>Ga0210041_1003202_pt1 | contig 12936 bp, 10 predicted proteins | sample CryGeymeta201503_FD_183973 | JGI IMG/M metagenome (GOLD analysis project Ga0210041, IMG submission 183973) | Groundwater microbial communities from Crystal Geyser aquifers in Utah, USA - Crystal Geyser metaG 2015-03 (SPAdes) (version 2) | ecosystem: Environmental > Aquatic > Deep subsurface >... | reverse complement strand
CCAGAAGGGTGTTGATCCACATTAATACTGGTTTCCCACGTCTCGCCACCTGTATGGGTAAGATCGATATACGAATCAACACCACCCGTTGGCCAGATCTTTAGTTGAACTTGCCGTATACCAGAAGCGTCACGTGCAGTGGCTTTAATCGTCAACGTGTGATTAGCAGCAATTGGCGCATCTACAATTCCACCCGTTGGCGGATCATGATCGTTTGCCGTCGGGTCAGCAGTAGCTGTTGGGATCGGCGTTGGTACCGCTGTCGGATCAGCAATAGCTGTAGGGGTTGGTATTGTTCCATCAATCCCGCAACCACCTACAATACCTACAAGGTATTCGCATGGATTAAGACATGCTGTGCATTGCGTTGTTGATTCGGCATACTGATTGTCTTTAGTCAGTTGAAAGTGGACATGTTCTCCTGAGCAAGACCCTGTGCAACCGATTAAACCAATACTTTCACCACGACTTACCGTACTACCAACAACTACATCGATTTGACTCAAGTGTGCATACCATGTGTAGTATGTGCCTCCATCAAACTGTGTGTGCTTGAGCTTTACAACATTCCCTCCTGCATCTTGGCTTGTAAATCCAGCGAAAATCACCTCACCACTTGCAGCAGCTCTTACATTCAGTTCTGCGTCAAGCTTTCGTAGAATATCTAGTCCGTGGTGGTCGGGAAGGATGCCACGAGACAAGCCACGACTCTGGATAGGCCAATCAAGGCTAAGGGGGTTATCTGCTTCTATCTTCGAAACAAAACCTAACGGAATGACTAAGCTGCAGACAAATACAGCCACTACGACCTTCCACAAAGTAACCATAGAAATCTCTCCTTTGCTGAACACGAGAACGCATCGCTATGATACGTTATTTTAAAAACTCAATGCTATTGATGATGGAGTTTCTTATTAAAAGATAATCGTTACTTTCCTTTGGGTAAGTAAAACTAATACTGATCACCTGGTTATCCTTTTCAATAAAAAGTTGGTATGTCTGATTATTGGAGTTTCCCCAAGAATCATCTTCCCAGATTACGGTGGGAAAACCTGAAACGAAGGTTGGTGCAAGTTCATCTGGTACTATTGTGAATAGTACTGAGTTAAAAGTTACATACTCAATAAGACTTTTTTCTTGCATGTCGTCAGTGAGGTAAATAACTTGGATTCCATCAACTAGAAATGTTGCATCACCTTGACCGTTGCGATATAGCTCAAATTTGGTTGCTGGACTTTCTTCAACCATCACCATCTCTGGGTGATACTTAAACGAGATGTCTGACGATGTATCTATAAATGTATTCCAATCAGTAGTGTAAGTAATTGGTCTAAGTGCTAGATTTCCCGGCGTTGGTGTTGGAGAATTAGTAACGACATCCTTAACTCCTGAAAACAAAAAGTAACTCGCAACTATCAGAGCTACAATTCCAAAAAGTATTAATTCCTTACGCATGAAAATATCTTAGTATATCTACACCCACACGTCAAATAGCAATTTTCTTTTATACAAAGCGTCTTACATATTTTGTCCTTTCTGTTTATTTGTTAATGTACGGAATTTTAATAACATCTATACCCTACAATATACAAACACTATTCGTCAAGAAGGAGGGATGGTTGATAGTAAGGGGAAAATGAAGAAGCGACTATTTTATCTAATTATTAAGATAGTGATCAATCATATAGTGTGGAATACTGTTTTTATTTACCATTCGATCAGTTTAAATTGTCCGCCACCAGTTGGCCAGATTTTTACCTGAACCTGCCGTATGCCTGATGCATCACGTGCAGTGGCTTTAATCGTCAACGTGTGATTAGCAGCAATTGGCGCATCTACAATTCCACCCGTTGGCGGATCGTGATCGTTCGCCGTCGGGTCAGCAGTAGCTGTTGGGATCGGCGTTGGTACCGCTGTCGGATCAGCAATAGCTGTAGGGGTTGGTATTGTTCCATCACAGACACCATTCCCTCCCTCTGGATATAACTCGGGAATTGCATAGGACCAACCAGAATTAGTTGCTGGATCATCATCTCCATGGCGCAACTCAAAATGCAGATGTGCTCCACAATCTCCACATCCAACAGTTCCAGACCAACCAATTTTTTCGCCAGAATCAACAGGATTGCCTATTTTCGCTTCTTCAATGACTGAGAGGTGAGCATACTTTGTGTACCAACCACCTCCATGGTCAATCCAGAGAACTCCGTCAAGACGTAGGTCTTCCTTGAGGGTGCCTCCTGCAGCTGCAGTTACTTCAAATGAACCAGGAAAGTCTGCGGCATAGAATTCGTTATAAAAACTATCCCAGTGTCCAAAGTTGACCTGTCCACATCCATAGCAATTGACGGTTCTTCCTCCTGCAGGGTTGACTAGGGATGGTCTATTTGGTGGTGTGGGGCATCTGTCAGGGTTAGGTTCGGATTCTGCGTTTGCCACACTATAGAGGGCTAAGCCGATACTAAATACAATAAACAACACAAGCACAATGCGGTAAAATCGGGTGTTCATTTTGCACCTCCTAAGTGCTGAAAGTTGAAAAAAGATCTGAGTCTACAAAAAGCTACCGAGAACTCTGAAGGCTAGTAGCAATTTCGTTAAATACTTCGCTATACGATTCGAGATTCGTCATTGTCGAGTCTCTTAAATCGCTACTAAAAACTAAAATTTGGTTGTTGTTGAGCCTGATGTAGGAAGTACGAGTTATACGAGTGCGTTTAATCTCCGTTAAGTCAAGATCAAATGTTCCTGTGAAGTCTATGTATGAAAAACCAAATGCTTCCTTGTCATTAATGGTAAGGTAATCGTCGTCATAAATCTGTATTAACTTCTCTCCTTCGGTTGCACCGGTTGTATCATCTCCTTCTATTATTAGTCGTTCATACACATTTGAATTTACAAATTCGTTGAAATTTGAACCCAAATCACTAACGTAAATTTCAAACCATAGGCTATCATTTGGATGAATATCTTGAAGATCATTTGGTCCACGTTTCCCAAATGACACTAATTGTTTGGATGATGTTGATTCAGGGGTTTCTATAGTTAAATCCTTTGGGTATTTAAAACTAAATCCATACTCCTCGTTAGTATATGTCTTCCAATCCGAAGTATCGATTGAATCTTCAGGTGTTGGAGTTGGAATATTCGTAACTACATCCTTAATCGTAGGAAATAAAAAGTATCCTGCAATTACAATAACAACGATTCCACCAACTATTAATTCCTTTCGCATAAAAATATCTTAATATATTTTCATCTTCACGTCAAACAGGAACTTTCTTTGATACAAAGCTTTTGTGTATTTTACACCTTCTATTTATTTGTTAATGTTCAGATTTTAAAACATCTATATCTTACGGTATATAAGTATCGTAGGTCAAGTAGGCGGATACACCTGTACACAAGGAAATTATAAAATGACACTATTGTGCACCCTACAACAACAGATGTAAGCGTTTTATTTTATGACGCTGCCTTGACAGAAAAACTAAACGTTGAGCCTTTTCCTAGTTCGCTTTCAATCCAAATTTGGCCACCATGTAAGCCTACTAATCCTTTTGTTATATAAAGCCCCAAACCTGTTCCACCTGTTTCGGCAGCACGAACAAAACTACCTTTTTCTAATTTGCCGAATTTTTTAAACAGACGAGGAATATCTTCTTTGGCTATACCCCTACCCGTATCGGTAACATGAACCCAAATATATGACTGAGAACCAACCTTCACATCATGGGGGGATTTTTTGTCAGCTAACTCGAAATGAACGGTAATGCTCCCCTCATTGCTATATTTTAAGGAATTTCCAACAAGGTTGATGATAATTTCGGCATATTTTTCTTCGTCAACAACTACCAATGGAAGTGGAGCAGTTGGCTTTATAAGACTAAGTGAAAGGTTGCGTTCCAGGGCACGTGCTTGAAGTTCATCGATATAAACTTGGGTCAAAAGCACAATATCGTGTTCTCCAAGCTCTAGCTCAATACGCCCACCCTCAAGGCGTGAAGTTGAAAGCATATCGTTAACGAGATCAATAAGCCTATCGCTACTGGCATATGCACGACCTATGTATCGGGCTAAATCCTCATTTAGATTATCCTTTTGCTTATTAAGTGCCATCCACAAATACGATTTTATGGCAGTTGCAGGAGTTCGTAGTTCGTGAGACGCAATACTTACAAGTTCGTCTTTCATTTGATCAAGCGCCTTAAGTTCATTGTTCGCTTTTTGAAGTTCAGTTGCAAGCTTTTCAACTTCTTCCCGTTGGTTAAATTCATGCATAACACTTGAAATAAGTAAAAGCCCAGCTACCATAAAAAAGACAAACAGACCAATATCGAATAATTTAGCATTAAAATCTTGTTCTAGAAAGAACCTTACTGCAATAATAAACAAAAGAAACATAACTAACCCTTGCGTCGCAACAACCTTGAGCTTGAATAACCCTTTTCGAGTTATTGCATAAACTGAAATCGCGACAAATATTGCAGAATTTATTGGACCAAACAATGCCGAATCACTTGAGTTTGTAATCAATGGCAGGAGTAGATTTGTCATAAGTATAGTAACAGAGGTGAGAATCATACCCACCAAAAAAAACCTGACTTGATCCTTTTCCTTTCCTGTTAGATACCGGTATTTGTAAACAATATTACTTATTCCCGCACCAACAATAATTAGGATGAAAGCAACGTAATAGACGAAGCCATCGGTTGTTCTGCTAATTACCTGGCCGCCAAAAATTCGTTCATCAATTAACAATTCCGGAAAAACTAATGAAAGTGTTAATACACATACAGAAAGAACACTAACAACATAAACAAGCCAACGAGGAAATCTTTGTCTATTTTGGTTTGGGAAATAATACGTAAACCAAAAAAACATGACGGCGGATAAACCCCCCCCTGCAAAAGACAACCGTTGAGCAACAAAAAGATAAGAAATTACTTTAAAACGAAGAATAATACCTATAGACCAAAGGAAAAGAGAGCTAGTTAATAAAAAAAAGAGTCGATTAGACACTTCTCGGGACTGATTAATGTAAACAAGAAACCCAAGTGCAAAAACACTAAACGTGACCCCATACAAAATAATTAATATAATGTCAAAATTAATCATATTTTAATGTCATTTACCTTTATAACATAGGGTTGAACTTCATGCCTTGAGAAATAACTTCTGTGATTTAGTTTGTTCAGTATGTTTTGGTCGGTATCCTTCTTATGGGCTAATTTCATTATCGGAATACCAAGCTTTCTATAACTGTTTATGATTTTGGAATGACTTGTAAAGTACACAACTTTAGTATTTGAATTTTTTAAATATTCCAAAATACCAATTAATATACCAATCCCCACCAGCCTTAACCCTCCTCTATATTGACTCTTTATTGTTAGGCGACTCACCTCACACACATTTCGTAAATACTCACCCTCGTTCAACTTTACATTAAAAAATTTTTCTATTGGTAAGCCCAAAAAACTGTTTTTAATAATACGAACCGCACCCACTACTTCATTATTTTTTTCTATAAACACGTAGTCAGAATATTCATCAAATTCATCTTTTGTCTTACCTTCTTCGTAACTAAATTCACGGTATACTAAATCACGGAGTCTATATACTTTTTCTACCTCTTCTTTCGTTGTTGCTGTCCGATATTGATAACCTAACAAACGGCAAGCAATTCTAAATATTAGGATTTTTACTTTTAACATACTTTTTCTGAAAAACACATACTGCAGCCTGTCCCCCATATAAGTTATAGGCCTCTGATTCTGTTTCAAAACCAACCTCCTCAAACATCTGAATGAGCTTTGAGATACTATAAAAATGAAAGTTTCGTTTTTTTGAAATTATGAGGTTGTACTTAAGAATCTGTAAGCTTGGCAAGAATAGTTCAAATAAATGAATAATAGTTTTAATAAACCCCTCAAGATCCAAGCTTCTCCATATCCCATACACAAACAGTTTTAAAGGACTAATGTTATTTGTTATGTTGCAAACAATTACTTTCCCCCCCCAACCAACAACCCTTGACATTTCACGGGCTAATCCGATTTGTGCTTTAGTATCTAATGTATATAACGTATTAACACAGACAACTTTGTCAAACTGTCCATCTCCAAATGGAAGTGGTGCTGTTAAGTCCCCCATAATAGTTTCTGCATTTGGGTCTTTATGTTTATACCTATCCAAGGCAGCTGGGACATTGTCAAAACCAATAACATCCGCCCCCCTCTTTGACAACTCAATGGCAACATTCCCAGTACCACAACCTGCATCCAAAATCACATCTCCTGGCTGAGGATCTACCGCTGCAACAACATCCTTAATGAGATCTTGATATGGAATAAACTCGTTCAACGTGTCGTAAACCTTAAAATATTTTGTCCAAAATTGTGTGTCTGTTTTGTTCATATATCTAGCGCCCATACCCTATTCATTATCTCATCTGACATTCGTGAAAATGTTGCATCGTCATATACCTCCTCCTCTGGCATAACAAATGGTTCACCAATTCTTATTTTAATATGTCTAGTTCTTTGCATGGTATCATGCATATCTAGTCCAAGAATATCGTCAAGCCATACTGGAATTATTGGTACATTAGCATTCGCTGCTAAATAAGAAACTCCCCTCCTTGCTTTTGGTGGACGCCCAATTGGCTTTCGTCTACGACCTTCAGGAAAAATCACCACTACCCCGCCATTATGTAGGATCTCTAATGGAAATGAAAGGGTTTGAGCCATTCCAACTCTTTTAAATACAGGAAATGAGCCCAATAACCATAATATTGGCCGTAAAAAGGGGTCAAAATAAAATCGCGGCGTCGTCATATACCACAACGGGAAAAAACGAGGTTTTGGCAAAAAAGCTGCCGATAGTAAAAAAGCATCTATATAACTCCCGTGGTTCGCTGCAATAATGTACGGGCCCGTAAGTTTCGTTAAATCAACACTCGTCTCAACTTTGTGTTTATATAAAAAAATAAACAAGAGTCGAACGGGAATCCAAAGCAAAAGCTGAACCAGGTATGTTAAAACCCAGCGAATAGTCAATACAGCCTTCAAAATAACCTTTTCCATATTTATAGGGGCAGTCCCACCTGTATCCTATAAAGTCACCCGCCCAACGATGTATATATACATCGCCACCTGCCCTACTGTCAAGACATATGTAATATGTATCCAATAAAAGCCTCTGTATGGGCTAGCACTCACTTTATTTATTACGCAGCCGGTACGCTAAACGTAAACGTACTACCCTGGCCCACCTTACTATTAACCCATACTGAGCCACCATGAAGTTCAACCAGTCCTTTTGTAATATATAGCCCTAAACCTGTTCCTCCTGTTTCAGCGGTTTTTACAAAACTACCCTGTTCGAGTTTACTGAATTTTTTGAAAAGACGAGATAAATCCTCTGGTGCAATCCCTTGCCCTGTATCGACAACTGAAACCCAAATATACCCACAGTCATTATTTGTATCAAGATTGTCTATGCTTTTATATTCATTAAATTCTACATTGACCGTAATTGAACCTTGGCTCGTGTACTTAATTGCATTACCAATAAGATTGTACAAAATCTCTACATATCGTTCTTTATCAATAAGTCCAAGTGGAAGCTCTTGGGTTCGTTTTAAGGTTAGTTTTAAGCCTTGCTCTTTTGCTCGAACCCTAAGATCATCTACTACCGCCTTCACGTGTCCTAGAACCTCCTGAGCCTCTAATTTAAGCTCAACGCGTCTGCCCTCAAGCCGACTTGCAGATAACATATCGTTTACCAAATTAATCATACGTTCACTGCTTAAAAAGGCTCGCTCTAAATATTTTTTCATCCGAGGACTAAGATTTTCTTCTCTATGCAAACCCATCCACAAATATGATTTGATTGACGTCATGGGGGTTCGAAGTTCATGTGACGCAACACTCACCAACTCATCTTTCATTCTGTCGAGTGCCTCTAGTTCTTTATTTTTCCCTTGTAATTCCTTGTTTCTGTCTTCAAGCTGATCATACAACTGTGCATTTTCGATTGCGATTCCAGCCTCATCCATAAACGATTCGATTAACTCCCTATCGTTTAGCGTCAAATTTTCATACGGTCGTGGTAGCGAAAATACTGTAGCTCCGAGCGATCTACCTTTTACTGATAAAGGATACACGACCAAATGATCACTTTTTGTAAGGGTTTGAAGAATATCTGCAACTTTTAAACTAAGTGGTGGAACATACAAATCACGAAATGTTTTTGAACCGTATGGTTTTCGTTCCTTCATAGCTTTAAAAATAAGATTAGACGGATCTAGGCCATATTCAATTCTATAATCTGTTAATTTTCTAGGGAGAATCTTTAATGCTTTATTAAAAATAGGAGTTGAAGACATTGCTATTGCCCGAAGATATTCTTTACCATTTTCAGTTTCACGAAGAACCATTAATGCACCACCAAATCCCATTTCCCAACTTACCAGATCAACAATTTTTTGAGCCATATCTTTTACATCGAGGGTATTTAAAATAATGTTATCTAATTGTCGAAGTACGGTAAGTCTACGATTCCGTTCCTGCAAATCAGAGGTTGCCTCCTTAACCTCAGCCTGGAGTTTTCTATTAAATTGTTTAGTCTCGCTATATAGCTGTGCGTTTTCAATTGCGACTCCTGCCTGAAACATAAGCGTTTCAAGTGCGCTTAAATCGGTTGAGGTAAAAGCATCTCGACCTGACTTTTCGCCAAGTAGAATTGTACCGATAACACCTTCTGATGCTACAACAGGCATAACTACAGCTATCTCTTGATTGTGCATTTGTTCTCGGACACGCTCAAACCGAATTTTTTGTGGACTATCTTGCATAGAATCAATTTTTCTTCGTAATTCGTCATACACTATTAATTCATGATTCGCTGTTACTTCATTCCACACGTAATCATGCTGGTCAGTGCTAAGATGGAATTCAATTTTTTCGATTCGCATTGTTTGAACTAACGTATCGCGAATTTTAGCTTTGAGATCTTCAATATCAATACTTTCGGTAATCCCCCGCCCTAACTTACGAAGCAACTCCTGTCGATTATATTCACGCTGGAAAAGAAATGAGTCGGTGGCATTCCGTAACGTTTTATCAACAAATGGATACGTTAAAACTATTGATAATAGTGTGATAAAAACGACGGTCTGAATATTGAAAGTTGCAAAATCTATACTATTAGAGATTATCGATATCAAAAAAATCCCAATAATACCGTATACAGCAACAAAAATGAGCCTAAATATCCCAGCTCGAATAGCGAGACGAACATCAAGTAGTCGGTGTCTAAGGATTGCGTAGGTAGTAGCTACAATCAGAAAGGTTACTCCTAAAGGCCCAAATTTTGATAAATCATGACTTCCAGTAGCAATTGGGAAGATTAGGTTTGTTGAAATACCAAAAAGTATTGATGCCAACATTCCGGCAAACAAATATTTTAGTTGCTCATGAGTAACACCTGTAGTTGTAACAAACTGTCTAAATAATAAGTAAAAACCAGCAACAATATAAAACAAAAAGTAGAGTATAAAAACTACATACCCTGGCCCATATGTCAAATCAACAGAAGCCCCATTACTTTCAATATCAACCACAATAAAACTTGTTAGCGATAATATTGAGACAATTAACGGAACCGTGAAATATATTTGCTTTTGAAACAAAGATAATACTTTTACTTCTCGGTTGAACACTTTTGCAAAGTATGCAAATGCAGATGAGAGAAAAATCACAGAAGTAAAGGTCAACCGATTCCACAACAATATATTCGATCCACCGAATTCAGCTAAATAGTTTGAAATTATCCATGCATTTGTAAAAACAACTAAAAGGAAAAATGCACGATTGATCTTGTTTCGACCCCCTCGAGACAACACCAATGCCCCAAGTAACATATTCGAAATTGCAATTATTGACAGTACATAAAAGAATGACATCTATATCAATTAGACACTGTACTGTTTGATTTTGCAAGAAGAGCCCGCCATTTCCAAGTATTAATTGGATATGACGGGCTCATTCGCCGAATTTGTTGCAATAGCAGAAGGAATTCGAACATTCTCTCCTAACCACACAAACCTAACCGGCGTTTTTTCAACTCTTCGAAACCAACGATACAAGAGGGGTTTCGTTGTTGAAACCTCTTGTCTTGCCTCGTTGACAAACATCTTGACTACATAGTACACACCTGCAGAATCTTTACCCTGCAGATCATTGACCTTTCTGAACGGAAACCCGAACATCCCCAAACGATGATGGAGCTGATCTCCTAATACAGCCCACCACTCCGTCACGCCTCTTTCTTCACATGCCTGGAAAAATCGACGGTAGATCATGAGCTGAAGTATCACCGACAACCATGTGCCTCGAACTCGAATGCCAAAGAAGTTTTTGGCTAAAACTAGCCGTGACACTTCTACCGATTGAGACATGTCTATCCGAGGATTAAGTACATGCCTATACCCATTTACTAATTGGTTACATCCAAAAAGAAGACGTCCATAACCAATCAGCCACCTCTTTCCAAAGAACTTAACAAAGACTGCCACATGGGTGGTACTTTCTTGTCGATCGTATTCGTCAAGTTCTCTTGGAGGACCATCTGCGCTTGGAACCCAATTAACATGACTACCCCTAAACCTTGCAACTAGTTCCATTCCAGCAACGTCACTAGATCGCAAAAAATCTACTCGCAATACTAATTCCACCAATACGAGTAGAACACAGAGTTGTAATTCCTTAATGTATTCCTTCACCAAAAGATATCCTTCTCCGGGTACCTTCCTTATCAAAAGAAACACACCAATCACAAGACTGAGGCCAATAATGACATATACTGCAAGGTTGGCACCGGTTGCAACCACATAGCCTGTTGTAACGATACTTGGCGAAAACCAAACAAGAAGCGCAACAACGGTTAACACAATTGTTCTTTTATGAAACAGTCCATTCTTTCGAAAAGACTTTACCGCTACTCCCCCCAAAAAAGTGGCAGGGACTAATGTTGCTACAAAAACGACAACATAAAGCACGCCGTATGTTGATATGATCATCTGAAATCCAGAAATGACCTTATCAACAACATTCCCATCAAACAACATTGGACTTGTCATCGAACGACCCCTTTCTGGATCACAAAATGCCTAATATACTTGTCAAAGAACTTTTACTTTTTCTCCTTAACTCTCATATGAATGCTATATCCAACAAACGCAATGCAGTCATGATGTATATATACACCGTTGGGAAGCGTGGGGTCAATAAGTCAGCCTTACGGCAACCTAATATGTTTAAGTATATTTAACTACTTATGTGAAAAAACTTCTTGAATATGGAAAATAAACCTAGAATAATACCCCTATCTTCACTGCCCTTTCTTTCAACTTATACTTTCTATAACCTGAGTCAATATTGATTTTAAGTCATCAATATTCTCCCTGGTGAAAGACCCAAAATGCTTTTTCCCACCCAACAAATAAAAAGCAATGACTGACCCTTTTGAACTAGGAATTACTTCTTCAATACCAACGGATTTCAGAGAGTCTGAAACATCTTTACCAAAAAGACTAAATTCTTCAATTGAAACAACATCATCATTTGCGTGTTGTAATAGCATATTAACAATACTTTCAGATTCAAGAATCAACAACTGATCGTCCGTAACTCCCCTCCAGTTCATTCTTATATTTCCATTACTATCATCTAACAATAGTAATCCTTGTAACTTAGGTTTAAAAATAAACTCAACAGTGTCCAATACCGTATCTAGTTTTTCCTCAACTGAATCTAGAGATGATAATTTTAAGAACAACTCCTCTCTTACTTCGTCCGGGTCATAAGAAACATATACAATCTTCTTATATACCTGTTCCTTAAGCTCCCTCTCAAAAACACTGAATATACTAGCAAGCGAGAACGCAATAATTACGTTCAAGAAAATCGCTACTGGATCAAATGCAGAAGAAAAAACGAATTGCTCCAACCAAAGAGTCACGTAAAAACCAACAAAGAAAAACATTGCAATTCCAAACCATAACATTATTTTCCCCAAAATAAATCGTATTCCAAAGAGCCTATGTTTTAAGATAGAATATGTTGTTGACATGGTAAAAATGACCATTCCAAAACGTCCAATATTTGGAATTAATTCAACAGCAAATTGTTGGGTTGTACCTAAATAATTGAAAATCCTCCACAGAAGTAGAGAGGTTACAGATACTATAAATGCACTAACCCCAGCCCCCCACAATACATAGGTAATCTGCAGTCGTACTTTGCCATCGGACTTCAAGTACTTTGAAAAGAGCATATACATGGAAACTACTATCGTAAGAAAAATTAAAATAGCGTAAGGAATATCAAGTGGACCCTGTGTATAAGACAAACTAAATACTTCTAAATGGGTATTTTTTATAACAAGGTTGGTACTCGAACTAACAACAGAAACAATCATAGCAACAACACCTAAAATCAATACCCACTTCGATGAAAATCCCTTAAATCGAAAAGGAAATACATAGGCAAAAACAAAAAACCCGAAAGCACCTAGTGTTGCGAAAAAGAAATCAAATCGTAAAAACACATTAAGCAGTTGTTCATCAAATACTGTAATCGTCCATAAAAAACTTGAAACCACCCACAAACTCAACAGTGAAATAAACATGAAAAAGACTCTATTTACCTCACTTCTACGATCCTTTAATAACACCATTACCGAAAGTAATAGATTTGCAAAAAACGTAATTGCTACAATTATTAGTCCCAAAAGATCTACAATATCCATATTATATCCTACAGTATATTACCTTTGTCAAGAAAATACAAATGTTACGAGAAAATACGGCAGTAGTTATTTTGTAGTGAAGTACTCCCCGCAGTGCGCTAGTTTGGGTACAATCTAGAC
>Ga0210041_1003189_pt1 | contig 12996 bp, 20 predicted proteins | sample CryGeymeta201503_FD_183973 | JGI IMG/M metagenome (GOLD analysis project Ga0210041, IMG submission 183973) | Groundwater microbial communities from Crystal Geyser aquifers in Utah, USA - Crystal Geyser metaG 2015-03 (SPAdes) (version 2) | ecosystem: Environmental > Aquatic > Deep subsurface >... | reverse complement strand
GCAGGGGGGCAGAGGGAAGGGGGGCAGTAATCAGGGATCAGTTTCGAGTGAACGAGTAGGGGGTGGTGAGGGTGGCGGATGGCGGATGGGGGAGGACGGAGGGGCTCTAGGGTATAATGGCGGTTGAGATGATGTGGTCATTTACTGTAACAGGAGTGAGAGATGATGGATTGGAGTGCTTACTTTGATTTTCTATCTGAAGATGACATTCGCGTAAAAGGGACACGCGTGGGTATCGAAATCGTGCTGGATGATTATCTCAATGGTTCCAGCCCGGAAGAGATCGCCGCGCGTTACCGTCTGCGCCCTTATGCCAGCATAAAACAAATCGTTGACGATCTATTGCTGATTTGGGAAGCTTCCAGCCCTAAGGAATACCTGGATCAGATAACCTATATCCCTTTATAACCATAAATTTGTCATCCTTAAAATCTGTGTCATCTGTGTTCCATTATGCTAATCGCCCGCTTCAGGCCAGGCCAGTTGCTTGTCCTGCCTGCCCTGCCGTCTCGCACCGGCGAGCCGCCGTGCTCGCGGCATCAGCGAAGCGATCCTGCGGACGAACGGTGGCGGGCTAGGCCAGGGTGAAATTCGATGTGTTCGATACGCATTATCTCGCCGCGATTAGACCTGTGGGGCGATCACGCGGAGACATAGAGCGACATCGAATCTGGTACAATGAGCGTGTCGTGAAATGCGGCGGTCGCGCATTCGATTTACGTGAGACGAATGGAGACTAAAATGGCCAAGATGTTGAGTGAAATAACTGCGCCCCCGGCGCCTGCCCAGGCCGAAGTGCGTTACCAGATGGAGGTTTCGTTTCGGTTCAACGTCACACCTTTTATTGCTCGCCAAAATGTCAACGTCTATCTGCTGAGCCAGGTAGGGAACATGCTGTCGGCTGGTGAGCCCATCTTGTTGCTTAGCGAGCATCCTTATTGGGAGGTTCCGGTTTTTTGCTCTTTTCCCGAATTCAACCGCCGTGAGAAAATAGGCGAGTTGGCGGTAGATGTGAACAGTGGGGCCATCTTGCTGGAACACTCCCACCCTTCTTCGCCGCAGGAAATCGAGCGACATGCCGAAACAACCTATCATTCACTTGCCGCATCATCAACAGGAACATAGCGCCAGTTGTCTGCCTGCCTGTTTGGTAATGGTTTTGTCGCACTGGGGGAGCAATCTCGCTGAAGCGGACGTGCGGCGGGTTCTCGGAACAAAACCGTATTCTGGCACTCATGCGATCAGCCTGTTGCGTTTGAGTGAGCTTGGTTTCGAGGCCTGGCCCCTGGATGGCAATGTCACTGAGCTACAGCGCCGGGTTGGTGAAGGTGTGCCGGTAATCGTGTTCCTTTGGACTGGCTCCCTCCGTTACTGGTCGGATTCAAATGGTGTTGATTATATGCACACGGTTGTGGTGGTAGGTTGGACAGAGATGGCGGTGTGGGTTCATGATCCTGTTTTACCGAGTGGCCCAACCGAAATCGAGTGGGATGAATTTATCGAAGCGTGGGGATTTTCCAGACAGATGATGGCAGTCGTTCAACCCCGATAAATTGGAGAGATACCAGATCGTCCCGATGCTCTTACGGGATTTCCTTGCGGGAGGGCTGGGGATGCCGGAGAGATGCCTGCCCTGCCTGCCCTGCCGTCTCGCACCCCGTTCGGGCCGAGAGACCCGGCCCGCCGGGGCGAAACGGCCGGCGTCCACAGGATCGCTTCGCTGATGCCGCCGTTGTTCGCGGCACGAACGGTGAACCGCCAAGCCCGCGAAGAACGCAAAGAAAACCTTTTAAGACCTTCGCGGTCTCGCCACCTGACAGTTTTCAGAGAGGTGGTTCGATGGTCGAGCGATGTGCTGAGCCTGCCGAAGCATAGCCAGCGCTTTTCTGGCGTATCGAGACCGAGAACCACCGCCCAACGGGGTCTCGATACGGCAAAAACCGCCTACTCGACCACCGTTGGGCTCCTGAACTCAAAAGTGTCAGGTGGCTAGCTTCGCGGTCTCTTGCCCCCGTTCTTCGCGAAGCACCCTGCGGGTTGAGGGTGAGCCTTTTTGCCGCAGGTCGGCTCGTCCGAGTTAGGGGAACATGTCGGCAAATCTCCCCCAGACCTGCCCTGCGACTGAAAGGAGTGCTGAAGGGATTGGGGGGCGGGGGGCGGGGCCGGCTGGGCCGGGTGGGTATAATGGGATGCGATGCCCCAGGAGATGTGGTCTCCAATTCGGGAAGGTTTGTCCCTGGGAGATATAGGGATATAATGACTATGTGGTGCGCTTGGTAGAAAGCGGCTCTGTGCCCGGTATTAGCTTCTCTCAGATGATACTTATCGCCGGTTCCGAAAATGAGGAGATGAAACGTATGACTATAACAATTACTGTCTCCGAAGAAGTCGTTCGTCGTCTGAATGATCTGTCCATCGCGCAGACGGACGATGTTGAAACAAAACTGCAACGGTTACTGGTCGCCGAATATCAACGACGCCTGGCTCGCTACCGATTAACGGATCGGCGTCTTTCCCAGAAGTACGGGATGGCTTTTGAGGAGTTCGAGCGTCGGCAGGTCACAAGGCAGCAGGAGTATTCGTGGGAGGTGGAGTCTGACGCCATAGCCTGGGAGACAGCGATTGATGGAATCCAGACCATGCAGCAGCAACTAACGGGCATTCACGAATTGAAGAATAGACATTATCCGCAATAAGATTTCTGCATCGAATTACCCGAATTGAACGGATTTTTTCGAGAAATTCGTGAAAATTCGATGCAAAAAACAAGCAATCGGTCTATTACGGATAAAGTCTAATGAGTATTGACGATCTCCTGATCGAGGCCCAAGAAGCACAGCAGCAGATTTGGCTCATACGTGCTCTCAACGTGGCGGAACGTACAAACGCTACGGTGACGGTGCACTTGTCTTTGACGTCTGATCTCTTTGTGCAGATTTTCCTGAGTGAACGAAGCGGGCGCTTCAGTTTGGCTCTAATTGGTCCCTCGGGACGGCTTTATGGACGGGATCGAGAACATGGGGTGTGGCATCGGCGCCCCTTTGAACAACCCGACCATCATGAACCAACGTCAGAAGGAATGTCACCCCGACCAATCCACCAATTCATGGCTGAGGTTGAGCAGATTCTTTTAGAGAATGATCTTATCTAACTCGCCAGGCCGGGGGAGAAATTACCGAGTAGGCGTTGCCCTGAGTTTATCGAAGGGTGCTGCCGAAGGTGCCGGCACTTACGGCGCACGGGAGGAACTCTTTTCTGACGACGAGGCGCTTGCCCCGACCGAGCATGAAAAAATTCTCGTGGTCAGCAATGGCGCCGAGCCTTCCCTCGGTCAATGGAAAGCCGATGTGGAGGTATTGCTTTCCCTGGCTCGGGCCGGTGAGACAGAGAAGGCGCGAGCGAGTCTGCAAGCCATCGTGAGTAATAGACATTATGGTTGCCGAAGTCGCAACCATTATCCGTGATAATTTTTCTGCATCGAATGTCGCGAATACCCTACGGGTACGATGTTGCACGAAGTATGTGATTAGGTTGCGCTCTCCCTGGCCTAGCCCGCCAGGGCAGGCTTGCGCAACCGGCGGCGTAAGAGAACGCCGCCTAATCTCAAAAAGGAGAAACTCAGCTGAGAAGCAGGTTTCAAAGGTTAGGCTGAGTAGTAACCTTTATCCGCAATGACAGGCACTCGCGACTTTGCAATGGCCATAGGGAGAAAGAGAGGTTAGGAAAGCATGGTACAGTTTGAGCAGTGTAGCAAGAGGAGCGTCGTCAATGACGGAATCCCATGTTGAGATAGTATAGACGGATTACATGGAATATCGGGCAAGGTTGAGAGGATTTGATCTTGCCAAGATAGAGCAAATTGTGAGGTATTCGGGTGAGCGATACGTTGATACCGTGACAGGACGTCTTATCGCTGTAGGACGCATTGACGACTTGTTGGTGATGATTCCTTGTGACACTGAGCGGGGTTCGATAACGCCAGTAACCATTCATGCCACCACACGCCAGCAGATCAACTTTCGGCTCAAGACGAGGAGGTTTATCAATGAATAAGATACGCATGATGTACTTTGAAAAAGATGATGTTTTGCATTTGGCAATTTCGGATGATCCGGAAGCAGGGAGTGTTGAACTCAGTCCCAACATTACGGTTGAATTGAATAGCAAAGGCGAAATGATTGGCATCGAAATCTTGGAAGCCAGTCGCTTTATTCGGGATTCGATTATGGACTCAGTGCAGGCAAGGGTATTGCGTGTTACCGAACTGCAACCTGTTTGATCAAACGGTGAACCGCCAAAGTTGGCAGCCTCGAGCAGTGACAAGTGTGCAATGGGCAGTGGGTGGGAGGCAGGGAGCAGGGGAGCAAGGAGCAGGGGCGCGCAGGTCACCGCGCAGGATGATTCTCACATCACGCCAGTGGGTTGGCGATCATGAGAACCGCTTTTTTGGGGATATGGCTGCATGAAGCGGAATGGAATGTGCTCAAGTGTTGAGTATAACTGATCCCGGGTTGCGATGAAATGAGAGTGATACAACGAATGCGGTTAGCCATCCGCGAGCAAAAGTACCGCATAAGTTTGCACGCAAATGATGAAATGGCGGAAGAAAGATGTGAATTCTGCGAAGGAGAAATGGAACAACGGCGCATCTTAGCACGGTTCCGCTATAAAGGACAAACAATTTACGTTGAAAACGTGCCTGCCTGGGTTTATAACAAATGCGGGGAAGAATATTTCGACGCGCCGATCTATAAGAGCCTTGAGGAGATCGCCCGGCAACGTGAGAGAATTCAACGCGTTATCTCCTTTCCTCTCGCAGAATTTGACATGGCAGTCGCTTGAAGAAGAACAAGGCCAGCCTGACTTCGACTAACCCGCGCGTTACGCCGGTGGGCAACCACCCGACGGGGGCAGGGCGGCGGTGGGAGGCCAAATTGAAATTCGGGTTATCAGGTCGGTCGTGATATTGACATCGCCATCACTGGACTTCGGCCGGGGGAGAAATTGCCGAGTAGACCCTAACTCGGACGAGCCGAAACCAAAAAGGATTCAACCACGAAGGTCACGAAGTAACACAAAGGAAAACCATAAAAGACCTTCGTGACCCTTTGTGGTTCAAAAATTCGACATAGTAGCAAATTATGTGCTTGGCTAGTTTCCGCTCACGCCGGATTGCCAAATCCGGCGCAGTAGGCCTGGATTTGGCAATCCGGGCCGAGCAGAGGCAAGATTTCGGCTTCTCTTTTCACTCAAGCACATAATTTGGAGACTATGTCAAAAATTCTTGCCGACCCACAGGGTGCTTCCCTAACTCGGACGAGCCGAAAAAGATTCAACCACGAAGGTCACGACCCCCAAAGTGCGGGGGCAGGCGGAACACAAAGGAAAACCTTAAGACCTTTGTGACACTTTGTGACCCTTTGTGGTTCAAAAATTCTTGCCGACCCACAGGGTGCTTCGCGAAGGCCTACTCGGCACAAAAAACAAGAATTTCACTTGTCAGGTACTACCCCCCCAACCCTGCGATGCTACTCCCTGGCCTAGCCCGCCAGGGCAGGCAGGGCAAGCTTTGGAGGGAATCGTCATCTCCCCCAGAATTGGGGGCCGGGGGGCGTGTGCACGCAAAGGTTGTCAGTAACTTGTGCTCCGGCCGCCGTCCCCGGCGGCGTTTGCAGGGTAAAGCTTGCGCCGTCCCACGGGGATGCTTCGCGAAGGACGGCGCAAGGAGCAACTTGCCTGACATATTTTGCGTGCACACCGGGGGGCGGGGCCGGGGGCAGAGGGGTTTCGTGCTGTGCTATAATCCCCTTTGAGGTTTGAATAGTGGTAATGATCTTTGTTGGAGGTAAGTCAAATGCAAACTCAAATTGTCTTGAATCTTCCGGATGATCTCTACCAATCGGCCGAACAGTTAGCCGCCGGTATGAAGCGACCGGTACAAAGCGTATTAACAGATATGCTCTTGACGGCTTTGGGCGTGTGGGGAAAGATCGAGACTCCAATCCATTTGTGGTCAGATGAACGCGTATTAGATGCAAGTGATTCCCAAATGTCCGATGGACAAAGTGAGCGTATGACCGAATTGTTGGATAAACAGCAAAGGGGCGAGTTGACGGCAGATGAGAAGCCTGAGCTCTGGGCATTGATGCGTATTTATGAGGTGGGGCAGTTGAGGAAAGCAAAGGCTCTGGCTGAAGCTGTACAGCGTGGTCTAAGAGCCTATCCGAAAAACGCTCCAGCCGCCGTCCTCGGCGGCGGGGACGCCGCCGGGAGCCGGTTATCCGGATAGGTTCTAAGTACCGCAGGTAATGCATGACCTCAGGCCAAATTACAGTCGAGTTGCGCGCTCGCTTGCGTGTCGAAGCCAATGACCGCTGTGGCTATTGCCAGACACAGCAGGTGCTTGCATATGGCTCTTTTGTGGAGGCATTGCTTTCCCTGGCTCGGGCGGGTGAGACAGAGAAGGCGCGAGAGAGGCTGCAAGCGATTGTGCGCCCACCTAACTCGGACGAGACGAAAAAGCTTTAACCACAAAGGGCACAAAGGGTCACGAAGGAACGACTGTTTTTGGCTTCTTTGCTCTTCTTTGGTAACTACTCAGCCGGGGTGTCATTCTGAGCCGCTGACGTTCTTCCAGCGGCGAAGAATCTCCCACAAGCGGCTCGGAGACCCTTCGGTCGCAAAGAACGCTCTCTCAGGGTGACATGCCTGAGTAGTCACCTTCTTTGTGCCCCTTAGTGGCCTTCGTGGTAAACGATTTCCTCTCCGAACGGAAATGTGACATTGCCAAGAAAGACATAATGGTTGCCGAAGGTGCAACCATTATCCGTGATAATTTTTCTGCATCTAATGTCGCGAATACCCTACGGGTACGTTGTTGCACGAAGAAAATTCGAGAAATTCGTGCAATTCGATGCAGCGTTCTCTTTGCTGGCTTCGGTGCGGGAGTTGAAGTATACTGGGGGGCAAAGATTGGTTTTCGGGAGATCGAATTTTGGAGAGGATGTGTTCGATGGGTAATACAATTGTATCTATGCCGGTAGCGATTGAACAAATTGCGGCTGTTCTTCGGAATATAGGCCACGAAGAGAGGCGGCGGTTGCTGGATTTGGTGCCAGAACTTCGGGAAGAACTGCGCGAACTGCCAAGTCGAACCGTATCTCAGGCCCAGGAATCCGCAGAAGCCATGCGCCAGATGCTCATCACTGGTCTTGGGGGCGAATTTCTCTCAAGTGAGGAACCATTTCTCGGCGATCTAACTTTGGGAGAATATCTGGCTCTGCCTGACGAAGATCGTGTTCTCCTTTGGGATCAATGGGCGGAACCCCCGACTCTAGCCTGGACTGAGATGGATGTCCGCACTGACGCGTTGCCTGCTGGATAAAGTCGTTGCCCGGCGGACAGTTGAAGGACTACTCATGACCAACCTTTGATGAGTCTTTGGACTCTAAAACAAGCCGCGATCACAAGGCGGCTCAAAGCCATGTGTGACCAGATTCCACATCCTTATAGCCAGGTAAGACTTCCCAAAGTAAGCAAGCCTGAATTTATTGTGCCTGAAGCAAGGATTTGATGGAGAGGCAGAACATGCCATACGCCAGCGCCAGATCGCGGATGGCGGGCCGGTGAGACGGAGAAGGCGCGAGCGAGGCTGCAAGCGATTGTGTGCCCCCATAACTCGGACGAGCCGAAAAAGCTTTAACCACAGAGAGCACACCGTTCGTCCACAGGATCGCTTCGCTGATGCCGCGAACACCGGGACAACGAATGCTACGCTCGGCACACCGTGACAACGAATAAGGGTGCGAGACGGCAGAGATCACAGAGTACACGGAGAATTAAAAAGAAGAACTCTGCCTGCACTTGCGCAGGTACAAGTGTGCTCTCCGTGTTCTCTGTGGTGAGTTTTTTCAGTGGACTCATGGATATGAGAATTCGATTTTGTCGAAGGAGTTTCGTATGCCACACGTAACTGTGCCAGCCATATTCGATGGTAAAAATGTGAGCTTGTTAGAAGACTCCCCGGTAAACGAGCCCTATCGTGTGATGGTTACTTTTATCAAACCTGAACCGAATGAGCTTATGAAAACACAAATGGAGCGTTTTCAGGCTTCATTTGGAGCCTGGCAGGACGATCGTTCTGTCAAAAAAACCATAAACGATATCTATGAAACGCGTACGTCAAGAACAAAGCCGCCATCGATATGATCTATTTGCTGGATACCGACACCTGCGTTTATTGGTTGCGGGGACATGAATCAGTGCGCCAACAGATAAACGCTATTGAGCCGGGCAATCTGGCAATTTCGATCATCAGCGTGGCAGAGCTTCATTATGGTGCGGATTGCTCGAACAGACCCGAACACAATCACGAAGTAGTGGATGATTTCGTCAATGGGTTGACCGTGTTGGCTCTGAAACAACCAGTCGCACGCCAATTTGGGGAAATTAAAGCGAAATTACGGCGGGAGGGAAAGCTGTGAGAATTTGCAGATCGAATGTTGGGTACCGGACTAATTCATCTGGCAAACTGATACATGAACACTGTTCTCCAGCCCGCTCCCTTGGTCTCGACCCTCTAGCGTCGGTTGAGTAGCGCAGGCGTGCTCTTCGCCGGAGCGTATCGCTTGTACTGAGCTGCCATCCTGAGCGTTCGCCTGAGCCCTTCGACTACGCTCCCTGGCCTAGCCCGCCACCGTTCGTGCCGCGAACAACGGCTGCACGCCGTGACAACGAATAAGGGTGCGAGACGGCAGGGCAGGCAGGACAGGCGCTCACGCCGAAGGCTTGTCGAAGGGCTGTCGAAATCGTGATTGCTGCGGTGGTGAGTGCATTGGACGAATTGTTGTAAATTTTCCTTGTCCCGTTTACGCTCCATCGTAACACTGCACAACCGCCTCCACTGACTGTGGCGGATGATCACATGCTTTATGGTTATCGTCTGTCGCAGGGGGAAAGGTTCTGGTGGAGTGACACCCCGGAAGACCTTCGGCGAACGCGGGGGGAGGTGATGGGGAGCAGGGGAGGAGGGGAGAGAGGGGGAGGGTTGGATGTGGTACAATCTTTTTGAGCAGGCAGGTTAAAACCTGCTTAGGAGGTGCTGGTATGGTGACGAGAGAAATTGAAATCGTTCCCAAGGGAGATCTGGTCGTGGGACGGCAGACATTGCGAGAGGCCGGCCTGACCGGGCGCTTGCGGTTGATTGTGCAGAAAGGAGAGATTCGGGTCGTACCAGAGTCTGTATTGGAACCCAAAAAAATTCTGGAAAACCTGGCCGGGTGTTTGGGAAGGGAATCCGCAACCGAGTACGATTTTCAGTTAAAAATTGGCGGTCTCTATGAAGCTCGATGACGTCCTTACTGGCGTCGTCTATGTAGATACCAACGTTTGGTATATGTACCTGCGAACAGACCCTGATAGCCTGGGAAGGATCAGGCTGTTTCTGGAACGGGTAATTCGGGGGGAGATAGAAGCTTTCGTTAGTGTTCTCGTTCTCGATGAGTTGTTCTATCGGCTATTGTTGGCTCGGGTGAAAGATGCGACAGGGAAGAACCCATTGGATGTGCTCCGCGAAAATTTGACAGGTGCGCTCCGTGCCCATGCCGGCTTGATCGAAGATGCATTACGCAAGTTGATGACATTGCCTCACGTTAATCTGGTTGGAATAGAGACAGGCGATTTCGATAGGATGTTAGAAAATATCGAGGCATTCGCTCTTTTGCCCAGGGATGCCTTGCACGTGGCTGTCACTCAGCGTTTGGGGATAGATGCAATTGCTTCGGATGATAGGGACTTTGATCAGGTGAATGGTTTGGTTCGCCATTGGGTAATTAACGTCCCTGTCGAGTAGGTGCTTTGCGCAAATCGAGCACGCCAGGAATTGGCTGAACGGTTCCTCCGATTGTGGCCGGGACGTGTTCCCGTTGTTGCTGGCAGCCATCCCGGCGCTGGCGCTTACCTTGCGGGTCAACCTGCCCTGGGAGCGGCCATATGCCCAGGCGCTGCTGATCTTCACCCTGTTGGCATTGCTGGTCAAGATGCCGGTGTTCTATGCTTTTCGGCTGTACGCCCGGTACTGGCGCTACGCCAGCATGGACGAGCTGACCGCCATCGAGCTGGCAGTGGGGATTTCGTCTGCTATGGTCACCGCCCTGACCTACCTGGGGCAGGGGCTGAGCTGGCTCGGCGGCCTGCCTGCCTGTCGGCAGATACGGCGCAGGCAGGCGCAGGGCTGCCGCGCTCGCTGCCGATCATTGATGGTTTGCTGACCCTGTTCTTCGTGGGGGGGACGCGCTTCCCTGTCTGCGTTCGCACAGGCAGAAGCGTGCGGGCCGCGGAATATTGGCAGGCGCGCACTTCCAACCGGACGCAGCGCAAGCGCGTCCTGATTGCTGCATCGTCCCGATGTACTTGCGGGAGGGCGGGGGATGCCGGAGAGATGCCTGCCCTGAGCCGAAGCCCTGAGTGTTCCTTCGCAGGCTCAGGACAAGTCTTTGCGAAGGGTCGGTCGAAGGGATCGTGCGGGAGATGCTCACCAGCCCGAGGGTATCGCTCGAGCCGGTCGGTTTCGTGGATGACGATAAGATGAAAAAGGGAGCAGTGATCCACGGCATCCGAGTGCTGGGGGAGGTGACTGGGAATCAGTGTCGTGTATAATTGTCTCTGGTGGTTGATGAGAGGAGGCTGATCATGATTGCTGTATCACCAAAACTAGCAGGCTGTCGGAGAGAGCGAAAATAACCCATAATGTAGGGCAGGTTTCTTACCTGCCACCAGATATGGCGGGTAAGAAACCCGCCCTACGGGGTTCTCCGACAGCCTGCTAGAATTGCATGCTGTACGCCACAGGATGGGACTGCCACCACTTACATTTGTGTCGGCCGATAGTGCCTTGAACACAGCTGGCCAAACAGAAGGCTTGATGGTCGACGATCCCAACGCTCATCCTTGATACTTTGAGAGTTTGTGGCAAATCCCTTTACCGACGGTAAAGGGATTTGCCTGGCCCTGGCGCCTGATCTGATCGAATTTTCGGGTTATCAGGTCGGTCGTGATATTGACATCGCCATCACCGGACTTCGGCCGGGTGAGAAATTATCGAGTAGGTGCTGCCCTGAGTTTATCGAAGGGTGCTGCGCACGGGAGGAACTCTTTTCTGACGACGAGGCGCTTGCCCCGACCGGGCACGAAAAAATTCTTGTAAGACCCTAAAGGTTTCCTTTGCAATCAATCTCGACATTTAGATGGGATTTTCTTGCAATTGCAACACACTGTTAGCGAAAAAACCTTTAGGGTCTGCCTTCCCTCGGTCAATGGAAAGCCGACGTGGAGGTATTGCTTTCCCTGGCGCGGGCCGGTGAGACAGAGAAGGCGCGAGAGAGGCTGCAAGCCATAATGAGTAATAAAACGATATAGAGAGGCTCATTGGGAATCGCCGCCGACCCACAGGGTGCTTCCCTAAAGGGACGCTGCGCGGTCGCGAAGGCCTGTCTGCGTGCGGACACGCACAGGCAGGCCTACTCGGTGGGAGATTAACTTGACGGACCACTCTTGATGTATAATCACTTCACCTTGTCCTTTCGGTTTACAGGAACTGTGTGTTTTGAAAGAAAAGAGAGATAACTATGATTTCACAGAGTTGGCCGACCTGGGTCTGAAGGAAATCGCCAGCGTCTTGTTTCAAGGTACAACCTTGAGCAAGCCAGAAGCGCGGTGCGGGCAATTACCGGACCTGTCAATGGTCGAGGCGAGCCTGGCTCAGGCAGGAGACCAGATATGGCTGGCCTAAACTTGAGCCGCGGCGAAAGGTTGCTGCAGTCGGCTCGCGATCTGCTGGCTTAGGGTGACTTGGCCGGGGTGGCTGGACTGGCCTACCAGGCCTTCGAATCGGCGCTTATCGCCCTGACGCAGGAAATCAATGGGGCTGACCCCGGTAGTCATATCGCGCGGCGGGAGTGGGCCAAGCAACTGCTGGCTGAACACCGTGACAAAATTGACCGACTCTGGGAGGCACGGAACATAGACTTCTATGGAAACCCGAGCCTGCATCAGCCCAAACGAGAACTGACACGGGCCGAAGCGGAAGAGGCCCTCGACGCAGTCACCCAGATGCTCGCTGCGGCCAGGCAGATACTGACCGGTCGTTAATCACAATCAGAGGGGTTACGTGTGTCACACTGTCTCCGATATCTCTGCCTTGACGTCCCTGGGCTGGTAGCCGACTGTTCCGGTCGAGCAAAACGTGGCCGGGTACGTGGCCTGGATGAAGGAGCAACAGGGAACGAGAGAGTATCTGGAAGAAGCCGAGCGGGTGATGCGGGAGCAAGGGGTGATCAGAGTCGCAGATGGCGGATGGAGGGTGGCGGATAGCAGGCAGAATGGGAAAGAGGCATGGTACAATTTTCCAACAAGGTTGAAAGTGAGATATGAGGAGATGTGAAATGGACCTGAAAGATTATTTTGAGTTCCTCAGCCCAGACGACTTAGATAAGATCGCAGAGACAGCTCCCACGCCGTCGGGCATGGGAGCCCGACCTTCTTATCTAAACAGTATTGGTTTTTAATGCCGATGCTACAGAAGTTGCCCGCATCCTGAAGTCTGACAAGCGGATTGGGAAATACGCCTTTCTCAGCCCAGGTTTGGGTTTCGCGGGTGGAACACTTGGGCGGGAGATCCGCGCTTTGCAGAAATTGGGCGCAGCCCAGCAGATGTCCATTACGATCAAACCGTTGATTGGGAAATTGGAGTGAGTGGTAAGAGGGGAACGGAGGATCAGCAATTCTCATTTTGTCATTGCAAGGAGGCGTTCTTTGCCGACGAAGCAATCTCCGCGTGACAGGAAGGGAGATTGCTTCGCTGGAGATCGCTCGCAATGACACTGGTCAAGTTTCTTAGTAGCGTTTTGTGCGAAGCAATCCCCAAAGAGCGGGGACTTTCTCATGGCCTGCGAGGAAATTGCTTCGTCGGGCAAAGAACGCCCTCCTCGCAATGACGCT
>Ga0210041_1003184_pt1 | contig 13012 bp, 18 predicted proteins | sample CryGeymeta201503_FD_183973 | JGI IMG/M metagenome (GOLD analysis project Ga0210041, IMG submission 183973) | Groundwater microbial communities from Crystal Geyser aquifers in Utah, USA - Crystal Geyser metaG 2015-03 (SPAdes) (version 2) | ecosystem: Environmental > Aquatic > Deep subsurface >... | reverse complement strand
CCCTTGACGATGAGTTTGACTGTCCTACCTAGGTCTACTTAAGAATGGAATGAATGATTGAGTGAGGGAAAAACGTAACCGCTTATTGGCTGAGTGTTGCCTAGATTCCTCGGGGGAAGGGTATTCTGCCACCTCTGCCCTACTTCTTGTGGAAAATCAGCACCAAACCAGAAAATGTATGACAACTGGATGAGCGCTCGCCCTACCTACCTGGCGAGGCCCAACTAGAACAACACTTTGTTATAATAAAGAAAGAGAAGATAATATAGTTACAGAATTGCATAATAGTTCAAGGACAATAAATACTATTCCGATTTAACTTACAATTTAAGTTTATTAGATAATATCTGTTATTGAATCTACTAAATTAGTTTGTATAATTTTACATGTATTTATAAATTATATTAAATTTCATATGAATTTATATAAATTTAGATAAAGTAACTTGATTTTACGTAATTTACTTACATTTTAAATTTCAATTTAACTAAACTAATTAACTACTATAATAATTAAATAATTTATTAATTTATTTTATTTAGTTATTAATTCAGTTATAAATTTAAATTAATCAAATAATATGGATATTCGTTTTTTATTTATTGGTGAGAAACATGTGGGTAAAAAGAGCATTATCGCTAGATTTAAAATTCTAAACTGCTCAAAAACTACCACATTAAGTATTAATTCATTAACTAAAATCTTATAGACAAAAATGAAAGGTTAGTTAAATATGCTAAGAAAACAGTCAAAAAAAAAGACTGGGAAGAATTTACCAGACAAGATGAAGAACTCAATCAAAGATATCAAAGAGAATTCGATCACATGGAGAAACTATATAACTTCAAAAAGATAATCAAAGTTCCATCATTCATTACACTAGATAATAAATTTTATAATATTGAACCAGCTTATCCAATTCTTTTTGATGATTTTAACAAATCAGAACTTGAAGAGGTAGAAAGAATTCATAAATTAAAATTTGATGCTTGTAAGGCTGATATTAATAATCTATTAAATGAACCTACTAAAACTAATCCTACTTTCATATTTGCTTTTGTATTTGATTTGTCAAACTTTAAATCATTTGAAATGGTTCAAATTTACCATAATGAGCTTGATAGAATTTATAATATTAATAGTAAATATAAACAGATCTTAGTTGGAAATAAGCTTGATTTATCGTTTAACTTTTCTGATGAGCAAAAAGAGAAAATAAAAGCTTTTATAAGTAACAATAATCTTACCTATTATGAAATATCTACGAAGATGGTTTTTAATTTCGAAATATTCTATGGTAGTCTATTCTATACCTTATTTAAGAATGAAAATCAAATGTTCTTTGATAAATTTTTCATGGAAAGTTTTAATTATGTTTTGAACTCGAAAGAAACGTTTGGTAAGTCAACAAGGCAATCTCTAAGGACTAATAATTTCCCTGGACCTGAGAAGTATGATAGTAATCCTTATGATATATCAACAAAAGGAAGTAAGAATATATTTTTCTAACTTATTATCATAGATTTAAAGCACATATTTGATAATAAGCATAAATACAAAACAGGAATATTCTTAAATAAAGTCGGTCCAAGCTTTGGTAATAAACTTGATATTAATAAAATAAAACAAAAAAATGCAAACTCAAGAAGCTTAGAAAATAAACGAAATCAAGCGTCTTCAAATAAAAATACAGTACCGCTTCCACCTGAATATTATACAAAACTTTATAATATCAATTATGGATATACTTTTTCTACTAAGGATAACCATCTCGGTTTTTTAAACAAGAGAAGATCATTATCGAATAGAATGAATAAATCATTTGATGATGCTTTTGATAGTTTAGATAATATCAATAGTAAGAAAAGAAATGAAAAGGAAAAGATATCATCAAACTTAGAAGACTTAAAACGAGAAGCTCAAGAAGTAAGAGATAGAAAAAAGGAAAAGAAGCAACAATTTGAAAAGAAAAGACTTGGAAAAAGAATAGAATATTATGACAAATTTAAAGAGCATAAGTAATCTATATATAACTAAAATATATTTATATAATTATAACTTTTATAGACAAGAAAATTTTGTTAAGCAAATAGAAATGGAAGAAACAATTTTGAATAAATCTAGTCTAATGCAAGAGAAGTATTCAAATAATAGTGAAGCTTACGCAAAAGCTGAAGAACAAGAGTTATTAGCAAAAAAGAGAGCAGAAGAGGAACATTTAGAAGAGATTAGAAGAAGGAAAAAACCTGCAGTTAAATTCCCTGGACCTGGTATATTTATTTATAACATAATATATTAATATATATAAATAGGCCAATACAACATTGCAGGAAACTTAGACATGAATAAAGGAAAAACCTTTGGTGCAAGACTTCCAGACTTAAATGAAAAGTTTTTAAAGAACTCACCTAAGTATAGATATCTTCCATCAGATATTGATATCCTTACTAGTATGGATAATCCACAGAGAAGGTATAAAATACTTATGATTAACTAATAATTTAATAAAATTAGTTTTTCAAAAGACGAACGATTTAAATCGAAGAAAAGTAACTATATAAGAATAGAGCCAAAAAAGAAAACTAAGAAGATATATCAACAATCAGAAATTATGAAAGATATAATACAACAAAAAGAAGAAATTGTAGAAAAGAGACAAGAAAGATTACAAAAATTAGAAGAAAATATTATATACAAAGAAGTCTTTGTCACACCTGGTCCTGGGTCATATGATCTGTTCCAAAGATTTGACTACGAATCTGTAAATATAACTAACATTACTATTATAACTATAATTATAATACACATTATATTATTATATATAACTAATTATTATTTTTAATCTTAGGCTGAAGATTTGAAAGAAAGAGAAGAATTAATGCGCAAAAAAGGTTCAGCATATGACTTAAAAGACGTATTTCCTAAAGGACCTGCTGTAATATAACAATATATAATAATATTTACATTGATTTAGTTTACTATGGGAGGAAGATATGACAAAGGTTCAATGGGCGCTAAGCAAAACTACGACGAACAACCTGGAAAGTTTTATGGATTAGAACAAAGTTTATCTTTCCTTTCTAAAAATGTCGCTAGAAGCCTAAATAAGCTTCCAAATTTTAATGTTATAAAACAACAAGACCCTTTATATTCTTTCCCACAGTCAGAAAGATTTAAATCAGAAAAACCAGATGACCCAGAAACACAAAGACTTAAAGATTTATATTATCAACATCAAATTATTATGAAAAATAACGAAAGTGAAATAAATAATGATCCAACTAAAGTCTTATAGTAATTAATTAATAACATTATTAACATTTAATAAATAATTAGTATGGGAAAAGCCGATAGATTTAAAGATTTTAATCAATCACCTCAGCCTGGTCCAGGAAAATATCTCCTTGAAGGCTTTACTGATAAATTAATAAGAGAGAACAAAAAGAAAAATTTAGCAAAACAAAAAAACAGAAATAAAGCAGTTCACTCAGAAGTCAGTGAAATTAAAGAGCTTAAACAGGAAGGTGATAATAATGAAGATGATGATAACTTACAGGAAGATGTCGATAATAATTAAATAATGACAATACAATAAATATTAAATATTTAAATATGACTATATATGATTATATAAGATTATTTTAAAGTTTTATATACAAAAATTAATTTCAATTAAATTTATATATTATATAATAGCTAATAAATATTTAATTTTAGTATATAAAATGTAACTTTACAAATATTTTTTATAAATATTATAACTATTATAACACTTTTCTCTACCTAATTACTTTTCATACGAAATAGCAATCAATTCTTAATAAAACTAGTTTCTTTTTCTATATTACATGTAATAATCTTAGCAATATTTATTACTTGCTAATTTTATTTGATAAAAAATCACAGAATGTTTTGAAATCAACATCATTATTGGATTTTTCTAGATCTTCTGTTAAAGTTATATCTTCTGTCAACGAATTAATTAAATTTTTGTTGTTCTTATTATGATTATCTAAGCAATTAATAAAATATTATACTATAATTATTCTGATTAACATTCTGTTTAGTTTTTTCACTAAAAGAGTAACTTAAATTACTTCCATCTTTTTCTTTTGGTGTATCATCTCTTACTTTAAAAAATGAACTTTCTATAAAATTATATTAAAATTATTAACTTACTGTTATTTGTATTTGATATATCGATACTTTTCATATTCCTTCTATTATTAGAATTAATCGTATCACTAATATTTTTACTCTTACTTTTGTTATTACTATCATGAAGTTTCGTATTAATCAACGAGTCATCAAGAGACAATATGGACGAAAGCTCTTTCTTTGTTGATACCTTTTTATATAAACTTCTTTTTAAATCCATATGTTCAGTATTATTAACTCTGTTGTTAATGTCTTTTGTTTCAATCTTTTTAATTCTTTTTACAATAAAGTTGCTTGGAGAAAAATCAGCTTTGGTATTGATTTTATTGCCGCATTTTTTGTTTTTATTCTCATTTGTTTTCATTTCAATTTTATTATAATTCCTTGAATTTTTTTCATTATCTAATAATAACATCTCCATAATCTTATCAGATGATTTATCAAGCTTCTTTGATATAGTTTTAATTTCTATATTCTTCATTTTTTCTTTGTTACGAACTTCATCTGTATTAGAATTAGAAACGTTTGATATAGTATTATATAAAAAGTTATTTGTATTTTCTTGCATATTACTAGATTTCGTACGAACCGATGCTGAATTACTCGCAATATTAAAATTCTCTTTACTATTATAACTATTGTCAATTTTGTCTTTGTCTTTTGTAATTAATTTATTTAAATTAAGTTTTATTTTTGCAAAATTTTTCTTCATTCGATTAGACTCTTCAGTAAGTTTAGATGAATCTTCAGAAGAAGTAGTATGGTTGTCTTTCTTAATTTTTTTATCATTTATTATTTTTGTTTTTGAAAAGGTGCTTTTTGTTGCAGAACTTGTACTTTTAAGGTCACTAAATATATTTGACTCATTTTTAATAGCATGTTTTGATGTTTGGCATATAGTACCAAAGGAATCTTTTGATTCTTTAGTGTTTTCTTTGGTAATTTCTTTAGTATTTTCTTTAGTAATTGCTATTTCTTTAGTAATTGCTATTTCTTTTTCTTTTTCTATTTCTTTTTGGCTTTTCTTTTTAGCTTTTTCATCTATTAGATCTTGCTCGGAAAAATTAATATTTATACTTGTATTAATATTAATTATTGTTTTTCCTTTGTTGTCTTTATTATCTTTGTTTCGGATTTTATCGTTGGAAATTGTATTAAATAATGGTTTAGATGGGTTTAAATGTAATATTTTAGACAAAGATGGTTTTTTTGTTATATGTCTCTTGATGTCTATAATATCTTTATTATCCTTATTGTTGTCTTTAACTTCATTATTTGCTTTAATGTTTACTTTATTATCTTTGTCTTTATTATCTTTGCTTTCCCTTGTTATTTTATCTTTGCTAATATTTCTATCTAATATTATTTCTTTTTCATCACGATCGTGATTTAATGTTAAGAATTCAAAGTTATTATTAGTTAGTGAATTAAATATTTTCTTTTCGAGTCTTGAGAAAGGCCGATCATTTAACTCTTTATGTATTGGTTTTTTTACTAAGGTTTTAATTGGAGTTGCTGTTGATGTCGTTGATAATTTAACGCTTTTTAGCAATTTACTTGTTGAATCTTTTATATCTTTCATATCCCTTAAAGTTGTTAAGCAACTAATGTTCTTACTACTACTCATATTACTTTCAGTATTTACTCTATTATTATCTTCGTTATTAAACTAAATTATAATTTAAATAATTATTATTACATTAAGCGATGGCATATTATTATGTTGATGTTTTATATTAATTTTATTAAATACATCCTTTTCTATTATCTTTTTTTTTGAGAAAGATATATTTATACTTGTTTTATCGATTTGTATTTTTTTTGCAGCAAGCGGTGCTTTTTTTACTAAGCTACTACTATTACTATTAGAATGATTTTTAACTGAGCTGTTTTTTATTGATGTATTTAAATTTACAAATTTTAATGAGTTAGTACTACACGGCTTATATTCATTATAGACTTCTTTTGATTCTTTGATTTTTTGGGGTTCAAAATTTTCATCGGTTAAGTTTAGTTTACTAAGAAGTTCTTTCCCATTGAAAACTGATATGTTTTTCTTTCTTTGTTTTAAATGATTAAATATCAACGTTTGACTTTTGTCTTTAGTTATTTTTCTTTCTTCTTTGCTTTCCATTCTTGGCTTTAATTCATTTTTAATTTTTTCTATGTGGTGATTCATTTTTCTAAATATTAATTAATATTAAATAAGTTTTAATTATATAAGGAATATGGTAAATATTTTTTCTCTTCGAAAATGGATTTTAATATATTAAACGTTATTTATTTAAATAAATAAATAATAAATTAAATAAATAAATATATTAGTAATATGTACATAGCTCAATTTATTTTACAATGTAATTTTATTTTAATATTTTTATATTTATTTATTATATCTATTTATTCTATTTAAACTTCATAAATTTAACTTGTTCTCTGTCTTCCAAACAACTTTCTATACAACGTAATCACTTTAAACAATTCCAAACAACTTTATCAATTTATTGAAAACTTCTGCAAAAGCGTTGTTAAACAATTCCACTGCTCATAAGGTCTTTTAAATTCCTCAGGAACCTTTAATAACTCTGAAGTTAATTTATTATTACAAGGCTGTGTATTTGCAAATATACCATTTCTGCTTAAAAAGTCTAATAATGGCTCAGAAAATTCTTGGAAAAAATCAAACTCGTTGTGATCCATATTTTCAGGTAAAACCAATTCACAAGGAGACTTAGCTCTATTATACAACTCAGTAGAATGATAATATTTTATTAGATTATCATTTTGACCATGAATAATTAAAATAGGACATTTCACTTCAGGGATCATTTCACCATTTCGGAACCTATCACGAATACTATATGAAACTAATGTTCCTAAGATATCTTTAACTATTGTCCTTATTGAAAGCATAGGTGAAATTAAAACTAATGCCGATACATGTTTTTTAGAAGCTAAATGAGTACTAGGAGATGTTCCTAGTGATCTTCCAAATATTATTATATTATTTGGACTGATTCCTAGTGTCTCTGTTAGGTAATCGTAAACATGTATTGTGTCTTCGAAAATTGTTTCTTCGTTTGGTCTTCCAGGGTATATACCGTATCCGGGATATTCTGGGGCTATTACGTTCACTGCTAATGTAAATCTGATATGGTTTATAATTTCATAAGCCAAGTTAACATCCTCTGCATTTCCATGATAGAATAAAGCATATTTAGAACATACAGAGCTTGATGTTGATCTAAGAAAAAAGCAAGGTATATGTTTTGTTTCATATTTGCTTTCTTGATATTTGGGTTCAGAGTCATTGATTTCAATATCGATATCTTGTATGTTTTTGTCTTTATTTTCTTTGGCTTTATTTTCTTTTTCTTTATTTTCTTTTTCTTTGTCTTTATTTTCTTTATTTTCTTTGTTTTCTTTATTTTCTTTGTCCTCTTTGCTAGTTTCTTTGTCTTTTTTTTCATAATCTTTATTAGTTTTATCTTTGTCTTTATTATGTTTTTTATGTTCTTTATCTTTCTTTATTTTTTTCGGAATATAAATAATTTCACCATTTGGGGTTTTCTCAGTTGTATAACTTGAGTCAGGACTAGGAAAAATTAACCAATCTAAATCCATCTTTATTTATTATATTTTAGTTTAAATTAATATTAAGTTAATAAGTTAGTTTTGAATTTATAACTGAGTTAAATTCATAATTAACTTTAATAATAAATTATTAATTAGTATTATATTATTGATATTATTAATTATTATAAATTATTATAAAAAAGTAATTAATTTATTTTATGTATATAATACAATATGTCTTTAACTAAATATCAAATTAATCCTCGTATCGAATACAGAACTGTACTTAATGTTGAAGGTCCATTAGTTATATTAGATAATGTTAAGTTCCCAAAGTAAGAAATTTAATAATAATAAGATTTGCTGAAATTGTCAATGTAAGATTAGGAGACGGAACAGTAAGAAAAGGACAAGTACTAGAAATTAGTGGAAAAAGAGCTGTTGTCCAGATTTTCGAAGGTACTTCCAACATTGACGTTGTTAATACTTATTGTGAATTTACCGGTGATGTATTAAAAATGCCAATCAGTGAAGAAATGTTAGGAAGAACTTTCAATGGATCCGGAGATCCAATTGATCAAGGACCACCTGTACTTGCAGAAGACTTTTTAAATATTCAAGTAATATATAATAAATAAACTACTTCTAGGGACAACCTATTAATCCTTGTAAAAGAGTATACCCAAAAGAAATGATCCAAACCGGTGTTTCTGCTATTGATGTAATGAATTCTATTGCAAGAGGACAGAAAATTCCTCTTTTCTCTGCTAATGGTCTACCACACAATGAAATAGGAGCTCAAATTTGCAGACAATCTTCTCTTGTTAAAGGTAAAGATGTTCTTGACCACTCTGATGAAAATTTCGTTGTTGTTTTTGGTGCTATGGGAGTTAATATGGAAACTGTACATTAATAAAATTATAATGTTATACTTATTAAATCTTATTAGTCAAGATTTTTCAAAAATGACTTTGAAGTACATGGATCCATGGAGAGAGTCGTATTGTTTTTAAATCTTGCTAATGATCCAGCTATTGAAAGAATTATTACCCCAAGACTTGCTTTAACAACTGCTGAATATCTTGCTTATGAAAAAGAACTTCACGTACTTGTTATCATGACAGATATGACTGCCTATGCTAATGCTGTAAGAGAAGTATCAACCGCTAGAGAAGAAGTACCAGGAAGATTTGGTTATCCAGGTTATATGTATACAGATTTATCGACAATATACGAAAGAGCAGGAAGAGTAGAAGGTAAAAACGGTTCAATTACACAAATTCCAATTTTAACTATGCCTCTAGACGATATTACACATCCAATTCCTGATCTAACTGGATATATTACTGAAGGACAAATATTTATTGATAGATCTTTACAAAATAGAAATATCTATCCTCCTATTAATGTCTTACCAAGTTTATCTAGACTTATGAAGTCTGCTATTGGTAAAGGTATGACTAGAGAAGATCATCCTTCGGTTTCAAATCAAGTATTATTATTTATTAACTAATTAAGCTTTATTCTAACTACGCTATTGGTAAAGATAATCAACAAATGAAGGCTGTTGTCGGAGAAGAAGCCTTATCCCCAGAAGAATTAGGATATATTGATTTCTTAGAAAACTTTGAAAGACAATTTATTGCACAAGTATGATTTATTTATAATTCTTTTAGGATCGTTATGAAAATAGAACTATTTTCCAATCACTTGATATTGCCTGGGAGTTATTAAGAAAGTTTGAAAAAGATAATTTAACCAAGGTATAAATGTTTATTTAATTATTTTAGATTCCAAAAGATATTAGAGACTCATATTATCCAAGAACAAAAGAAATCCAAAAATTACAAGAACAGAAAAAAGACTATGATAAACTTGGACATAAATAAATTCATTATTTTAAGTATTTAAATAGTTGTTTAACAGTATAAATATTGTTAAAAATTGTATTTTGTTTATTATTTAGTTTATATGTTTAATTTGTTATAATATATTAATTAATTATTTGTTTATTTGTTTATTTGTTTATTTATATTAATTTACTACATTTATTACATTACTTTAATTACGTTTATTACGTAATATCATATATTACGGTATTATTTTAAATAGTCATAATTATTTATTATATATTGCAATTATAAATAGTTAAAGATGGAACTACACAATAATGAAAATCAAAACGTTGATAAATTACTATCTGTTTTAAAAATTCATAATTTAGTCGAAAACAATAACTCACTTCTTAACTTATCAAAAAATTACAAAGAATTGGAACAAAAAATGAGTCATCTAAAAGACAGTGATACAAAAGAAGTTTTTGCAAATTTACCATCTGAAGTGTCTAGTTTATTCAGATCAAGTTCAGAATATAAAGTTTATATGGATGGTTGCTTTGATATTGTTCACTCAGGTCATTTTAATGCTATTCGCCAAGCTTCTAAACTAGGTGACCAATTATACATAGGATTATGTACTGATAAAGAAATCTTAGTCCATAAAGAAGTCGGTTTAATGGGAATAGAAGAAAGATCTAGAATAATAAATTCCTGTAAATGGGTAACTGGAATATATAAAGATGTTCCTTATGTCCCAATTGTTGAATTTTTAAAAGAACATAAACTAGATTGTATTGCACATGGTGATGATCCTTGTATAGGCCTAAACGGTGAAGACGTTTATGCTGAGTTTAAAAAAATAAATAAGTATAGAGAATTTAAAAGAACCGAAGGAGTATCAACAACTGACATTGTAGGAAGACTACTTGTTATTGGAATAGACCTTCAAAAAGAAAAAGAAGAGAATATCGTAATACAAAAGTTTACTGCCCCTACTAGTTCAGGGTTATTAGGAACGGTTGAGAGATTCAGAGACTTTTCAGATAAGAAGTATTATAATGCAAGTAAGAAGAACGCTTATGTCTGTGGAGCATTTGATATACTTCAAGAAGGTCATGTCGAATTAATAGAAAAGATAGCTAATGAAGGAATGAATATTTATGTAGGAATTCTAGATGATAGAACAGTGAATGAATTGTATGGAAAACATTTTCCTATTCTTAATGTTGTTGAAAGATCTTTAAATGTATTAGCATTAAAATATGTCTCTGATATTGTTGTCGGAACACCTTGGCCTCCTTCGAAAGAATTAATAAAAAGTTTAGGAATTGATCTTATAATAGAAGCTAAATGTACTGCTCCTACCTATCCAAAAATAAATATCAATTATGACCCTTATAAAGATGCAAAAGAATTAGGAATTTACAAAGAATTAGTCATTAATTTTGATCTTTCACCATTGAGTATAATAGAAAAAGTTATGAAAAACAAAGATGCATTTATGAAAAAGTATGCAAAGAAAAAAGGATTGATTTAGAAATATTTATTAATAAAGAAGTTTAAATTATATATTTTTAATAACTTATATAACTTAATTCAGTTGTTATTTGGTTTAATTTATGTTTTATATTTATTTTTATTCATTAATATTATTCTTATTAAATTATAAATATTAAAGTCAATTTATGAACACGTATATTAATTAATATTACTGTCAACTAAAATATAATATAATTTTAAAGAAAAAGAATGGAACTCGATACAAAGCTCATTATTGTAATGGTAGGTCTTCCAGCAAGAGGGAAAAGTTTTGTTAGTATGAAAATAGCACGGTTCTTTAATTGGTACGGAGTCAAAGCCAAAATTTTCAACCAAGGAGTTTATAGAAAGCTAACTGTCGGTTTAAACGTTAAAAATGATTATTTCGATGAGGTTAAGAACCAATCAGAAAGGGATAAAGTATCAAACATGGCTTTAGATCATCTAATTGAGTATTTAAAAGGTAATTTTATTAAATAACAATTATATGGTATTAATATAAATAATGTTGACACCGTAAAAAACATTTAATCAATTTATCTCTTTATCAAATTAACTCTTTAATAACTGTTAAAATTACTTTTTTTATTATAGGTGCTGGACAAGTTGGTATATTAGACGGAACCAATACTAGAGTAACCAGAAGAGATATGATAAGAAAAAGACTTTTAGATTTACAGTCAACAATTACATATAAAATTATATTTATTGAATCTATTTGTACTATTGATTCATTAGTTAAAACAAATCTTGAAATTACTAGACTGACTTGTCCTGACTATCAAAATTGGAAAAAGGAAGAAGTTTATAATAATCTTAATGAAAAAATTAAAATATTCGAAAAGAACTATGAAAGTTTATCAAAAGAAACTGACGGCGATAACGCAATTTTTATTAAATTTATTAACGAAGGACAAGAAATTAATATTAGAAATGTTAGAGGCTATTATGAATCCAAACTCCTTTCATTTATGATTAATATTCATACTGGACGTAGACCAATCTATTTCTCACGACATGGAGAATCAGTTTATAACACAAAAGGCTGGATTGGTGGTGACTCTGAGCTTAGCCCATTAGGTGAAAAATACGGAGTAGCATTAGCTAAATTCTTTGAAAAAGAAAAGGCATCACTTGACTCCACATATTCTAAATGGAGGATATATTGTTCAACACTTAAAAGAACAATACAAACAGCAAAGAATCTAATTTTCATTTCAAGTTATACATGCCATAAAAGTTTAGACGAAATAAATGTAGGGCTGTGCGATAGTATAACTTATGAAGAATTCGCAGAGAAGTTTCCAGAGGAAGCCAAAGAACGTGCTAGAGATAAACTAAAATATAGATATCCTAGAGGAGAAAGTTATTTAGATATGATTCATAGAATTGAGCATGTTATTTATGAATTAGAAAGGCAAGACGGACCCGCGATTATAATAGGACATCAAGGTATTTTAAGAGCTTTGTATGGATATTATGCTTCTATTCCTATTGAGAAAATTCCTACTTTGGATTTCCCACTACATACTGTTATAAAATTTACCCCACATGCATATGGATTCCAAGAAGAAAGATTTATTATTGATCCGGAAACTCATTATGTCGAGAAGGAAGATTTAGAAAAGATGAGATCGTTTACTGATATTGAAAAACTACTTGATAATTCTAAAGAGTATAATTACCTTTTTAATATTTATTTTTAATAATATCTAGATTTAATGAATTCATAAAGTACAGACATGAACATCCAGATACCAATGAAAGTAATGAAAGCAAAGAAGAAGAGATATCAAATAGTGAGCATAATTAAAAGTTGTAAATCATTTTAAATTTAGATATAATTTAAAGTTCGTTTAATAGTTTAATTTTTCAATTTAGCAAATGCTATAAATATACTA
>Ga0210041_1003179_pt1 | contig 13020 bp, 14 predicted proteins | sample CryGeymeta201503_FD_183973 | JGI IMG/M metagenome (GOLD analysis project Ga0210041, IMG submission 183973) | Groundwater microbial communities from Crystal Geyser aquifers in Utah, USA - Crystal Geyser metaG 2015-03 (SPAdes) (version 2) | ecosystem: Environmental > Aquatic > Deep subsurface >... | reverse complement strand
ATATTGATGTTGTAATAAATCCAACACGTTGACATCTTCTGCCCTGACAATGTCAAAAGCTTTGATATTACGTAGAGATTTGATAGCTTCCTGCGCATTAACATCAGTCAAGACTACCAATGTCTTGCGAACTTCTTTGAATAGTTTTTTACTCAAAGCAACCATGTCTTTGGTCTTTCCTTCAAAATCAAATTTGTCTAAGACTACCATTTTATTATCCAAAACTTTGTCAGACAAACACATTCTAGTAACAAGATTTCTAACTTTTTTGTTTATTTTTTGTTTGTAATTACGATCACTCAAAGGTCCAAAAGTGATACCACCACCACTCCAGATTGGAGAACGATTGGAACCGTGACGAGCACGGCCAGTACCTTTTTGTTTCCAAGGTTTACGACCACCACCAGAAACTTCACTTCTATCTTTGGTATCAGCCCAAGGCTGTCTAGCATTGGCACGCATTGCTACAAATACTTGATGAACAGTTTCTTTGTTGATAGGTGTGGCAAAAACAGCCTCACTCAATTCAAGATCTTTTACTGCTTCACCTTTACTATTGTACATTGCAACTTTTGTCATATATAAAACTATTTAGATTCCTTGTCAGCCTTAGCTTCTGCAGTGGCTGATTCTTTTGTTTCTAAAACTGGCTCTTCTACAACTACTTCTTCTTTGGCCTCTTCAATTTTTGGTTCTACAATTCCTTCAGCTTTTATTTCTTCTACAACTTCAACCTGAGGGACAATTTGTCCAACACCAGTGAATATATACAATAATCCATTTCTAGCCCCAGGTACAGCACCCTTAACCCAAATTTCATTGGTTTCTGGATGTAATTCTACTATTTCTAAATTCTTAACAGTGATTTGAACATCGCCCATATGACCAGCCATACGTGTACCCTTGAAAACATGTTGTACTCCACCAGCGCCAATACTACCAGGCATACGCAATTGATCTTTGTGACCATGAGAAGCTAGAGAGCCATGAAAACCATGACGTTTGACTACACCTTGGAATCCTCTACCTTTAGAGTTACCAGTTACTTGAACTTTCTCTCCCTTTTCAAAAATATTAACTGTAAAGACATCGCCACGTTTCAAATCACTATCATTTTTGAAATTATGTAAGTTACGCACAGTAAAGTTTTGGTTACCTTCAATAGCAATACCTTTCAAATGTCCTTTTTCTGGTTTACGCAATCTGAACAATTTTTGTACACCAAAACCAATTTGGACTGATTTTACTCCGTCTTTTTCCACGGTATTAACCTTGGTAACAGTACAAGGTCCGGCTTGAATTCTGGTTACTGGAACTACAGCACCATCTTCACGGAAGACCTGTGTCATGTCTAATTTTTTGCCTATAATAAATTTCATAATATAAATTGCGAGAAGGTGCTATTTCGACTGGTCGTTTCCATGTGACTGAATATCTATTATCAGGGACAATATAGACGACTTTAGTAACACACCTTTTTTCGTAATAAAAAAACTAGAAATGAATACCACAAACAATTGTTTGTTTTAATCATCTCTAGCCTTCAAGACCAAAAACTGGTTGTAAGGCGATTAATTGATATGTAATGAAAACCTCCACCTAAACAACTTTTTCTACTTTCAGATGTTTTCTTAAGCTTTATTTAGCTCTAGATCTTATCTGTTTTGAAACAAGTTGTAATGTGTCTAAATAATGTATAAATTAGTAACGTGACTAGTTTAACGCAAACAAAACAAAATGTCAAGGATAATACTCCTGATATATCCCCAACCTGATAACATTTTTAAAGTACTATATGAACAACTTTTATGAACAGATATTAAATCATCTTTATTTCAATATCCACACCACTTGGCAAATTCAAATTCATTAAGGCATCAATGGCTTTTGGTGATGGATTCAAAATATCAATAAGACGTTTATGAGTACGCATCTCAAATTGTTCTTGAGCAGTCTTGTGGACAAAGGTAGCACGATTCACACTGTATTTATTGATAGAGGTAGGAAGTGGTACTGGACCAACTACTTTTACACCATTTCTCTCAGCTGTATCAATAATAGTCTTGGTAGCAATATCAATAATCTTGTTATCATAAGATTGGATTTTGATACGTAATTTGTTCTCTACTTTATTCTCTGCTTTATTGTTTGTATTGTTTGCATTGTCAGACATAATTGAATAATTTTACATATACTTCAAGCCTCCGATAGTAATACCGGAGGCTTGAGAGCAATGATTTTATTTGATAATCTTAGTTACTACACCAGCACCAACAGTACGACCACCTTCACGGATAGCAAAACGTACTTTTTCTTCAATAGCTACTGGAACGATAAGTTTGATTGTTAAATTAACAGTGTCTCCTGGCATAACCATTTCTGTGCCAGCTGGCAAAGTTACATCACCTGTTACATCCGTTGTACGAATATAAAATTGAGGTTTGTAACCATTGAAAAAAGGTTTGTGACGTCCACCTTCTTCTTTGGTAAGTGCAATCACTTCAGCTTCAAATTCAGTATGTGGAGTGATAGTGCCAGTCTTAGCCAAAACTTGACCACGTTGGACATCTTCTTTCTTAGTACCACGAAGAAGGATACCAGCGTTGTCACCAGCTTGACCTTGTGCTAAATTCTTGTTAAACATTTCAATACCAGTAACAGTAGTTTTGGCAATCTCTTCAGACATACCAACAATAGATACTTCATCACCAATCTTGACAACACCACGGTCAATACGACCAGTAACTACTGTACCACGTCCTTCAATAGAGAAGACATCTTCAATAGGCATCAAAAAATCTTTGTCCAAAGCACGAACTGGATCTGGAAAATAAGTATCCAAAGCATTCAGCAAGTCCATAACTGGTTTTGAAGCTTCTGGATCATTTGGATTTTCAAGAGCCTTTAGAGCACTACCACGGATGATAGGTGTTTCGTCTCCAGGAAATTCGTATTTTTTGAGTAAATCTCTTACTTCTTCTTCAACTAAATCAATAAGTTCTGGGTCAGATACTTGATCAACTTTGTTTAAGAAAACAATAATTCTAGGTATACCAACTTGACGAGCAAGTAAGATATGTTCACGAGTTTGAGGCATTGGGCCGTCGGCGGCTGACACTACAAGAATAGCACCGTCCATTTGAGCGGCACCTGTGATCATGTTTTTGACATAATCAGCATGGCCTGGACAATCTACGTGAGCATAATGACGTTTTTCAGTCTCATACTCAACGTGAGCTGTAGCAATAGTAATACCACGTTCGCGCTCTTCTGGAGCAGCGTCGATAGCACTAATATCTTTGTTTTGTGCAATAAGACCATGTGCTGACGCTACTTTCAAGATAGCTGCAGTAAGAGTAGTCTTACCATGGTCAACGTGACCAATTGTACCAACGTTAACGTGAACCTTGGTTCTTTGAAATTCTGCCATATTACTATGGTAGCTTTGGCCGCTCTAACATGGGATGGCCCAGTTAGATTTGTGTCCAGCGACCTTGAATATTTTAATAAACTTTTCCACTTAAAACCGTGGAATAGCAAGTACTTTATACCACAACGAAATGTTGTAATCTAGCTACTCGCCCGCCTTGGGCGGGATAAATAATATTGCTCTTTAGAGCAAAAAATACATAAAAATTATGCGGTGTGATTATAAACTAAAAAACAAAACAAGTCAAGTGCTAGCTTGGGGAATAACTGTGGAAATGAAATAGAAAGATCTGAACACTGTTTTTGTAGCAAAATTTCCTGCAAAAAATGACCAAAAATAGTTGCTGAAAATGTATAAAAAATGGTATGATTATATTATAAAAAAATAAGAAAGTATGACCCACAAAAAACAACTACTGATGTTACTTAGTCTAATAATTTTTCCACCAATTATAATTGTCTTAAGTAGAGAAATTTTGCCAAACAATTATTTCTTTTCTTCTCTCTACAAACTAGTCTTTCTCTCCCCTATCATTTTTGCGATGTGGAGTGAAAAAAAATCTTGGAAACAAGCCTTATGCCAAAATTTTCATTTTAGTATTTTCAAAAAAAATATTTTGAGGCTAACGTCTTTAGGACTTTTCCTAGCAGGAATTTATCTAACCAGTTTTTTTATTTTCAAAAATTTTTTAGATATCAATACCATTACAGATAAGCTGAGTAGTCTAATAGACATAAATCTAACTAATTTAATCTTTATCGGACTCTATATCATCATTTTCAATTCGCTTCTAGAAGAATATTTTTGGCGAGGATTTCTCTTTGCCAAGTTAGACAAACTTATCAAGCCTTGGCAAGCGTATCTTATTACAAGTATCGCCTTTTCCTTTCACCATGTGATGTTTTATTACAATTGGTTCAACCTTGGTTTTTTTCTACTAGCAACTTTTGGTCTTACAGTCTATGCCCTTATCATGAATTATATCTTCAAAAAATACCAAGACCTGTTTTCTTGCTGGTATGTCCACATTTTTGCTGATATCGCTCAGATTTTTATTGCTTTCAAAATTTTTGGCTTGATTTAGCCATAAAAAATAAAAGAAGTGTGCTTATTGGAAAAAACAAACTTAAACAGGTATAATATAGCTACCAAAATAATAACTACATAGCTATATGAAAACACTAATTTTCCCCAATCTACGCCAGACCTATGATTACGACTGTGGAGCTAGTGCTCTTCAATCAGTTTTGGTCTATTATGGCTTTGAAGTACGCGAAGACGAAATAATGTCTGCTTCCAAAACTGATAGAAAAGGCACCACTATCCAAGGTATTATAAACACCGTGGAAAAATATGGACTAAAGTACCTAGCCAAAACTATGGACATTGCCGAAGTAAAATCTTTTATTGATAAGGCCATACCCGTCATAATGGTCGTCCAAGCCTGGGCCAATAAACAAGAAATAAAATCAGAAGATGACTGGGACGACAGTCATTATGTGGTAGCTATTGGCTATGATGCCCACAAAATTTATTTTGCTGACCCATCATCATTCAAAACAGTTTTCCTCAAATACAAAGAACTCAAAAAAAGATGGCACGGTCTTGATATCAACAAACAAAAATATATCAACTATGGACTAGCTATTTATGGCAAAAAACACGTCTTTGATCCCAAAAAAATTGTGCACCTAGACTAACAGTAGTTAAGCTAAAAAAATAATAATAATACAGGAGGAATCTTTTAAAAATTTTTAGATTAATTTAAAAAACTTCAAAATTATAAGAAAATAGTGTATAATATAAAAGTATCTTTTAATTAACTAAAAAAAATATGGACGAACAAAATAATTTTACACCTGTAGAAAGCAAATCACACACACCACTTTACATTTGGATAATTTAGTTGTGCTTTTGTTTAGTGTAGCAGGATTAGGAACACTCTACTTCCTACAAAATATATCAGCAAAAGATACTTCAGCGGTTATGCAAATACAAAATGCTTCTCTCAAAAATGATGTAGCTAAACTACAACAAGAAAAAGCAGATTTGGATACCAATCTACAGACTACAGAAAATAAACTACAAGAAGCCACATCTGTAAGTTCAACAGATCCATTATTTTATTCTTTGGATGGCGTACCAGCTACAGTTAAAAAAGAAATTGTGCCTTTTGATTATACAGCAGAAGGTTTAAAATCACTAGAATCTGACTGCGGATCAACCCATCCAGAAAATTATTTTGAAAATTTGTTATCGACTTTCCAAGGTACAAATAAAATTGTTTACCAATTTGATTTTACTGGTGATGGTCAAGGTAACCACTACAAACTTACAGTTTTGCCAAACAAAATGAACTACAAGACAATGGGTGAATTCAAAAATGACTTTGACATGTGCTCAGCTGGAGGAGAGTACCCTACGAGGATGAATAGTAAATGGCTTATCATTGAAGGTGACTGTGTTGATGATAACTATAATTTTATTACAAAATCAAAAGTTGATTGTACTGAACTCAAAAACAAGCTAATACAAACTCTAGAATTCAACTAATAAAAAAATATTTAAATTACAAAAAGCAACTTCCAAGTTGCTTTTTTATTTTTATAGATTACAAATTTTGGCTTAATGGTATTTTTGGTGGGACTAAATATTTGAATTAGTCTCTTACTATCTTTGATGTTATTTCACTTGCGCCAACTCTTGCAAACCTTAGGCATTCCTGTGTATAATACAGATAACTTTTTATAGTCTTATTGCTAAATCCTCGAAGTTTCATTTCTTGCTTGAACAAAACTATAGGATCTCGACTTGGACGATAATTAGGTGTATTCATAACTTATCTATGGTTACACATTTACAACAAAATTATACCATATTTTAGCTAATATTTTAAGAAGTTCGTATAACGAGTGTTATACGCCATAATAAAAAGCCTCTTTTATTGATTTAATAATAATTTTGGCAATTTATTGTGGCGGTGGTCGATATAACTTGATATAATTAATTCACTTAATAATTAAGCATAAATACTATGTCAGAAAGAATGGAAGGTAACGTGCCGCCACAAGAGCACGAAAAAAAGGAAAGACACACAAAAGTTTGGGAGGATCTTGCCACTGCATTTGGTGGTTATTCTCAAGTACCGGATCGAGTTATTGGAATGGCTATCGCAGGCCAAATTAACAATAATGGTTTAGAGTTTGGTTCAAAGCAACTGGATGAGGTCGTTGACCAAATCTGCGAACGCTGGGAAGACCAAGACCCAAATGCAGACAAGATTCGTGCAGAAATAGTTAACGGCATGAAAGAAGCGTCTGAGGGCTGGAAAGATGATAAGCAAAATGCAATTTGGCCTGTTCTTGAAGCTATTGAACGAAAATAAATTGCCAAAATTATTGAAGAATAAGGAATCGGCTTTTTATTACAGCGTATAACAGCGTGTATCTGGCTACGGAAAATTGGCGTAAATTAAATCCTTAAGGAGTGCCAATTTTCCTCCGCCCAAATTTTCATCCCTTAGTTTGATGAGGATTTGGGTGGAGTTTAAAATATCAAGCGCTATCTGATAATCAAAGTAATTCCGCTAACGCCGGGATGAAAACTTCAGATACACGCGAACGTTATATGAAATAGTGAAAAGCGAAAATGCTACGCATTTTCAAATATTTTCGGCAATTTTTTCTTCAATTTTTACCTTATTCATGCTATAATTTATTATTAACTAATCAAAAATCATATGAACGAACAACGATTCAGCCTTCCTGGACGCGTAGAAAATCCAGAAGCGCCACAACAACCAGAGGAAAAAGAACGCGCCACTAAAGAAACCCCTGAGAGCACAACTGAAAACAAAGAACAAACAAGTGGGCATGAAGCTCGTTATAGTGAGCTTGCAAAAGAGCATGCCGAGATAGCGCATGAAGTTGGCAAGGCAATTACACTCGGGTTCCTTATGCGTGAAGGAGTGCAAACATTGGTCAATGAGTATGGCAACGAGCGTTTTTTTGACGCTGTTAAACAATTGAAAGCAAGCGGAGTGGAAGTGCCAACAACTTTAGATGTGATTAAGCAACTTGAACCAGATTCAAAAAAACGCTCTGAGTTGTATTCGAAGGTGGAGTCTGACGCACAGACAGAACATGAAGCTTACGATCAATGGGAGCAAGATCCAGATCATGACGAGACGAGGTACCACTATTACGGAACCCGAGATGTCAACTCATTGCAAGGTACACAGTTTCGCGCCACCGCTTATCGCACACTAGACAGCTTCCTTGGCAAATTAACAGGAAGAACAAGCAAGTTATTTCTTGAAACAGGTGCGGCTCGCGGCATGCGCGATCTCGTCTCGCTTCCTGAAGATGAGCTCGGTACCCTGCAAGCCAGACTTAACGAGTTAGGAAATGATGTTTCTCGCTTAACAGCTGAAATGGGACATGCAACAGATGAGCGTACCGAGCAGTTGCGCTCTCAGGCTGAAACACTAAGCGATGAACTTACGCAGGAAATTAAACGGATATCTGACGAAGCAAATACACAACTTGAAGAGTGGCGCGCTCGCGTTGTTGGTGATCTTGGCAAACTAGGTGGTTTAGATACCGCAAGTGATGAAATGCGTGTCGCTATTGAAGGAGTTTTACAAAAAGTTGAGGGTGAAATTGCTACACATGTTCAAGCTGTTGAGACAAAAATTGAAGAAAAAATTGCACCTCTCAAGGACTTAAAGCAAAGAACGGAAGGCCTTCATCGTTCCTACTAAAAAATTGAAGAAAAAATTGCCGAAAATATTTAAGTTTGCTATCGCAAACTTGCTTTTCACTACATCATATAACAAGGGATATACGATTCAGCCCTCGGCTCGGGCTTCACCCAAATTTTTCTTCCGCTACGCTCCAGAAAAACTTCGTATATCCCTGACGTTAGCTGAAATATGTTTTTCCTTTTAGGGCTAACGCCCCTGCTTTCCCAAAATGGACAAAATTGATTTTTTACTTTTTAATAGAGGGGGGGGTAAGTGAAGTTTTCTCTGCTACGCTTCGAAAATAATTTTAAAAATATGGATATTCAAATCAAAAAACCTAGATTTCGTATTCTGCTTTTAAGCATTACTCTGCTAATACTTTTTGGTCTGGTGGCCATGTTTATTTTATATAGGATTGCCCCACGTGAAAGTGTATATGCTGTTACAAAAGAATATTGTGGACAGCACTTTAACGAAGATGATTACGTGGGTGTATCTAACGATCGTCTTAATGGTCAATCATACAACAAATTTCAACTCTGTTATGAAGATTATTTTTGGCCAACAAACAAAAATTGGATAACTTTGGAAAAAATATTATTGAATGAGCACCGAGTCTATCCACCCTCCGGTGTCTCGCTGAATGCGGGAAATAAAGAACAGGAAATGCGTGCAATAGCAAAACAATTGGAACAGCAAGGCCTAAGTCTCTGGACCATAGTGGATGTAAAAAATAGAGGACTATACTCTGACCCACCATTTAGCCATCCTTGGCCTAAATACGATTATCGACGATGGGAAGGTGAACCATTCATAAACGAATATGTGGTGGGCACATTCTTAGAGCCTCTAAAATATGACATAAGTATATCTCGGCAAGAACTTGATCATGGCGGAGTTCCTAATGTTGGTGAAATACCAGACGGTATTTATGCTGCAGAAGCTGAAGAAGTAGCTGAGAAAGTAAAGGAAGTTGGAGAATATAACAATGGTCCAGTAAAAACTTGGTCAACCGACAGAAGCGCGACAATTCTTCTTGCTGTACAGGCTATAAACGGACAACCCGTTGTCATACTGGCAACATATAAAACTATTAAACCTCAAACCAACACCAAACCATACGGTCCGTATTTAGTAAAACTAGCGAGCGATAAATGGTTACGCTTTAATTCTGATCTTACTTTGTGCGAAACAATCAATGTTGAACAGACAAATGGTAGTTATGTATTTGTAACTGGTGCATGCCCGTTTTAACTATTGACCAAATAAGGTATCTTGGCTTTTTGGATATTCATAACAGAATTAAAGTTTGTATACATCATTTGACACAAGATATACAAACTGATATACTTTGTATACATTTATAAAAAGATGTAAACAAACTATGGAAAACAACGAAATTGGAGCATACAAAGCACAGCCGACTGGTTTTAAGGCATTTATTCCACATCCTTTCCCACCAAAGGTCGGTTTTAATTTTGACCAAAATATACACAAAAAGAACAACGAAGCCACACGTCTGCTCGGTAAATTAGACGGCATCACAAAACTACTTCCCGACGCTGACTTTTTTCTTTTGATGTACTTGCGAAAAGACGCGACTTCTTCCAGTCAAATTGAAGGCACACGTGCGAATATGATTGACGCTATTGTGGCTGAAGCAAAAATAGATACGAAAATACCGGATGATGTTGATGATATTCTGCATTACATAAAAGCTCTTAATTATGGGATCGAGCGAATGAAAGCAGATGACTTTCCTATGGTTTTGCGGTTCATCCGAGAACTGCACAAACAACTCATGCAAAAAGCGCGGGCGACTCATTTCTCTGATCCTGGTGAATTTCGCAAAAGCCAGAATTGGATTGGTGGCATAAGACCGGACAATGCTAGTTTTGTGCCACCCCCTGTTGACGAAATGCATCACGCGCTTAATGACTTGGAAAAATTCATTCATATAGATAATGACATTCCAACCGTGACAAAAGCCGGCTTAATTCACGCTCAATTTGAAACAATCCATCCATTTTTGGACGGAAATGGCAGAACGGGGCGAATGCTTATTACCTTTTATCTTTGGAAAGAAGGTTATCTAGAAAAACCTGTGTTATTTTTGTCATCTTTCTTCAAAAAACACCAAAAATTGTATTACGAAAAATTACTTGGCTATCACAATGGCGATATTTCTGATTGGATAGAATTTTTTCTTGATGGCGTAGTAGAGATTGCAAACGAAGCAATAGATACCGTCGGCAAAATTACGGCCCTGCGAGAGAAAGATCTATTCAAAATCCAAACCCTCGGCAAACGCGCTTCTGAAAGTGCAGCCTTGGTGTTGCCGAAATTGTATGCTCAACCCATAGTAACGGTTAGTGTTGTTCAAAAATGGACTGGCTTTACTCGCGCTGGCGCACAAACTGTTATTGATCGTTTCATTAAAATGGGCATCCTAACACCGAAGGATAAGGGTAAAAAATATGGCCAATCTTATATGTATAAGAGCTATATTGATATTTTTAACAAGAACGAATAAGGTGTCTTGGATTTTGGCCATTCACCCCCAAACCCCTCTGGACAAAATTCAAGACAAAAAATCAATTTTATCCATTTTGGGAAAGCACCCTAGCGCGTAAAAAGGAAAAGCATACATCAGCTAACAGCACGATATCCGGTTCGCGCTTGCCTCCGGCAAATGCTCACCCAAATTTTTACTCCCTTCGGTCGTAAAAACTTCGCATATCGGCAACGTTAAACGAAATAAATTTTTCATTTTGTGCTTTAAACGCGGCTGATGCGTAACCCAGGGAATAAAATTTTGCTTTTTCTAATTTATTTATAGAGGGGTATAAGGTGTCTTTTTTGCTCCTGGAATCGCAAAAAAGACGATTTATTTAAATTTTTATGGAATACAAAAAATTATCACTAAAAAATATTTCTGCAAATCTTTTTATTTATGGAACTACTCACGCCGTAGTTGACGGTATTTGTGCAACAGTAATTTTTAGTATTCTCAAAAATCAGATTGTTAGCACGACTTCTTTTATAAGCATGGTTATTTTATATAACGCTTTAGCATTTGGTCTTCAAGCAGTTTTTGGCCTAGCTACGGATTATTTTAAATCACCACGAGCGACTGCTTTTTTCGGTTGCGTTTTAACTGGACTTTCTGCTATCACCTTTTTATTTTCTCCAATAATAGCAGTTATCTTCGCAGGGATTGGCAATGCTTTATTTCATGTTGGTGGTGGTAGCATTAGTTTAAATTTAACTCCTAAAAAAGCGTCTGCACCTGGAATTTATGTTGCTCCGGGAGCGTTGGGTCTTTTGGTGGGAACACTGCTTGGTAAAAATGGGCAATTTATTGTATGGCCAGCAATTTTAATTTTAGCAATTCTATGCTTGTTGATGTTTGTTATTAAAAAACCAGAAATGAATTACGAACAGGAAGAAATTAAAGAAAATAAGTTTAATTATTTTGAATTTATTTTATTATTAGTTTTATTATCAATATCAATTCGTTCTCTCGTTGGTTCAGTTTTGGTATTCCCGTGGAAAACAAATATTGATCTATTATTTGTTTTGACTGGTGCGGTCGTGATAGGTAAGGGGCTTGGCGGAATTCTAGCTGATAAATTCGGTTGGATTAAAATTGCTGTTGGTGCCTTAGTGTTATCAATTCCTTTTCTTGTTTTTGGCGCAAACATTCCCCTTTTGGCAATTATCGGAATGTTTTTATTTAATATAACAATGCCGATAACTTTGGTAGCAATTTCAAATATTTTGCCTGGTCGTCCTGGATTTGCTTTTGGGCTAACTACATTAGCATTGATTTTGGGTGTGATTCCAGCTTTCTTTTCAATTAGGCAAATACTTGCAAATAATTGGTTAGTTTTTAGTATTATAATAATTTCGGCGTTAGCACTTTATTATGGTTTGCGCAAATACATGCTAATTTATGAGCAGAAAAAATTGGTCGATTAATTCTGCTTTTAATAAATTTGTTTTTAAAGTATAATTAGTAAAATTAACCAGTAGAAAATTATGAAAAAATCAATAAAAATTTTGTCGTCATTTGTAGTTTTATCGTTCGGATTATTCCTGACTGCGACTCAAGCGCACGCTGATATAATTAGCCCGCCTGGGATTATTCCTGGCACATCATTTGAGGGTAGTATTTTAATTATCGGCGGTGGCATTGTTGTGGGAGTTGTTGCTTTAGTTTCTTGGCTTGTCATTCGCGCAATAAGAAAAAAGAAAAATGTCATTAATAAGTAGCTATCTCCTCGCACTATTTTTGACAATGGTGATTGAGTTGGGAGTAGCTTTATTCCTTGGATTCAGAAAAAAGATAGAAATAATAGCAATTATTTTTGTAAATTTGCTTACAAACCCGATTTTAAATTATTTGCTATTGGTTAATAATCATTTTTCTTTCTTCAAAACAAATTTATTAATAATTTTGTTGTTGGAGTTATTGGTTGTTTTGGCTGAATGGAAATTATTGCTTTATATCATACAAGATAAATCAAGTAAAATATTTAAATTATCATTTGTAATGAATTTTTGTTCGTATATTGTTGGAGTTATTATATTCAGATAAAAGGAGTTTTTGATTTTGGGCATTCACCCCCTGACCCCTCTGCACAAAATCAAAAACAAAAAAACAAATTTATGATTATTGAATAAAAAGCCTGTCAAAATGAAATTGAATGAAAAATATTTTTTGAACAGCGTATAACTAATTATATCCTCGTCAACCCAAACATGTGGACAAAAAAGAGGACGTCAGTCCTCTTTTTGGTTGTTGGTTGTGTGATCCACAAACGGTTTGTTATTTATCCAGACA
>Ga0210041_1003166_pt1 | contig 13060 bp, 9 predicted proteins | sample CryGeymeta201503_FD_183973 | JGI IMG/M metagenome (GOLD analysis project Ga0210041, IMG submission 183973) | Groundwater microbial communities from Crystal Geyser aquifers in Utah, USA - Crystal Geyser metaG 2015-03 (SPAdes) (version 2) | ecosystem: Environmental > Aquatic > Deep subsurface >... | reverse complement strand
CCGCATGGGCAGATCGAGACACCATTTTTTATGCCGATCGCCACAAGGGGGGCGGTTAAAACTATGTCTTCAATAGATATGAAGGCAATTGGGGCGCAAATAATACTTTCAAATACCTACCACCTTTTGCTACGACCAGGCTCGGACGGTATTAAAAAGCTGGGCGGACTGCATAATTTTATGCACTGGAATGGGCCGATCCTCACAGACAGTGGTGGTTATCAGGTGTTTAGTTTGTCGAAAATGAATAAAACCGAGGAAGACGGTGTGGAGTTTAGGTCGGATATTGATGGTCATAAAATTAAGTTAACACCCGAAGGTTCAATGGCAATGCAAGCAAATATTGGTGCAGACATTATAATGCAATTTGACGACGTAGCTGCCGGCGATTCAACCCGTGAGCGCTATGAGGACGCAATGGAACGGTCGTTGAGGTGGGCAAAACGTTGTAAAGATTCATATAACGAGGAGCAAAAACTTTTTGGAATCGTACAAGGCGGAACCCACGAAGACCTAAGGGAACGGTCGTTAAACGGCTTGGTGGAGATCGGCTTTGATGGTTACGCTATTGGCGGACTTTCGGTTGGCGAAAGTCGCGAGTCAGCATTTCGCATCGCAAAGCGCTTGGGTGAAATTATGCCGGCGGACAAACCTCGGTATTTTATGGGCGGAGGTATGCCAGAGGAAATCGTTTATTACGTTTCAATTGGTGTCGATATGTTTGACTGCGTTTTACCAACTAGAAACGCCAGACACGGAACTTTGTTTCTGTGGAAGGACGATCCTGCAACAGCGGTTAAAAAAGCTTTCGAGCTAGCACAGGACGGAGCATCTGACACTATGATTGCGGACGCTTTATATCAAAAAATTCAGATCACTAAAGAAACGTATGCCTTTGATATATCGGTAATCGACGCATATGCGGATCTAGAGTCATCAAATACGTACACCAAGGCCTATCTACGTCATTTATTTAAGACCAATGAAATTCTAGGTATGCGTTTAGCAACAATGCAAAATATCAGGTTTTATTTACGCCTAATGCAGGAACTTAGAAATGTTATCTAAAAAAATGAGGCTATTTTGGCCTTATTTTTTTATCAAGATGAAAATATTTTTTTTGCTATCACGTGATTACAAAAAAATGCTATAATATAAATATGCTTACTCTAAAATATTTTTTCTTGGATTTTTTTGGCTCGCTACTTAGGTGGCCAGTTTGGTGGTATTCGTCAGGGCTTGTTTATGTTGTAAAACAACTTGTGCTGGGGATACAGGGTTATGCAAAGTCCCTTGCTGTTGGTGTTTGGATAAAAAATCTTTTTGTCCCAATGTTTGGTCAAAATGACTGGCAGAGTCGGTTGATAAGTTTTGGGATGCGGGTGTTTCAAATCATTGCCCGTTCAATTTTCGTGATGCTCTGGAGCGTTTTAATGATGATCGTTTTTCTTATCTACATAATTTTACCAATTTTTGCAGTAACTGGCTTAATTTACCAAATTTTTGGTTTATTGTTAGGTGTATAGTATATGATTGATTTAGAAAATCAGAATTTTGACCCAACTATTACGCCGAAAGCGTCAAGTGGGAATGAGGGTGTTCCAGGCCTTTTAGTAGACGGGGTTTTTTGGTACTGGCCACAATCAATTACCGAGGCGGACATCAAAGAACGATCAGTAAAGAAAAAAATCGATAAATGGCTCCGGCGTTTAGTGCTGGCCTTTAGTTTATTTACGCTACTTAGTTTTATTCTAGGAATTGTTCTTTATTTTGATTTGCAAATTCTGGTTTTGGAAACCTGGCTAACACCAAACCCATTTTTTAGCTTTTTGTGGGTTTCAGTTTTGAGTTTTTGTTTTTTATTTTATTTGAACATTGTTGCAAAAAACTCGGGCCACAAAATGCCGAAAACAAATCTAGCAATTTTGGGGGAACCGACTTACATTCCTTCAGTGGATGCGATTGAGCGAAGACGGGACATTGCTGATCTTTTGCGCGCAGATGCGTGGGAAGTGCTAGACGAGGCTTTCGACATTGCTAAACAGTCGGGTCATAAATACGTTACAATAATTCATTTATTTTTAGGGGCACTGGCTGTGCCGTCAACCCAGTTAATGCTTACAAGACTGGATTTAACTTTTGACGCCATAAAAAATCCGCTTCGACGTAAGATGTCAGCAATGCCACTTGGTGAAACAGAATTTAGTACGGAAGTAAAAGAAATCCTGGCAAAGGCGCTCAAGAATTCGCTCCTTAACGAAAGATCTGGAATTAGCGTGGTGGAGATTTTTATTGAGGCCTATGGTAGCAGTGAATTCCTGAAAGAACTCCTTTATTCAGTTGATATAAACGAACAGGAAATTAAGAACGTGGTTGACTGGATTCGTATTCACGAAAAATTAATTGCCCGGTACAACACTTTTAAAAAAGCAGCGGGCTTTAAGCCAACTGGCAATATGAACCGAGCGTATACAGCGCAACAGACAAAATTTTTAGATTCGGTATCGGCTGACTTAACTCGCGAGGCGGTTCGGGGTGGTTTACCAATGTTGATTGATCGAAAAACTGAAATGGCGCAACTACTTAGGGCTATCGAGGGTGGTGGCCAAAGTGTAGTGCTTGTAGGTGAGGCTGGAGTTGGGAAAAATACTATTATTTCGGGGCTTGCGGAACTAATGGTTGAGGAGAAGGTACCCAAGTTATTGCAAGATAAACGTCTGATTGAGCTGTCAATTCCACACATTGTGAGCGCAGAAGGCGGGCGGGGAGCTCACGAACGTTTGCTCTATGCTCTGCAGGAAGTTCAGATGTCGGGGAATATTATTTTGGTTATCGACAGTATTGATCAAATGGTTTCAGTAGGTGGTGAGGCTCTAGATCTGTCTTCGGTTTTAGCGGGCGAACTTGAAAAGGGCTACACGTTTGTTATCGCTACCACTTCGCCCCGGGAGTATACCGCTTCGATTGAGGGTACGATGCTTGGTAAGCAGTTGCAGAGGATTAACGTGCTTGAGCCCGATAAAAACTCGGCTATCTTAGTGCTAGAAAGTAAAGTTGGCATTATTGAAAATAAACATAGGGTGGTCTTCACTTACGACGCTGTTGAGGCTCTGGTGGATCTTACAGACCGCTATGTACACGAAGCTTTTTTGCCGGAGAAGGCGATTTTGGTGGCAAAAGAAGTGGCGCTCGACGTAAGTAAGCGTGGGCCGGAGTGGGCAAAAGTTACTCGAGCAGATGTAGAGACAATTATTACCCAGAAGACCAATATTCCAATTTCAAAGGTGACTGCTGAGGAAGGTGCTGGTTTATTGCAACTTGAGGAAAGAATCCACGAACGGATGATTGGTCAGGAGGACGCGGTTAAAGCGGTGTCATCTGCTTTAAGGCGAGCTCGAACGGAACTCCGAAGTAATGATCGGCCTATTGCCAACTTCTTGTTCTTGGGGTCAACCGGTGTGGGTAAAACTGAACTCGCAAAAACTACGGCCGAAGTTTATTTCGGAAATGAGGAGTCGATGTTGCGTTTTGATATGTCCGAGTATCAGGATCAGGCGTCGATTGAGCGCCTGATTGGTGGCGTTGATCAGGCTGGGTTGCTAACCGAAGCTGTCCGTAAAAATCCGTTCTCACTGCTTTTACTTGATGAGCTTGAAAAGGCGCATCCGGATATTCTAAACCTCTTCTTGCAGGTAATGGATGATGGTAGGTTAACCGACGGAACAGGTCGAACGGTTGATTTTACCAATATAATTTTAATCGCTACTTCAAACGCTGGTACGCAGTACATTCAAGATGAGGTGGAGAAGGGGACGGATACGGAAACGATTAAGGAGCATTTAATGGAGGTTGAATTAAGAGGTATTTATCGACCAGAATTTTTGAACCGTTTTGATGGCGTAATGGTCTTCAAGCCACTTTCTGAGCCGGATGTGATTGCGATTACCTATCTTATGATCGACAAAGTTCGGGCCAAGTTAGAGGCTAAGGGGATCAAATTTACCGCTACAGATGAAGCGATCTATGGTCTGGCGAAAAAAGGTTACGATCCAAAATTTGGTGCCCGTCCACTACGTCGTGTTATTCAAGAACAGGTTGACGACGCCATTGCTAATTTCTTGTTAACTGGTCAGGTCGGTAGACGAGATACCTTGGTAATGGACGCTAGTGGTGTAATTTCAGTGGAGAAAGCTGAAGAATTATAGGGCTATAAAATCGCTGATAATCAGCGATTTTATATTTATTCGTGCTGAAAAACATAGCTAATTCTTGACAAAACCTTGAAAAACCTATAGTCTACATTCTCGTACCAAAACAAGAGGAGTAAAAATGATCAGTTCGTTTATTCTGTTAATGTTGATCATTGTGATTGGCAATCTTGGACTGTATCTTTGGTACAGGGCCAAGACGAAAGCGCTTCAGCTCATGGTCGTGCAGTCGAAGAAGACGACGCAGGGCTACCTGTACTTGTTTCGAGCCCTCTATGAAGATGAGCTTGAAATCGATATTCGGGACTCCCTCTTTTATTCGATTACTGCGTTTATGTACGTGAGAAAGTCGGAATACACCGGTATGGACATCAGCTTGAATGAGGACGATTTGGAACTCGCCCACAAGCTGGTTGAGGAATATTTGGGGGTTTGGGGCGTCGATCCTATTATTATGACCGGTATTGCAGACGCAGTGCCACGCTACAGTAACACTGGCTGGGATTGTTCGCTTCACAGAAAACATCTCAAGCTATTGTCGAGGGCGTACCGAAGTCTTGAGGAGTCGCAAGACCTGCCAACCGTCCCCTGACCGCCAAGTTTTAATTAACTGGCGGTTTTTTGTTTCCGCCAAGACCGACAACTTAGATCGGAAAAAACATACCGTCATTCATAGCCTGGTGTGAATCACGGCGAAGAATCTCATCATCTCGTCATTCTGAGGTGAACGTGGACTACACCGAAGAATCTCAGTGTTGAATTACAGCGTAAACAAGTTCTGTTTAATAAAGGGTGAAGGAGATCCTTCAGCGTGAATCGTCGCCAGCTTCAGGATGACGGAATGAGTGAAGGGCGAAGTTCAAGGCTAAGCCCATTAAACCAAACCAAACCGTCATTCTGAGCCTAACGTGAATTACGTCGAAGAATCTTATCGCTTCGTCATTCATAGCCTAACGTGAATTACAGCGAAGAATCTCATCATCGCGTCATTCTGAGGTGAACGTGAATCATGGTTAAGAATCTAACCAAACCGTCATTCTGAGCCTAACGTGAATTACGGCGAAGAATCTCAGTGCTGGATTATTTCGAAACCAAGTCTCGATTCAGCATAGAACGAAGGAGATCCTTCGACGTGAGTCGTCGCCAGCTTCAGGATGACGGATTGAGTGAGGGGCGAAGTTCAAGGCTAAGCCCATTAAACCAAACCAAACCAAACCGTTATTCTGAGACTGATGTGAATTACGTCGAAGAATCTTATCGCTTCGTCATTCAGAGCCTAGCGTGAACCACGGCGAAGAATCTCATCGCCCCGTCATTCTGAGCCTGGCGTGAACCACACCGAAGAATCTCAGTGTTGAATTACAGCGTATAAGTTTCGTTCACTTCGAAAATGGTGGTTAATTAATAAAATTGAAACACTAGCGTGAATTAATTATCTGCGCTAAACTCAAGTTATTATGGAAACCTGGTGGATTTTGCCTATAGTTTTAGCTTTTTTCTTGTCTGTGATGGGAACTGAAGTGGTGCGGGCCTTTGCTGTAACCATGAATATTGTCGATCACCCCGACAAAATTCGTAAATATCACGAAAAGCCAACGCCTTTACTTGGCGGAGTGGCCGTTTATTTTTCCTTTTCAGTGGTAACCCTCTTAGTCTTAGGGCTAACCAACCAGTTCACGATTGGAGAAATAACTAATAAGCATTTCGTTGGCTTTTTAATTGGGGGGCTAGTTTTAATCGTGGGCGGAATCATTGATGATATTTACACGCTCCCACCAAAAAGATCGATTATTTTCACAACTTTAGCCGTGCTACCAGCAATTTTCATTGGTGGCATTGGTGTGTCTAAAATCACGAACCCTTTTGGCGATCCCATAGTAATTGCTAATCAGCTCTCGAACATTCTTACCTTTATTTGGCTTATCGGGATGATCTACACCACAAAACTACTCGACGGTTTAGACGGACTTGCTACGGGCATTGGAGCAATTGGGGCTTTGATGATGGCATTACTTGCACTCTCAACAGCTTTTTACCAGCCTGATGTGGCTTTACTCGCGCTTATTGCTTTTGGCTCTTTGATCGGTTTTTTACTTTGGAATTCAAACCCAGCCTATATTTTCTTAGGTGAAGGTGGCTCTACGTTTATCGGTTATTTAATTGGTGTTTTGGCGGTTATAAGTGGTTCAAAAGTGGCAACCGCGCTACTTGTGATGGGTATTCCTGTTCTTGATGTTCTGTTCGTTATTTACCGACGTTTACGGCAAAAACGCTCAATTTTCAAAAGTGCTGGCCGAGATCATCTGCATTTTATGTTGCGCGATACGGGAATGGGGGACAGAACGATTGCTTTGTTGTATTACGCTTTGTCACTCAGTTTTGGAATTACGACTTTAGTTTTTGAAAGCTATGAAAAGTTGATAGCCCTTTCAATATTGTTTATTATTATGTTAGTATTAGCACTCAATTTATCAAAAAAATAATATGAAAAATTCAATAGTTCTAATAGTTTTGGCGCTATGTGTCGGTGCGGTAGTTACTCTGGGTTTTCTCTCGAGTTCACCAAAAACCACAAAAACAATGAAGGTGGCTGGTGAGAATATTTTGGTATACGTAGCCTCTGACCCAATTCAGCAAACAAGAGGTCTTTCAGGTACAAAAATTGAAACTTTGGGGGCGGACGGCATGGTTTTTCTCTTTAAAAATAAGGAAGAACGGACTTTTTGGATGAAAGATATGAATTACGATTTAGATATAGTTTGGATAGCTAATGATAAAGTTGTTAAAATGGAGCGCAACATCCCAGCGCCACACGGAGAGGAGCCTCAGCGAATGAAATCAATGCCTTACTCAGTAGATACGGTGCTCGAGCTCCCAGCCGGTGGAATTGATAAATTTGGCATAGTTCCAGGCGCACCAGTGGTTCTCCCTGGTTTACTTGACTAATTTCAGCTATTTTGATACATTACTCTCGTAATAAATAAAGCATGCAACAGGCTTTTAAACGATTTTCGTGCCTCAGCAGCTAACCTTAAACTATGTTTGCAGTAATTGAAGCCGGTGGAAAACAGTACATCGTGTCAGAGGGTCGAACCCTAAAGATTGAAAAAATTGAAAAAGAAGCTGGAGATAAGATCGAGTTTGACGCTCTTCTAATCGCTGGTGATGAAGTAAAAGTTGGTCAGCCAACAGTAGCAGGTGCCAAGATCACGGCTGTAGTTGTAGAACAGGGCCGAGCAAAGAAAGTCTCAATCATCAAGTACAAGGCAAAAAGCAGATACCGACGAAACGTTGGTCACAGACAGCCGTTTACTGAAATCAAGATTGAAAGCATCGTTGCTTAATGTGAACAAAAAAACAACCTGGGGGTTGTTTTTTTGTTTTACAATTTTACCAAGTATTATTGTAAAATATGATTGTAAGAATGTTAAAATAGGACTATCCTTAAATAAGTAAAAAATCCGCCTGGTTTTAATATATCAATCAATAAATAACTTATGAAAGATTTTTACCAGTTTACGAATTTATATGCTTTATCCAAAACTCTGCGTTTTAGTTTAATCCCAACACCGGCCACGAAACAAATGCTCGAAGACGCAAAAGTCTTTGAAAAAGACGAAACGATTCAAAAGAAATATGAGGCCACTAAGCCGTATTTTGACAGGCTTCACCGGGAGTTCGCGCTAGAAGCTTTGCAGGATCAGAAACTTGATTTTAAAAATTATTTAGAATTATATAGAAAATATAAAGCGGATAAAAAAGCTAGCGGAAAACTTTTAATAAACATAGAAAAAGACCTCCGCAAAGAAGTTGTAAAATTATTTGATAAACAAGGGGAAAAGTGGGCAAAGCAATATCCTGGGCTTAAAAATAAAAATATCGGTGTTTTGTTTAAGGAAGCAGTTTTTACGGTTATCTTGAAAGAAAGGTATGGTAACGAAAAGGAAACTCAGATTTTAGATGAAAGTAGTGGTCAATTAGTTTCAATTTTCGATAGCTGGAAGGGCTTTATTGGCTATTTTAAAAAATTTCACGAGACTCGAAAAAACTTTTACAAAGACGACGGTACATCTACTGCTCTCGCTACCCGAATTATCGACCAAAATCTGAAACGGTTTTGTGATAATATTTTGATTTTTGAGAGTACAAAAGAGAAAGTTGATTTTTCAGAAGTAGAAATAAGTTTTGGAAAACCGCTTTCAGAAGTTTTTACACTTGAGTTTTATAACACCTGTTTTCTGCAAAATGGCATTGATTTTTACACCAAAATTTTAGGCGGCGAAACTTTGCAAAATGGCGAAAAAGTAAAAGGCTTAAACGAGTGCATTAATCTCCACAAACAAAAAACCGGGGAAAAGTTGCCTTTCTTTAAATCGCTTGATAAGCAAATTTTGAGTGAAAAAGACAAGTTTTTTATCGACGAAATCAGTAACGAAACGCAACTACTCGAAGTGTTGAAGAGTTTTGTGGCGTCAGCCGAAAGTAAAACTGATACTATAAAAACACTCGTTGACGATTTTGTAAAAGATCAGGATAAATATGATTTAAATTATATTTATTTTTCAAATGACGGTTTGAACACGATTACCAGAAAGTGGACCACCGAAACACAAGTTTTCGAAGAAGCGTTATATACCGCTTTAAAAGCGGCAAAAGTTGTTTCGAGTTCGGCTAAGAAAAATGAAGGTGGCTATTCTTTCCCTGATTTTATTCCGTTTGCGCACTTAAAAACGGCGCTCGAAAGCATTAAAATAGACGGCACAATTTGGCGAGATAATTTTAATGCTATTGAAAACTTCGAAGAAAAATCGATTTGGGCGCAATTTTTAGCTATTTACAATTTTGAACTTTCAAATTTATTTGAAACTGAAATAAAAAATCCAGAAATCGGTAATTGTCCAACAATAGGTTATAACGTCTATAAGCAAGATTTTGAGGAACTACTTAAAAGTTTCGTTTACGATCCAAACGCCAAAGTTACCATTAAAAACTTTGCCGATAACGTTTTGAGTATTTACCAAATGGCAAAGTATTTTGCAGTGGAGAAAAAGCGGGGTTGGAACACGGATTACGAACTCGACGTCTTTTATACTGATCCCCAAAATGGCTATTTGCAGTATTACGAAAATGCCTATGAAGAAATTGTGCAGGTCTACAATAAACTGCGGAATTATCTAACGAAAAAACCGTATAGTGAAGAAAAATGGAAGTTGAATTTTGATAGTGGAACACCCATCAAATATACGACTCGCGCTATTATTTTTAATAATACAACAAATGAGCGATACTATCTTGGACTTTTAAAGAAAGGTGTCGCAAAACCAAGAGAGTTCGAACCAATTAACAATAATATAATTTCTTCCGGTGAATTCAGAAGGATGATAATTCAGCAATTAAAATTTCAAACACTCGCAGGTAAGGGGTATGTAAGGGATTTTGGCGTTAAATATAGTGAAGATAAAGATGGTGTTAAGCATTTACAACAGTTAATCAAAAAACAATATCTTTCAAAATATCCATGTTTGAAAAAAATTGCGGATGGAGTCTATAATGATAAAAAAGCTTTTGATGCTGACATAAAAGATGTTTTATTGGAAACATACAATCTTGATTTTCAACCAATTTCTGAAGAGTTTATTTTAAACAAAAACAGATTAGGTGAAATTTATTTGTTTGAAATACATAATAAAGATTGGAATTTAAAAGATGGGAAAAATAAGTCAGGATCAAAAAATTTACATACCATGTATTTTGAAAGTTTATTCGTAGATAAAACCACTTTTAAATTAAATAATGAGGGGGCTGAAGTGTTCTATCGTCCGGCAACGAATGAAGGAAAATTGGGCACTAAAAAAGATAGAAATGGAAAAATAATTATTAATCATAAAAGATATGCAACAGATAAAATTTTGTTTCATTGTCCTATTGGTTTAAATAAGGATGCTGGAAAATCTTACACATTTAACGCCAAAATTAACAACATGCTTGCCAATAATCCCGACATCAACATCATCGGTGTGGACCGTGGGGAAAAGCATTTGGCGTATTACTCGGTGATTACGCAAAAGGGAAAAATTTTGGACAGAGGAAGCTTGAACAAGGTTGAAGGCGGAGACAAGCAAGAAATTGATTACGCTAAAAAACTGGAGGAAACAGCTAAAAATCGGGAACAAGCCCGTAAAGATTGGCAAGCGGTGGAGGGCATTAAAGACCTGAAGAGAGGCTATATTTCACAGGTGGTGCGCAAACTGGCTGATTTAGCGATTGAGCATAACGCTATTATTGTGTTTGAAGATTTGAATATGCGGTTTAAGCAGATCCGTGGTGGGATTGAAAAATCGGTTTACCAGCAACTTGAAAAAGCACTTATTGATAAGCTAAGTTTTTTGGTAATGAAAGGTGAGGCAGATCCGGAAAAAGCCGGGCATCTCCTTAAAGCTTACCAACTCGTGGCGCCGTTTGAGAGTTTTCAGAGTATGGGTAAGCAAACGGGGATTATTTTCTACACGCAAGCTAACTACACGTCTAAAATTGATCCGATTACGGGCTGGCGGCCAAACCTGTACTTAAAATATACAAGCGCTGAAAAAGCTAAGGCGGATATTCTAAAATTCTCAAAAATTGAATTTGTAAATAATAGATTTGAACTCACTTACGACATTAAAAATTTCGTGCTGGATAAAAAGGTGGTGTTGTCAAATAAAACAAAGTGGACGGTGTGCAGTAGTGTGGAAAGGTTTAGATGGAACAGGCGTTTAGAAAGTAATCAAGGAAATTACGAACATTACGAAAATCTAACGGAGAATTTGAGTAGCCTATTTAAGGACTTTGGGTTCGAAATTGAACAAAATATTATAAGACAAGTGGAACAGCTCGCAACTAAAGGAAATGAACAGTTTTTCAGGAGTTTCATTTTCTATGTTAATTTAATTTTCCAAATCCGAAACACCGACGCAAAAGCAAAAGATCAAAACAAAGAAGACTTCATTCTTTCACCGGTTGAGCCATTCTTCGATAGTCGAACTCCGGAAAAATTTGGTGAAAATTTACCAGAAAATGGCGACGACAACGGGGCGTTCAATATTGCCAGAAAGGGCATTATTATGCTGAATAAAATTTCGGCATATAAACAGGAAGTTGGTAATGTGGATAAAATCATTTGGAAAGATTTGTTCATTAGTGCGGCTGAGTGGGATAATTTTACTCAAGAATAACAATAAACAGCTCAACATTTGTTGGGCTGTTTTTAATAAATATGTATTACGATTATATTCAAATTTCAAAAATAAATGATTATTTGTTTTGCCCGTGGAGTATTTATTTTCATAGTGTGTATGAAAATTTCGAGGAATGTTTATATAAAGCCAAGCCACAAATAGGCGGAACAATAGCGCATAAAACAATTGAAAGCAAAACCTATTCAACGGAAGCTGGTTTTTTACAATCGCTCGAAGTTTTTTCCGAAAAATATGGGTTGATTGGAAAAATTGACCTTTATAATCAAAAAACGCAAACTTTAACCGAACGCAAGAACAAAATACAACAAATATACGACGGTCAGATATTTCAACTGTACGCCCAAAAACTTTGCCTTGAAGAAATGGGTTATACGGTTAAAAAAAAGGAGATTTATTCTATGACCGACAATAAAAAATATCCGATTATAATTTCAGAGGCACAAAAATTTAAATTTACACAAGTATTGGAAGCCATTAAAAACTTCGATTTTTCCGAGCTAAAAACCACTAACTTATTAAAATGCGATAACTGTATTTACCGCACACTTTGTAAAAAATAATATGTTACAAGCATCCGATTTTAAAGAAAAGCAAATTCTGTTGCTAGAATCTAAAGAACTAACAACAAGTGAAATTAAAATCAACAACCAAAACCTGCAAATTAATTTTGAAGATGGTAGAAAAGAGAAGGTGAGGCTGCAACATTTAGTCGCGGTATACGTAATTGGCGACGCTACTTTAACCACAAAACTAATTGAAAAACTCCTAAAAACCGGCGGATCACTGTTCTTATTAAAACAGAATATGCAAACTTACGCCGCTTTTAATGCCGTGGCGGAGGGTAATTATTTACTGCGAAACAAACAGTATCATTTTCCGGTGAAGACTGAACTTGATATTGCAAAACAAATTGTGCTAAATAAAATCAAAAATCAACTGGCGTTACTGCGCAGTATTGAAGTTAAAAAAATTCAGGGAAAAAGTTTGTTAACATATAAAAAAGATACGGTTAAAAAAATTAACGAGGCGGTAGATTTTGCGAGTTTACGGGGTCTTGAGGGTAGTGTAAGTAAGGATTTCTTCGCTTTGTATTTTGAGTCGATTGATTGGCGGAGGCGGGTGCCAAGAGGGAAGGTTGATGAAATAAATATTTTGCTAGACATCGGTTACACGTATTTATTTAATTTTGTTGATTCGATTTTGAGACTGTTTGGTTTTGATACGTATAAAGGGGTGTACCACCAGCTGTTTTTTCAAAGAAAATCGCTTTCCTGTGATTTAATGGAACCGTTTAGGTGTATTATCGACCGAGCGGTGCTTAAAATGTATAACTTGAGCCAGTTCGATAAATCCGATTTTAGTTATAAAAACGGCAGTTACTACTTAAAATACCAATTTAACAGTAAGTACAGCCGTATATTTTTACAGGAATTACTTAAACATAAAATGGAGATTTACGGCTATATTCGTAGTTATTACTACCATATAATGAACGAGGATAATTTAGGTGAGTTTAAAATTCGATAATATGCTGATAGTTTCCTACGACTTTTCGAGCGACCGTATGCGGTCTAAATTTTCAAGATATCTTGAAAAATATGGGTATAGAATGAA
>Ga0210041_1003133_pt1 | contig 13144 bp, 10 predicted proteins | sample CryGeymeta201503_FD_183973 | JGI IMG/M metagenome (GOLD analysis project Ga0210041, IMG submission 183973) | Groundwater microbial communities from Crystal Geyser aquifers in Utah, USA - Crystal Geyser metaG 2015-03 (SPAdes) (version 2) | ecosystem: Environmental > Aquatic > Deep subsurface >... | reverse complement strand
AAGAGAAGTTATTGAAATGCGTTTTTACAAAAAAATGAGTTTTAAAGAAATTTCCGAATTCTTAGATATCAGTATTAATACGGCGCTTGGCAGAATGCGCTATGCTTTAATAAATTTGAGAAAAATAATTGCCACAAATGAAATTATTTTAACTGTTGAATAATAAAATCAGTACTATTTGACTAAAAATGTGATTTCGCTTCCTATAAAAGACAAAAAGATAAAGTGATTTAAGGCTAGGTGGCTATATCGGAGTGACCGTGCCACTGATTTCGGTCAAACAGTGCCACTTTGAAAGATCCTACAATTATATAAAAAATTAATGTTATTCCTTCATGACCAAAAATTAAAAATATTGTAAAGAGCATTGAAGTTAAAATAGTAAGTCTCATTTTTCTAATTTATTTATAGCTGTATAATGATTAAAAAAAATTAAATATCTTCGAAGAGAGAAATATTATGCGTATATCTAATATGATCTTTGCCATTAAACCAATCTAAACTAACCCATCTACCTGAATCATCTACTCTAAAGTCACTTTTACCTATATTATTATTTAATTCATTTGAAGGTATTAGAAATTCAGCAAAAGCATGTCCACTGTCGCCATCATAACCAGCCACCATTCTAGATCTTAGTCCAATTTGTCTTGCAAATGAAGCTAATAAAATAGCATAATCATCACAATCACCTGAATATTTACCTTGATATTTTAAAGATAATGTTGCTTCTGCAGACCGCCAAGTATCATGGCCATCATCAGGGTCGAAAACGTAATGCCAATTTTGAAAAACATAATCCCTCATCATTAAAATTTGATTGATCTGAGATGAAGTTGTTTTTAAATCAATGGTCAACTGCGTAACTTCCTTGAGAACAAGACCTTCAACTTGAATTAGTTTGCCTTTTGCAGGTGGAATCTTATCTTTAATTAGGTCATTTTGAATTGATTTTTCTTCTTCAGGTGTAACAACATCTTTAATTTTAATAATTTTAGGTTCTATATCTTTAATAATTGTATTAGGTTGTGGCACCGTTTCTTTTTTTTTCGATTCTTTTCTTGCCATTGTTATTATTTTCGCTCTACCCGATCTTGAGCAACTGGAACAAGAGTCCAAGAAAAACACAAAAAACATGGAAGAAAAAAAAACTATTATTGTATATTTCATTTAAATCTTTAATTAAATAATCTATTATTAAAACTTGTCTTAACTAATTTATTTTGGCTAGTTAAAGTCTTTTCCTTTTCGTGTAAGAATTTGCCTACTTTAGAGGTTATTTGAATCGTAAATCGACGATTAATTTGTTCATTTTGAACATCTCTTGATTGGCTAAAATAGCCGCTACCCGCAATTATTACTTCACATTGACTACCTAAACTCCCGAAATCAGCTTTTTGATCTTTCCAATAATTAAATAAAGCTAAAGCCCTTTTATAACTTAATTCATATCCCTTATCTGGACTGTTAATCCAATTATTACTAGACCTTTGGGCATTGCCCTCAATAATAAGCAAGTAGTCGATTGTTTTACTAGTATCAATTATACTTTTAATTTTATCAAATAAATTGATACCTGCATCAGCTAAGGCATATCTTGTATTATTTGGTAAATCAAATATATCTGAACTGTTAGGTCTGAAATTAACATCAATATCTAGTTTATATCTTTTGTTTACAGGGTCAAACTGATAATATTTTTTATCTAAATTTTCTATAGCTTTTTGTACATTTTTAATTTCTTCTAATTGTCTTGCTTGAGCTTGTAATACACCTTGTTTTGATTGAAGAATTGTAAATGTTATGATATACAATACAAGCATTATAAAAAACAGGCTTGTCATTAAATCAGTATAACTTATCCAAAAAAATCCAAATTTTCTCATTAACTAATTAACTTAAAATATTTTAATAAAGATAAAACACTGTAAGTTATTATAATAATATATGTGCAAAATTTTAAAACAAACGTAATACTTTCAAAAATTGATTTTTTAGAGGCCGCTACTACTATTGTTTTACCATTTTCTGAATATGTATTGTTGCTTGATTTGGTTTCTTTTAAAACAGAAATTATTTCTTTACTATTATTAATAAATATATTGCATAATTTTTCTTCAAGGCTTAACAATCTGTTATCAATACTTTCTAATTGATCTAATTTATTTAGTTTTTCAAATTTAGGCCTATTATTTTCAAATGCCTGTTCTGTTCGTATAACCTGAGAATCCATAGCCTTTGAAAAATTTTCAATTGAATTATTAAATGCAGTCGATAGTTTAGAATCAAAATCATTACTGGCATTATTAAATAGATTAAACTGTTCCTGGGTTAATTCACTCAATTTATTTATAGCACTAGTCATTTTTGAATCAGCATTTATAACCGCCACATTAACAGCGTCGCCATATCTTGAGAATGACTGAATATGATTATTGAAAAAATCGGTAGCTTTATTACCTTTTTCAATATTAGTTTTTATACCTTCTAATATCACATTTATATTATTAGTACTAGAAACAAATTTTTGCAAATTATTTAATAGCTCATTTGTGCCTTCCATTGAGCCACTAAGTTTATTGTAGTATTTTGCAAATTTGTCAAAGGATCCCATCATGCCTTCCACTTTATTAAATACTTCAATATTGGCGCTTGTCATTCTAAAAACATTTAAACTTTTTATATCATTTACCAATTGATGTTCTATTTGTACTGTTTTTGAAGTTGTTTGAACAATGTCATCTAATTTTATAATTGATTCTGTTGTATTTCTCGCAAAATAGTCTAATTTTTTTGATAAAATTTCAACCTCAGGCATTTTAGATTTATTCATTCTAGGCATTAAATCTGATTGCAACTGAGATAAGAAATTATTTTTACCATCAACTACTTTATTATTAGCATCTTTAAAAATTTTAATCGAAAAAACCGTTGTAATGATTAAGCCGAAAACACTTGCAAACATTGCAATTTTAACACCATCAATGAGCGGTTGAACAGCATTTAGGGCTGTATTAGAGATATTAAAATCGACTAAAAACAATCCAAATATTATACCAATCATTGTTGCTGCTAGACCTATATATAAAGGTGCAGGAATGCGATTATTTATATCTTCTTCAATTATTTCAATGTTTCTGTCAACAGTATCTTTTATTAAATGAAAATCAATAGTTGCCCCTTTATTTTTTATTAAATAGTTATTTATTTGATAAAGAACTTTACTTAAAATAGCATTTTTAGATTTATTTTTTAAAAGTGTGATTTCAATGCTATTATTTTCATTTGGGTCTATTTCCTTTTCTAAGATTGATTTTATATCTCCGTTATTATAATGTTCCAATGAAACTAATTCCTGAGCAACAACAGGCAAGCTTTCAAAAATCAATTTATATAGGTTTATTTTACCATATAATTTTATAGCTATATTAACTTGTAAAATAACAAGACTCCCTATTATTATATATTCTGAATATTTAAAATCCATAATTTGTCTTTATATAAATTTAATTTTGATTTTATTATTAACTACCCAATCATTGTCTTCTAAAATAACACTACCTTTTTCAACGACACTTATACCATTTGCTTTAGAGTTATAAGCATTTTGATATATACAGACTGTCTCTAAAAAAGTATGAGGAGAGTTTAATGCTCTTGTTAAATCAGCAGTTACTAACAATTGTATGATACCTTTTCTTTCCTCTAAATCATAATCTACTTTATAAATCGAGGTTGGTAGTTGTATTTCACTTTCATCTTCAATAGCAAACCTATTCTCTTTAAACGGAGAAGGTAAAAAAAATGTTTTCGTTTTAGGTTTTTTAATAGGAATGGTTAACTCAATTGATGGGGATAATTTATCTTCTATCACTTTCTCCTTTTGTGATGAAACATCATTTGTAATTTCTGAAAGTTTGTAACTTGTAGTTACTGTTTTATTTTCCAATGATTTAATTTGTCTTTTTAAAGATTCATTTTCTTTTTTTAAACCCTCAATTTTACCCATTTGATTATCTTGATTCATTTTATAAAATGGTTCATATATTTCATTATTACTTTTATTAGTTCTGTATTTTTTTTTTGATGAAAACCTAAAAAAAATAATAAATAGAATAAATAGAATATTTATAACAAAAGAAATAATCAGTAACCAATTTGGAAATTTAGTTAAATCCATTTTAAATTATTTTAAAAATTATTTGTTTACAATTTCTGTTGCAAGTTCATTTAACTTTCCTATTAATGGAAAAAAGAATAAAGTCTCACCCAATGCATCCTCTTCAACAGTATCTGATTTTAAATTATCAACGCCTTGCATTAGATAATCCATTAAATCATCCGATTTAATTTTATTGAAAACCTTTATAGATTCATTTGAGACATCAAATTTATCTTTAAAATTTAATTCAACACTTAATTCTTTGAACATTGAATAAAAGTCATTCACATTATCAATTACGCCATTATAATATGTTTTGTTAAGATGTTTATATTTAATAGTATCAGCTGTAACATTCGTAACACTTTGAACTGTTGCGCTCAATTTGTTTCCAATATTCACCTTAACTAAATCGGTATGGTTCAAATTATCCATCTCTTTTTCAATATAAAAACCACCTTTACAGGTTACTTCCTTAGGGTTGGGACTTGCTTTCACAATTATATTCGAATCATTAACATCATATACTTTGTTAAAGATGCTTTCAAAAAGTTTTTTCAAGGAACCATATCTATTTGTGTCCTGATCAAGAATATTTAATGTTTTAGATCCTGTTCCGCTAAACACAATATTTCTTGGTGTTTCTAAATTTTTTATTTTCATTAATTCCGCAATATGGTATATAATTGCTGCATAGAATAATAAAAAGATAATTTTGAAATCACTATCATTAGATAGTTTTTCAGAAAAATTTAAATTGTTTAATTGCTTGTCTCTAATATTCTTATTTTCATGCAGCGAAAAGAAAAAATTTATCAAATCCTGAGAAGACTGATTGTCATTGTATATTTTTTCAAGAATTTCCAACTCCGGCGCTAAACCATTTTGTGACAAAATTCCCTTAATTTCCTCATAATATTTTTTGATAAAACCATTTTCTTTAATATTTCCATTGAAACCATCCCCAAAAATACTATTTCCGGCAAATCTGAAGGAAGAAATTAATTGAGGTACACCATCATAATAAATCATTATATCTGTTGTTCCTCCTCCAATATCTATGGATACTGATGGTTTAGCAGCTGCTCTTAGCCCTTCTCTTAATTTAAAATAATAAAATGGTGCAATACTTTCCGGAAAATCAATAAGGTTTGTTGGCGAAACAATTTCTCCAAAGACTTTTTCAAAGTTCTTTTTCCAAACTGCCCTTAATCTGTTTAAATGGCTCGATGTCATACTTACAGGGTAAAACCAAGTCATTTTTACTGTACCCAAATTTCCATTATTCATTAAAACTTTGTTTCTGCAAAGCACTAAAAGTTCTTCAATATAGAGCGATAAGCGACTGTTATTATCTGTCCCATTATTTGCCCATTTTAAATCCGTGTAGGCCTTTAAATATTTTCTAATTGTTACTTTTTCATAATCAAAACCCGCATTTGCATCTGCAAAAATAAATGTAGGTTGGTTATAATTCACCCCTGTATTTTGAATAATACAGGTTCTAAAGGGTGCCTTTCGAACCTCATCTTTACCGAATTTTTTGCTAATAACCTCTTGTTTTAAATGAGATTCCCCATCCAGAACATCTCTAATATCTTTGCTTCTTTTACTTATTTCATTTGCATTAGGCATTAAAAATGCAATCTGTTCATCAGCTTCAGTAATGTCGAATGCTTTTTCACCACCCTGACCCTCAATTTTGTATTCAATATGTGAATTTGTGGTACCAAAATCAATCGCAAATTCATAATTATCGCCCCCATGACCTGAGTATTTAGGCCAGTTTGGAATAATAAAATTTTGAACATTTCCATACTGAATAGCTACGGCATCAAAACGATCATTAACTAAAGTTTGACTCGTAATAAATGGGGATTCAGATCTAGTTTTTTGAATTTCAGGTGATATATTTGAAACTGAGTTTTTAGTATTATATATTAATAAATTTAGATTTTGAGCATTATTTGGGAATAAGTCAGCAAGACCTAATGTGTAAATAATGTCAGCCTGCTCACAATAAACAAATGGATAAATAGAAAATGCTAAAGATTTTTCTATTATTGTGCCTTTTTTTGGATCTCTATTGCTATTACTAATAGGATAATATATTTTAGAATATTGGATAGTACCTTTCTTAATGGGTATATTTAAGCTTATTTCAACACCGCCAAGACCTCGTTCTTCAAATTTAATCAAATTTCCGTTCTTGATATTCTCAACGCTGAAGTATTCAAAAAACATTTTGGTTAGAGGTAATAAATATTTGCTTTTACCTGACGTAAAAAATTTCACATTATCTATTTCATAAGGCAATTTAATGATTGAATCGGTAAAAAAATCATTCATTGTCAGATATGGGTATTGATCACCTTGTTCTGGTAAAGTTCTTTGGCTAAGTTCCCTACTATCTTCCAAAGGTACTACTGTTAGAGGATTCCATTCATCCAATGTATAATAATATCTTAAATTTAAAGGTGAAACGGGAAGTACTAATGGTTTTAAACCTGAAATCTGTTTGTTTGTTTTAATGATAAAATCACTTTTGCCTTCAATTACTTTAGGGTCTAAAACATATTGTTTTAATCCAACTCCTTTAATAACCTCTAGTGGTTGTCCAGAATTATTTTTAAACACGACATTTTCTAATGAATTAAGATATTGCAATGGAACCATTGCTACAAGATCATTATAGAATGCAGCATCAGCCTTTTCAATTTCTAGCCAGTTCTTAATTAAATAACTGTTGAATTCCCGAAAGTAAGTATTGAAATTATCTGTTTTAGATAAGGCATATAAATATTTTATATATTCTTTATCTCTTTTATATAAAGGATTTAGACTATCGTCCAACATTGTATCATTCCCAAATTTAATGTCTATTGCACTTACATCAGGGGCCGCAAAAAACAAAGTTCGTGGAGAAGTACCCCCTATGATCCTGTTTTTGAATTTAATAATATAAATTTTATCAAAATTGTCAAAATTATACTGAACGTTATCTTGTTTTAAAAACAAGTCTAAAGTTTCTCCCAAGTGTTTTTGTTTGGAATTGCCATTTTTTAACTTAGCAAGGCTTGTGTTTTTATCCCATGAAATTAACTGTAAGTCCTCTTTATGTTTATTGAAATTAAATAAAATTTGGCCAATATCTAGTGCATCTGAGATTAGCTTATGATTATCAGAACCTGTAGCTCTTCCATTTCTTGCAATCCCGTCTAATTGTCCGCTATCACCAACTACTGCAAAAGCGGTTCGTACCAAATCAATTCGCGCAAAGGGGCTAGGAATAGATGTTGGTAATTTTTTTCCGTCACCACCACTGGTGCTAATACTGTCAATAAGCTTATCATCAATAGCTATTGATGAAAACCAATCATTCGTTAAAGCACCCCGGGTATGTATTCTAAAGACTTTCTTTGCCATATTATTTTATATTTAAAATATTTTTAACTTGTATTTCTAAAAGATAGTCAAAAACTTTCAGGAACCTAGACTCTTCCGTTTCACTATTAAATTTACCTACTTTAATTAACTCGTTTGCATTTTTTATCAGAATATCACCTGTTGCCTTATTTTTAGAGAAGGTTCCCCCTTTCGAAACTTCATTACCAATAATAAAATCGAAGAGGTTGTCATGAGTTTGATTGTCATGAAAAGGTGCAAATGAAATATCGTTACCTTTCATTTCGTCCATCCATTCTTTGAAATATTTCAAAAAAGTAACAAAATCAATTTTATAAAAATCTGAAATGTAAAAATTAGCGCTAATTCCACCATCTCCATTAAAGCTTCCAGGAGATTTCTTTAATTCCTCCATAGATTTTTTAATAAATTTATCAAATAAATATAATTTAGACAGTGGCACTTTTAATTCATCCTTTGAATCTTGTCCTAAACTGTCAAATTTTAGATTAAAATCCCCATTTTCTACCCCAAATTCTTTAATATTTATTTTATTATTTAGATTAATATTTGGGAGGTCTTTTGTAAAATCAACAATCGCCAAAGCACCTGCCAATTCCACAAAATGCGCATCGTTTTTCTGCTCAGCATTACCTACCGCATACTTCATGTTATTGTTGGCATTATCACCAATATAATAAAATACGTTTAAGGAATTCTGATTGTTAAATATGGCATGTTCGTAATAACTCAAAGCAGCTTTGGCTTTTCCAAAAAATGTTGCTGATTCAATTTCTTTTTGATTTCCATCATTGTCTGATACTTTGAAGTAAGGGAGATATGAAATTGCACCAATTTTAGCAGCACTTATTATATTAGAATTTAGTTTTGTGGGGTCATTTGTTCTAAAATTTTTCAATAATAATGGGAAACCCGATGCACCTGTGCCCCCAAATATGGAACTAATTATAAAAATTGCATCACCTAAATTAAAAGAATTGGCGAATTCCTTGTATTCTTCCGAGCCAACAATTTTATTCAAAACCACACTGCCTATATTGGGGTTTCCTTTAAACCCAACTGTCATATCTGCATTAATATTATCCTTGCTAAACAACAAATCAATTAATGCTTTATTTTCATCGTCTAATCCATTATAATCAATAGAATCCCCAAACTTCTGACCGCTGCCATCAATGCTGAACTTAAAATTATTGCTGATGTTTGGTACATGTTCATTGGTTAATTGTGTAAGGGTTTTTATTTTGGTACCAAAAAAAGATTTGCCATTGCCAGCTTCTTTAACAATGTTTTGATATTTCAACAAAATATCTCCAGTCCTGTTCAGATCGCCATTTGCTGTATCGGGATCAATAATAATGGGAACAACCGTATCAAATCCATTTGCTAATTTCACACCTGAGGCCAACAACATTGTCAACGCTTTAATTACTCTGGAACCAGTACCTCCGATTCCGAAAACATATAATTTTGCCATAATTTAAAAAGGATTATATCTATTATTTGTACTTAAAAATCTGAAAAAAGTTATTGAAAATACTATTGATATTATTAAAGCATAAACCAATGATATTATGCTCATTTGAAGAATAAAATAATCTGCATCAACCTCGCCAACAGCTCCGGTAGCGTTTCCTATATATTGCAATATTTCGGAATTATTATAGAGTATTCCAGTGGTAATGGCATAACATAAAATAATAATAAAAACAAGGCTTAAGTACCATTTTAATTTTGCACCTTTTACTGGATCCCAAAATTTATAAAACATAATTAAGGATATTACCGGCACTAAAATTAACATCCATCCCATTTTACCATAATCTAAATTGTCAAAGACCATTCCTAATAATGTTTGATATGTATCATAATTAAAGAGGAATTCATAAAGCATTGCTATAAAGTTGTTCATTGTATTATTGTTTAATATTAATTTTTATTTCAAAAAATTCATTTTTATTATTTGTTTTTTGATAAGCGGTTGAAACCCCTTTCATTAAGCGGTCAAAAGCAAATGTTGTAGTAGTATCCCCCTTAATTTTACAATCATCAATCGATCCTGTTTCAGCAATCCAAGAAGGGAAATTCATATTAAGTTTAATTTTTAAATCACCAAATAAATTTGTTTTACCCTTAACTACCATAATATGTGTATACTTAAATTTACCTGTGTCATTTTGTTTTTTAATCCACTTGAACGTTTTACTAGTTTTATCCATTTTATCGACTTCAATAATTTCTTCAACTGAATAACCAGTATTGTCTTCAATTGAATAATTTGTTTTATTTTTAAGATAAGTTTTTGGAATGGGTAGTTTTGAGTAATCTAACGCAATCCCAAATTGCAGATATCGATCTTTTGGTAGTAAATTACCACCTGAAATTTTTTCAGCATCTATAATCTCTCTTACCACTCCATTGCCGTGTGTTGCAGATTTAAAATTTCCTTTCTTTTCCTCTCCTAAAGTTAAAGCAGTATTACCAACACTTAAACCTTTGGTGACAAAAAATCTAGCTTCCTCTTTATAACCATTTAAATCAGTAGTTACCACAATTTCATTTAATGCTTTATTTATTATATCTTTATTACCAAACAACAAGATATAATATGGTCTGCTTTGATTTATTTTTATTGCTTTATGACCAAGTTTGCATGTTTCAGAATAATAAGTACCATCAAAATTAGAAGACATTTTTAATACAACCGTTTCAATTGTATTGGTTGTAAGGGCTTTCTCAAAGGCAGCTTTTATATCAACCTCAACATCGTTGATATTACCATTTTTTACAGAGTATATACCATCAGTAATTACAATGCTAAGGTCATTTCCTTTTGAATTATTAATGGCATTGGTGAATATAAATTTGTGATCTGAATTTTCCATTCCGTTAGTTCTAATATCATTTTTGGTAATTCTGTTTAGCATATTTGGTTCTGGATATGCTTTTGAATTGACAAAGTATGAATTATGATTTTTCCCCTCTATTTTGAGTAATATTGTTCTGATAGATTGTCTAAAATCTTTGCCTTCTAAGTAGCCATTGATACTTCCAGAATTTTCAAAATAGAAATTTATTTTGTTTATTTCAATAGTTTTGATAGTTATAGAATTTGGTTTATTTGGTTCTGGTTTTTGATATTTGTCATGACCACAACTTGAAATTAGCGGTAATAAGAACAGTAATATAAAAATATTTTTCATCATTATATTAAAATTAGATTAATAATGCTTTTAAAGTTAAACAATTTATATTTTTATAAAATATTAATTGTTTTGTTAAAAATGTCAATGCTGAGTTGCATTTTTGTAATAAAGGGAGAAGACTGTTTAACCTCATATAAAAACATATTTATAACATTTATGTACAAGACATATTGCTTTGTATTTTAAGGAGCTATCAAATTTAATTATTTATTTTTATAAATGCCTAATTTTAATTATTTTTTTATATGGTGATTCAAGCGTCAATTATAAAAATTGAGTATATTCAATAAACTGTGTCAAAAATAAAAATTATAATTTAGAATTTTTAAATTTGACACATTATGAAAGAAAGATTTGATTTTGAGACTTTTTCCAAGACGGCCATTGAGAAAATAAAAGAAGGCAAGGCTTTAACAGGGAATGATGGTGTTTTTACACCACTATTGAAAATGATTTTAGAAGCATCACTTGAGAGCGAAATTAAGAGTCACATACAAGAGACAAAAACCTCAAAGAATCGCAGGAATGGCGGAGGCAAGAAGCAAATAAAAAGTGGTTTAGGGCGATTTGAATTAGTTACACCTCGTGATAGAAATGGATCATTTGAACCACAAACCATACCTAAGCGCCAAGTTACTATCAGTAGTGATATTGATAAAAAGGTTCTGGGATTATATGGTTTAGGGATGAGTTATTCAGATATTCAAAGCCATTTACGCGAGATGTATGATTTTGAAGTTTCAGACGGCACCATAAGCAGTATAACCGACAGAATTATACCGGAAATTAAAGAATGGCAAAATAGGCCTTTAGAAAGTGTCTATCCCTTGGTTTGGCTTGATGCGATGCATTACAAAGTAAGAGAAGAAGGGCAGGTAAAGAGCAAGGCTGTTTATTCTGTTTTAGGAGTTTCTATGGATGGCATTAAGGAGGTTTTAGGGATTTATTTTGGTAATAGTGAAAGCAGTAGTTTTTGGCGTCAGGTTTTGAATGATTTACAAAATCGCGGAATAGAAGATATTTTTATAGCCTGTATAGATAATCTATCAGGGTTTGGTGATGCCATAGAGGATTATTACCCTAAAACAGAAGTGCAGCTATGTTTGGTACATCAAATGCGAAACAGTGCAAAATATGTAACTTATTCAGATTTAAGGGAAGTAATGAAAGATTTAAAAGCGGTTTATCAGGCTCCAACAGAACAGAAAGGACAGGAATCACTTGAGCAAGCAAGAGAAAAATGGAACAAAAAATATCCTGCAATATTTAAAAGCTGGGATAAGAACTGGGATAGGTTGTCTAATATTTACAAGTATTCACCACAATTAAAAAGAATAATGTACACAACCAATCCAATAGAAAGTTACCATCGAATGATTAGGAAAGTAACTAAAACCAAAGGGGCTTTTTCCTCAGAAAACGCAATCTTAAAACAAGTATATTTAGCCATTATCAATGCACAAACAAAATGGAATGGTCAAATATTTGCTTGGGCGGCAATCAGAAATGATTTAAATTTGTATTTTAGTGATAGAATTAAAGGGTATGACACAGTTTAATGAACACTCCCGCTGCAAGCGCAACTAATATCGTTTTCTCTAATCTTTAATCAAACCACAACCATATTCTAAGGCGCCCGCATCCTGTGGGGAATATCGTTTTCTCTAATCTTTAATCAAACCACAACTATGTTGTAAAGCGTGATGTCGCTCTCCGTAATATCGTTTTCTCTAATCTTTAATCAAACCACAACACACCTAACTATGAAACTTCTCACGGTAATAATATCGTTTTCTCTAATCTTTAATCAAACCACAACAAACAGCTAAAAATTTATAAAGCTTATTAGAATATCGTTTTCTCTAATCTTTAATCAAACCACAACCGTTAATGTTTGAGAAATTTTATAACCTCTAATATCGTTTTCTCTAATCTTTAATCAAACCACAACAAAACCATCAATCCAGGAAAGGACCTTTTTAATATCGTTTTCTCTAATCTTTAATCAAACCACAACAATACAAGGTATTGATTTCGCTTTAGCAGAAATATCGTTTTCTCTAATCTTTAATCAAACCACAACAACATTCTATCGTACACTCTTGCGCCGTATAATATCGTTTTCTCTAATCTTTAATCAAACCACAACAGGTAGTTTATTTAAAACATCAGAAAATAAAATATCGTTTTCTCTAATCTTTAATCAAACCACAACCAGTATACCTTTATCTAATTTTATCAAAAAAATATCGTTTTCTCTAATCTTTAATCAAACCACAACCAAGAAACGGCTATTGCCGATGCTACCAATAATATCGTTTTCTCTAATCTTTAATCAAACCACAACTGA
>Ga0210041_1003128_pt1 | contig 13153 bp, 13 predicted proteins | sample CryGeymeta201503_FD_183973 | JGI IMG/M metagenome (GOLD analysis project Ga0210041, IMG submission 183973) | Groundwater microbial communities from Crystal Geyser aquifers in Utah, USA - Crystal Geyser metaG 2015-03 (SPAdes) (version 2) | ecosystem: Environmental > Aquatic > Deep subsurface >... | reverse complement strand
TCTCTCATACCCAAATAAAATGGTGTTATTACAACGTCGACAATGTACATCAATATAATGAGAGATGAAGTCCCTATAATCATCCAAGCAATGTACGTCGAGTTAAGGTTTATGAAGTAAAAGGGAATGTTGGCAGATTTTAGATACCCAACTTCATAGAGCAATGCAGCTAAATAACTTATTGGGGCAAATATCGATAATAACGGTATTAGTTTCTTCACATATACTATTTTACTACAGCAATCCCCTGAATTGATTACATGCCGTTCTAACAAGAAATTACTTTTAGCATGCGTAGTGATAATCCCATTAAATGAACCTACTCTCTAAGTAAGAATGGACAGCTATCCCGTCCTAAAAAGTTGTTTGGAGAATACCAAAAAACAACTTCGAGCACTTTTCTTCCATTAAAGTATTTGCAAGCCAGTGAGGAAGCATCATTCTCACCTAAATTACCATACTCTTCCGTATAATAATCTTCACCCGGTTTTACCTTAGTTTCTGACAACAATACTTTAGTATCTGAAACTAATATTAGTATCCAAAATATAATGATTACACAAGTTACGATATATACTTTTTTCATTATTCAAGTAAATTCATATATGATTTCAAACAAGCATAGCATTACTCTTGGGATGCAATTCTAGCTTTTGCTTTCTTCTTGTTAAGTGTTTCTATCTGTTTATCCCAATTACCAGCCCATTTTTGTTGCTTTGCTTTCTCACAGAGAACAATTGCCTCATCATATTTACCCTGCTTCTCCAGAATAATTCTCAATTGAGAGTAGCCTGCATGAGCAGGAAGTGTATCTTCCGGATATTCTTTAAGAAAAGCTTTTGCAGCCTGTGGAGCCAGTTCAATTTGCTCTCTACAGGCATTTATCGCTATCTCCAATGCCTGAGAACTTGATTCTCGTTCACGATAATATATTTCCATCTTCTGATGAAGTGTAAAGTGATAGTCTAAAACATTCTCACAATTGGTAGCCAACCCCCATGCTTTATCAATAATTTTTTTTGCAATTTCTCTGTCTTGCGGATTATTGAACCAGCCAGCAAGTGAGCTAAGCAAACTCACCGCGGTTTGGGAAGTCCAAGTGATTTCTCCTTCTGTGAGTGGGTTTGAATTAGGGTCCGAGCCCATGGGGCGGAAAATATTCTCAATGTGATCTCGTTCTGCCTTTGAAAAAGTAGAAAGCCACCAATCTTGAAGTCCAAAATAACCAATTTCTCCTCTAATTTCAGTTTTTTTGTTCCAAAAGCCAAACATATCATTATTTTATCAGTTTTAATAATATCTGCTTTTTACTATGCGCAAAAATAAAATTTAGTATAATAAACATTGTGGGTAATAAATCCTCATATATTATTGCTATTGGAATTTTGCTTTTAGGTGCTTCAATATTCTATTACATTGTAATTTACATTCCCTCACGTAATGCAACCCAAGATTTAGATTGTAACGATATCAAGTAATGCAACCAACAAACCAAAGCAATAGAAAAGGTTTTATAATACTGGGAACTATTATTTTAATTATTGCTGGTGTAGCATTTTATTGGTTTGGTTATCGACCTGAAAAAATTAGAAAAGATTGTTATGCTAAAGCATGGCGTTATATTTACAACATACAAGAGTCTCAGGGATTCCCAGCAAAAGATAATCAAGCTTGGGTTAATAATGAATACAATAATTGTCTAATTATGAATGGTTTGGAATAAATGGATCAAACAACAACTCCACAACGTAGCTTTAACAGGAATCGCTTTGTTAAATTGTTAAACACGATTGTTATTGTGATAACGGTTTGGGGTTGGATTATGGTAATAATCACTAATTTTGGGAATACCTATGCTGACAAAACCACCGAATGCTTTTCCAATTTACCCGCAAATACCGCTTATGATTGGGGTGCAAAGATAGATTATTGCTTAATATTACAAAAATCGGAGGAAGATGCTATAAAACAGATGATAACTACAGGCTTTTTAATTCCAGGTGTATATTTTATTGGAAAAAAACTTCTTGGTTATTTGTTCCCTGTAACCGAATTAAAGAAGAATAATGACTAAAATAATTGCAGTTAGATTAAGTAAAGGTGAGATTGGAAAACTACTACTCTGTGGGTGATATTTATTATTTTTCGTCATGCAGGAATTGTTACATTCTTTTGAGATATAGATGTTATTATCTGAATCAAATCTACGAATTCATTTACTAAATGTTTCAAATTAAGCGACCTCAGGGACCCCAGATAGTACCTTTCATGAACAAGAAAGGAATGTGACTTATATGGGAAAAGCAGTGAGACCTTGAAGGTCTCCGTACTTGTTTCAGAAACTCAAAAACCAATACGTAATTTGAAATTCCTGTAAGTGAAATGTGGTTTGATGTTGCTACAAAGGCAAACTAAACATTCGATGTTTAGCGGGTTCAATGACAAATCCGTAACAATTTCACATTTATGCAACAAAACACATTCCCAAAAGCTACAACATAACAAACATATATAATCATTAGTAATATGCCATGGATTGGTAAACCTAAAATTGAACTAACTTTAAAACCTAAGATTGGCGACCGAGATGATTATCTCGCAAATATAATCGGTCCAGGGGAAACAGATTACCTTATCCCAATATCAATAAGCGGAACTGTACTTGCAATCTGGGGCGAAGAGTCAAAACTAGCAGCTGAAAGGCTATTACAGACTATATTTCAAGTCAGAGGGACCGCGTCTACCCCACCGAACAAGGGTTTCTGGTTTGATAGTTATAATTCTGGAGCGACAATTAAAGAAACCGAATCACTTATATTTAATAATGGAATCGCTGCTTTTTCTAAAGACGGAGCCGATTCCAATTTTGTTAACCAATTTGGTAAGGACCTTTTCCCAATTAAAGAAGAGCTGGACAGTTTCTTTACTAATACATTCGGCCATGCATTCTTTAGGTCATTTGAAGATGCATTTGAGGATAGTCGAGCACAACAAGACTTAGGTACTCCGCCCAAAGATCATGCAAATTTCTTATACAGAATTAGTATATTGTCAGTATTCGTTGACCATATCAATGTAAGATTAAGTTTGGAGAAAAAAGATACACCAAGTCTAAATGCGTTCGAAAAATGGTTAGTGTCAAAGGTGGAAGATGTACATGCAGCAGAACTAGTAAAACCACTTAGGTTGATCAAACAATTAAGAAAACAGTATCCCCTGCATGAAGAATATGAGATTCAAGCTGATGGTGGAAGAGTAACACGAAAAGAGATTAAGGCAGCTCGTGACTACTATGGATTAAATGATGATTACGCGCACGATTGGGGTATCGTTGTAAAAGACTTCATGGATGGGCTAAACACTTTAATGAAATCATTACCTAGTTGATCAAGCTGAATCTTTATCTTCAGGTAAAGGCACAATAACTACCTCTCCTAAGTCTCTTACCTGCACTTCTTTATCAAATCCTCTTGATTCTTTGAGAAACTCGGGCTGGGACGTTTTACAAAGTTCAACAATGTCACCTTGGAAATTTGCCTGCATTTTAGGGAAACTTTCTCCCCTCAGCCATACCCTTGAGATCACATATTCATGAGTAGACTGACCTTCGAGATTAAATAGAAGCCATATTTCTCTAACTAAAGATGTGAAACTACTGAGTTGGTTTATTTCATCAATTATCCTGATAGCCTCCCCTGGTCGCATTATGTAGCAAATTGCAATTGTTTCAGAATGGTATGCCTTGTTATCAAGCTTCTTGATGATATGTTTCGTCAAATTTAACACTCCTCTGATAAATCCCCGACCGTAAGGTCGTATGGGGATGGAGGAGCCCCTAAATTTTTTGGTAGAGATCGGTTACAATTGTGGGAAAAGATGCAGCTAATCAGACTAGCCCACTGTGTTTACCACTGTGAATATCACGTAGTATTAGTCACAAAATATCGTCGAGAGATATTTACGGAGGGGATTTTTGCGTACATGAGGAAAAGAATGGCGGAAGTGACAGAGTACTATCCGCAGATAAAGTTGAAGGAAGTAAATCATGATAAAGATCATATCCACCTGTTAGTGTCAATTCCACCAACGATGGGGGTGGGAAAAGTAATAGGGATAATAAAGGCCAATACGGCACGACAGATCAAGCAAAAATTCCCGTTTGTAAAGAAGGTATATTGGGGGACGGATTCGGTGTGGTCGGAGGGATATTTTGTGACGACGGTTGGAGCAAATGAAAAGCAAATTAGAAAATACATAGAGGAGCAAGGTAAAAAAGATTTAGGGCAAACTTTGTTTGAAATAGATTAATACCCCGACCGTAAGGTCGTGGGAAGTTTATTTCTGATGTTTGAGGATACTCAAATATTTCAATTGGTTGTACCTCTCTAGTAACTCCGATTTCGTTCAACTCTTCAGGGTTTCTGTAAGAATATGCATAAATATCAGGTGCTTCATCCTCCCTAAGCCAATATTGTTTTTTTGTCCATTGAGAAAAAAGTAGCATAAAGACCGCAGCAATCCAGGACTCTCTTGCTTTCTGAAAACTAGTTAATTTAAGCGCCTTCTCACGCCCGTATTTTTCAAGTATATTCTCGAAACGTTGAATTACTTTTGAGGGAGACATAAGAACCTCATTTGGCTGGAGTATTTTTACAGTGCCTTGATTATGCGAATTCATGCAGAAATTGTAGCATCGTTCATATTTATAGCCATAACCTGAATTAGACTTGTAAAACCCTCAAGAACCCCTGTTTCAAATCAACGTTCTGAAAAGACCAGAAACTATTATCAATCCTCCATTTGTTTGTACGTATCAATCAGTTTAGTAAAAGTTAATTCCTTTATTCCAGCCATAAACATTACAGAAATCGTGAAGCTAAAAGCCAATGGAGTATCCGTATCGTGTTTCAAGATTCCCCATAATAAATTAGCGAAGTGACCTATGGCCGAATCTTCCTCAAGGAATCCTCCAGGTTTGTCCTCTCCAGTATTTTCATAAGGAAACTTATAATTTGAAAAGTCTTCAAGAAAATAAATATATGACTCTTTGTAGATTTTATCGTATGGATACTCTGCTACTTTAGATGTAATATCTATCAAAACTTCATCAGTTAATGTTGCTAGGTTAGTTAACACTATATCCGATACACGATTCCGTTTATTTCCATCATAATTTGTATAAAAGTAAAGCAATTTATCTAAATAATAGGTAAAGAGAAAAGAATATTGAACTAATATTTGATACTTCTCGTATTTGCCCGCATCAATCCCCCAGCTATCATGTTCTTGATCATTTAATGATTTAACAGTATTTGTTGCAAGAGCACTTGAAATAGCAAATATTGAATGACCAACATTTTCAGAGAATTTCACTAATTGATCCATATAAGTTATCTTACTATATTGTACGGAATTATTCCAAACTATAAGATAACTTGGAAATTCACGAGCCCATGGTCATCAGGACTCTTTTGTTATGGGCAGTATTTGATGTCAGACTTTGTGCAGAGAATTGTAAGTTCCACTTGGAAAAGTGTATAACCAAAACGAATGAAAACTGAAGATAACTTAGAAACAGATTAATTTACTAGTAGTTGAGATTTAATCTATCCTTGCTTGTCATCAATTTGATTATCTGTTCTAAATCCACTAGAATTTGTTTCAAATCAACGTTCTGCAGGGACCCCACCTTCAATATTAACCTTTACAGAGCCATGTAAATATATATTCTATATTTTTGTTTGTGTGACACCTTTTCATAACTGCAGTGTTACAATATGACCATTGTGGAGGAGAAACATTTACACGATCAAACACACATCACTTCTTTTGTTGAAGAAATAGCGAACCAGTTTTCTTCAGAGAATCCATTTGTGCTGATATTTGAGATTATCGCGTATCTTAATAACAATCTTACACAACGTGTAGATAATAAAACTGACGTTTTTAGAAACCGTACCGCTGAACAGATACTTAAAGATGGGTATGCCACAGGATGTACAGATTACACTCTCGCATTTCTTGTCCTGGCACGTTCATTGGGTTTTACTGCAGAATACGTTGAACTCCTCGAAAAAAACTGGCTTAAGGGTAACGATGAAAACATTATCGGGCATGTTGAAGCTAAAGTGACTATCCAAGGCTCTGGATATTTTGTGGATCCCACGCATGGAAGTATTAGCATATACCAACCGTCAGGTATGGTTATATACAAAATGGGCAAAGATTCCTGGGATATTGGCATAACGAATGAGAATTGGAAAGAACGGTTCTACAACTTTCGGGGTAATAAATAGCGGAGAATGTAGTTCACTCTCCGCCACTTTCTTTATTCAACTACCAGTGGCTGAACTTTCAAGTCAATATACTCAAACAATGCTTGGTATGCTTGACAAAAGTAACTGTCTGCCACCAGGGACTCACCATTCACATATCTGTAATAGGTAACCACCTCCAGTGTTGACTTTGTTGGTACAGAAGGGTGTTTAACTCCTTTTCTGCAGAAAACTATGTGGAGCAAACCAATAGTACGTGAAATTCTGTAGACAATTAGTGCGTTTATTCTGCCACAAAGCAAAACTAAACATTCGATGTTTAGGTGAATTCAGCTGTATGCGATATATTTTGCTATTGTGTGATACATTACTAAAGTATTAGCGTACATTGTGTGTGGATATTCCTGCCCATAGAAGGAGACTTATAGCGATGAGTCACGAGATTTGTCCGGAATGCGGTGGATCGGGAAAAGAAGTCGACGATGAGGGCAATATCGTCGATTGCTCAGTGTGTGACGGTAACGGGTTCATTGTTACAGAGGATGATGAATAGGTAAAAGAGGTTTTTCAACCAAATTAGCCATAGGCATTTGTGCAATGCCTATGGCTTCTCTTTCGGACTAAAATAACATAGTTTCAAGTATTCAGTGAATAATTTCATTTCATTTTTGTTTTTATTAAGTAACTCGTTTCGTTCTTGGTCGCCTAAAATATGCCCAAATTCTGCACCTTGGCACATCACACAGTTTTTCGTTGGGCCAAATCCCGTAATAATAATTCGCTGATTAGATGGAACAATACGATTCGCATAAAAAGAATCTAGATAGGGTACAATCTTTTGCCGCTCAATGAGATTATTGCGAGTGCCTTCATTAAATATTCGCTTGTACTCAGAACTTTTGCGGTCACCAGCCTCCTTCATTTTAGTAAACACTTGATCATTCCGAACCGACGCAAAATTTACATACGGACCACCCGTGATCCTATCAAGATGACCAGCGCACGATGAAGTTGTATGGATGCCTAACAATCGAAGTATGGCTACTGTTTCAACTATACCTCGATCTACCGGCATTCCTAATTTGTCCTTAAACTGACGTACCTCTCGTTTTGTTTTCTCCCAAACAGTTTTTTGATTATCCATGTTGTAATTATCCCTTTTTATATTCGTCACTGTCCATGAGTAATATACCTCATAACTGCCTTTGACACCACACACTTCGACACCATTGTGGTGACTGATGACCGAGTTGACCCTGTAAAGCTGTGGTATCAATTTCTGTAGGGAAAATGTGCGTTTTTACTGCTGCAAAGCAAAACTAAACATTCGATGTTTAAACATTAGATGTTTAGTAAATTTAGATTTCTGTATAAAGAGCATGTTTTTTGCTGTTATGAAAGGATGTCAACATCCAATGTTGCCGAGGTTTAAACACTGCCGGTCCTCATATAAATGGAACTAGTGCGTGGACGGTGGTTTTATACTCAGAATATTTGGGGAAGCGTTTCACCAATAGATTTTCTTCGTAGTTAGTTTTGATTAATAGATCGGTAAATAACAGTATCCACAAAAAATCGGCCGCCTAAACTTTTTAGTAAGTAGGTGTTTTCAATAATTTCTACGGAGCATGGGAAAAGATTTCTGCATACAGCACTCACTTTTCATTGACATGAAAGGATGTCAACATCGAAAGGATGTCAACATCCAATGTTGCCCTGGGTTCTTATAGTTCCCCACCAGAAATTCCAAAAAACCTTTCAAAGAATCCAGTCAATTTTTCGATTACACTTTCTCGCTTTTTACTACGCTCTCCTGTAGGAGAAAATCTTGATACTGGAGGTAATATCTTTGTGATCGCAGTTCCAGTTGTCATTACACTGCCATCACGGAATGCATTTTTAATAAAGGCGTATGTGGCATCATGATCCAAGCCTTCGCTTTCGATGATTGTCTCCAGTTCCTCGACTTTTTTTCCCTCGACAAACTTCTGCCAATCATCATCAACCACAGAGTGAATATCCAAAGATGCAATAAATTGATTGATCAAATCCTTCTTGTTGCGAAGCTCAACGCTTGAATCGATGGCTTTGTTGATATCAAGTAACAATTCTTTATTCTTGGTGTGATCTTCATGATATTTCTTAATTAAACCGAGAATGTAATCAATATTGATATCCACTTGCTTGATAAGCTCCATTTCAAATATCACATCATCATTAACGTTTTCTTTAGCTTCTTCCTTGCCCTTTCGGAATTCGTTGTAAATATCGATATAGGCACTATGGTAATCTTGTACATCACGATCACTTAATATCTCGTTACCGGTAAATTCGTCAAAAGTAGTTAAGATATTACGAACTCGTAAAATTGCCCCGTACAACTTCACAAAATCTTTTTGGTTCTGTTCTCCAAGAATTCTTTCATCAACTGGGAATCTTTCTTGTAATTCCTTGACTAAACTTTCGTAGCCACGGACTTGCCTTTCACCATCCTTATAGCCGTGATAATAATCGTTGTAGGCCTTTAAGAGTACGATTCCACTGGCTTCTTTATCACCAAATAAGGCAATCGATTCGTTGGTAGCTTTTTCTAAGTTGCGGAAACAAACAATATTGCCAAATGTTTTTACACTGTTTAGTATTCTGTTTGTACGCGAGAAAGCTTGCAACAATCCATGTAACCTCAGGTTTTTATCAACCCAAAGAGTGTTTAGGGTTGTGGCATCAAATCCAGTCAAAAACATGTTGACTACAATCAAGATATCAATTTCTCGGTTTTTAACTCGTTCACTTACATCCTTGTAGTAATTCTGAAATTTGTCTGATGAAGTATCGTAGGAAGTGCCAAACATTCTGTTGTAGTCGGTAATTGCACTTTCCAAGAAGTCGCGAGAGCTTACATCAAGACCAGAAGTATCTTCGGAATTTTCATCAATCATTCCGTCTAGATCCTCGTCATTGACCCCAAAGCTATATATGGTTGCCACCTTCAGTTGTTTGTCGCTTGGCAGACCTTCGAGTTGTTTTTTGAACTCGGCGTAGTATTTTTTAGCAACTTCAATAGAGGAGACTGCAAAGATAGAGTTAAATCCAGCCAAACGACGATCCTTGATCTTGTAATAGCTATTTCTCTTGGTTTTTTGATCAAAGTGTTCTCTGATGTATTTAACAATATTTGAAATTCTTTCTGGAGCAGACAAAATTGCTTCTCGATCAATATCGCTTACTTTCTTATCTTCAATGTCTTCGGCTTCACGAACCGTAGAAATATAGTCAACTTTAAACGGCAACACATTTTTATCGGCAATAGCATCAACTATTGTGTAGGTATGAAGTTTATCTCCAAAAGCTTGTTGCGTAGTTTTAAAATCAGGACGGCCTCCAGATGAAGAGTTGATAGCAAATATTGGTGTACCGGTAAATCCAAATAAATGATAGTTCTTAAATGCCTTGGTTATAGCTGCGTGCATGTCGCCAAATTGAGAACGATGACACTCGTCAAAAACCAGCACCACATGACCTTCAAAAATGGCGTGCCCGTCGTTTCGAGCGGTAAACCTGTCTAGTTTCTGGATTGTGGTGACGATGATCCGTGCATTTGGATCACTTAATTGCTTTGTTAAGATGGCAGTACTTGTGTTGCTGTTGGCCGCCCCTTTCTCAAATTTGTCGTACTCCCGCATGGTTTGATAATCCAAATCCTTGCGATCAACAACAAAAACCACTTTTTCAATATCAACTAGTTTGCTTACTAACTGAGCAGTTTTGAAGCTAGTAAGAGTTTTCCCTGATCCAGTGGTATGCCAGATATACCCACCTGCCTCAACTGTTCCCATTTTTTTATAATTGGTGCTGACTTCGATTCTGTTTAATATTCTCTCGGTAGCAACAATCTGGTATGGGCGCATCACAAGTAACAACTTGTCAGTGGTAAATACACAATAGCGAGTAAGAATATTTAGAATGGTGTGCTTAGCAAAAAATGTTTTAGCAAAGTCCACCAAATCAGTAATTGGTCTATTGGTCGCATCTGCCCACCAACTCGTGAATTCGAAACTGTTACTAGTTCGTTTGCCCGCCTTGACAGAACCCTCACTGGAATCTTTTACATGTTGGGCTCGGGTAGTATTGCTATAGTACTTGGTATGAGTACCGTTTGAGATGATAAATATCTGCACATACTCAAAGAGACCAGATGAAGCCCAAAAACTCTCGCGGTTATATCGATTGATCTGATTGAAAGCCTCTTGAATGGCCACTCCACGGCGTTTTAGCTCAATATGGACTAAGGGAAGTCCGTTAACCAAGACAGTGACATCGTAGCGATTGGCACGCTGGCCGTCCTCAGTTGCATACTGGTTTATAACTTGTAGGTTGTTATAGTGAATATTATCTTTTTTGATTAGATAAATATTCTTAATTGATCCGTCATCCCGAGTAAGATTTTTGATGTAGTCTTCTTGAATCGTGACTGTTTTTTCGACAATGCTTTGATTGGGATTGGCTAAAGTGCTAACGAAAAATTTATCCCATTCGTTATCAGTAAAGGTATAGTTATTGAGCTTCTCTATCTGTCGTCTTAAATTAGTAATTAAATCTTGCTCTGATTTTATTGAAATATATTCATAAGCCTGAGATTTAAGCTGTTTGATAAATGCCTGTTCTAGATCAGATTCACTCTGATAACCCGCATCTCGCACCACAGAGACATCGGGGAAATATTGTAGAACCACAGTACTTTGTGGACCCTGCGATACTATGTCGTATCGTATAGATTTATTGTTCATATTCTTTAAAAGTTAGCAACTTATCTCGATAATATTCATACTGTTGTCGTCTGGCGTTGAGTTCTGCTTCTAGCTCTGCTTCTAGCTCTGTAAAGCTATTAAGAATTTTGACAATTTCTTCTTGAACTGCAAGAGGAGGAATGGGGATTGTCATTTTTGCAAAACGCTTTTTTGAGACATTAAATCTTGTTACTCCGCTGGCAGTTTTTGCAATCTGCTTCCTCATCTGTTCATCCCTAAACAAATATTTAAAAAACTCGGGCAATAACAAATTTTTGTCATTCAGGCGAAAGCCGAAAGAGAAACTATTTAGATACAACGGCTCATCAATTTTCTTTGTTAAAACAGAGGACATTCCACACTCGTCCGGTGTTTCTGATGAGCCAGTAAATAACACATCACCGTATTCGATCCTGTTTTGGTTTTCGTCCTTACCTACTTTTACAAAGACATTGATGTCGGTATTGACTGCGATGTTTGAAAATATATTCATATAGGTAACAAATTTTGCGTTACCATTGCTGAAGTCATCTTTACTTTTTCCTGATAATCCACCATAAAATACACCCAATTCTCCCAGTGTTTTAAACTTAACACCGTTAGGACAAAGTTCAATAATTAGTTTTTCGATTTTGTTTATTTGTTTGGTCATAGCTAAATTTTTATATTCAATTTACTCATTCTTTTTCTTAGTGCAGCTTCACCGCCTTCAAGAATAATAACTATGTCATCCTGAATCTGCTTGTCTTCAATTCCACCATTGTGATATTTGATAGTATTTCTTTCGTTTTCCGCAACTATCACGTTCTCAGAGTCAGTTAGCAGAAGTAAATTCGGACTATGCGTTGCTACTATCACTTGACGTTTATCCTTTTGATCTATTAGAAGTTTCTTCAAGTCGTTTGAAATTCCAGAAACATCAATATCATTTTCTGGCTGGTCAATAATTATCGGGTATCCACTTTTAGACAGATTGAAGATGAGATCCAACAGCGCCATCGCTTTCTGTCCACCTGTCATGTTTTCAAAATCTACCAACCCCTCTCTATTTTTATATTTAACGGATTTTGTAAAATCGATGTCGTATCTGCAGTTTAATAAAGTAACTAATGCGTTTTCCTTATCACCCCCTATGGTCTTTAATTTTGCTGTATCAGCATCAACAATAATATCTTTAATAATTTCAATCAGCTCAATAGTATTAAAATCTCTGTTGTCAGTGATAAATTTTTTGAATCGATCGCCAGATCGTCCATCAATGTACACATCAAAAAATCTAGTTTTGTATGAACTAACGTCATAGCTAACCTTAAAATCAAATGTTATGAATGTAAAATTATTAAAAGCATCTTTGAGCGTTTGAACTATTCCTTCTATTTTGCCTTTAAAAGACAAGTATAATTCGGCAACTTCACCAATTAATTCCACTTTTTTATCGATAGATTCTTGGACAAATTTATTGAGTCTTTCTATCTCCTTTTTTTCGCTATCAAGCTTACTGATTTCCTTTAGGATTTTTTCTATAGTCTTGTTTTGTTTCAGTTTCTCATTTATTGGTTCAAGGTTTTTTTCAGATTTATTTTTTATTTCTTTCTTGGCTTTAATCTTATTTGTCAAATCGTCCAGCAAGTTGCCTAGATACGCTTTAATCTCATTGCTAGAGAGCTTCTCTATGTGTTTTTCTATTAACTTTAATGTTGTTTCGGACAAGCCAAATAATGCTTCATCGTCAACTGTTATAAAATTTACATCTTTATCACTATTGATATTCGTAATAATTTTAAAATCTTGCTCTAATAACTTAATCTCGCCACTAAGCGACTCTATTTCCGACGAATACTTTGTTTGATTTTGAATATCTTTATCGGTTATATTAATCTTTCCAAGCTTATTGATTTCTTCCTGCTTGGTTTTTATCGCCTTATCCTTATCTTCCGCTTTTCCAAGCGTTTTCAACTGATTAGTAGTATCTACAATCTGCCTATACAAGCTAAAAACACATTTCAAAACTCGGGAGTAGTTGAAGAAAGGTTGAGAAGAAGGTAAAAATAGGGCAGGACCCTTTAGGAGGTGACTGCCCATGAAATCAAT
>Ga0210041_1003120_pt1 | contig 13182 bp, 13 predicted proteins | sample CryGeymeta201503_FD_183973 | JGI IMG/M metagenome (GOLD analysis project Ga0210041, IMG submission 183973) | Groundwater microbial communities from Crystal Geyser aquifers in Utah, USA - Crystal Geyser metaG 2015-03 (SPAdes) (version 2) | ecosystem: Environmental > Aquatic > Deep subsurface >... | reverse complement strand
TACCCCCTTTAACCGGCTGTAAAATCGTATTCCCCGTTACCTCGTCAGCAACAAAACCAGAAGTCTGCGTTGGAGGAGGATAATCTCCTTCAAAAACATAATATTGCCTGATTGCACTATTTAATTGAGATATCGCATCTTTTCGATCAGCATCATGAGCTCGTTCTATATACCCAGGATATGTAACGATCGTTATTGAAAAAAGTACCGATAAGACAGCCATAGCAACGAGTAACTCTATGAGAGTAAAACCATTTTTGTTACGAATATCCATAGACAATACACACATAGTACCTTAATTAAAACCGACCGTCTGTAGGAAATGTTTTATAACTTAAAAAAAAATATGCCCAGTTCCAAGTGTCTCGCCTAGACATGGGCTACGCAAGCGCAACCGTTCGAAGCCAAACACTGGGAGCTGAGCACATTCACAGTATGAGTGTATTATACCCATAACCCGTAGTAATGTCAAGGGGGTGTAGGTAAGTATGTTAATAAGCTCAACATTCCCTACAGCCAAGCCAATAACTCACAATTTCACATTTTTATTATTTAACGCAAACTATCGGACATAGGTAATGAATATTTCCCGCAAATAGGCAGCAGAGCAGTCACCTACCCTTCTCAATCAGTGTTACAGGAAAATTACTTGGTTAAAACCAAGGGAAGAACCTCGTCAATAGACTCAACATATGAAACCTTAAGCCCTTTTAAGAGTTTCTTGTCTACATCGTCAACGTCAGGCTTGTTTCGTGAAGGCAAAACAACATGGGAAATTCCCGCTCTTTTTGCCGCCAAAATCTTTTCTTTTACCCCACCAACAGCCATAACTTGTCCAGTGAGTGTAATCTCACCAGTCATAGCAACATCATTTCGAACAGGTTTATTGGTAATGAGCGAAACTAGGGCAACGGTCATAGCAACACCCGCACTTGGCCCATCTTTGGGAACTGCACCTTGTGGAACATGCACATGAATATCATTCTTCTTAAAGAAATCATTAGAAATCCCAAGGGCAATACTTCGACTCCTTACAACACTAAGTGCTGCTTTTGCTGACTCTTTCATAACATCGCCGAGTGAACCTGTTACCGTAAACCCCTTTCCCCCAGGCATTGACATTGCCTCAACAAACAATATCTCCCCACCAGCCTGTGTTACTGCCAAACCAGTTGATACCCCAGGACGAGAAGTCCTAGCCTTAACCTCAGGAAAAATACGTTGAGACCCAAGATACTCACGAACTTTATCTCCGTTAATTGTCATTGTCTTTTGCTTTCCATGAACGATGTCAAACACTGCCTTTCGGGCGATTTTTGATAATTCACGCTCCAAATTCCTAACACCAGCTTCACGGGTATATTCATTAATCACGACTGAATTCACTTCATCATTCAGCTTTAACTTACTTTTTGTTAACCCATGTCGCTCTAACACCCGTGGCCACAAATGCTTTTTGGCAATAGCCTCTTTTTCTTCATCAATATAACCAGAAAGCTCAATGATCTCCATTCGATCCCTTAGGGCAGGCTGAATAGTGTCAAGTACGTTTGCCGTTGCAATAAAAAGTACATTTGAAAGATCATAATCTAAATCCAAATAATGGTCGCGAAATGTGTCATTCTGTTCAGGGTCTAGAACTTCTAGTAACGCTGACGATGGATCACCCCGAAAATCAGTTCCCACCTTATCAATCTCATCAAGCATAAATACTGGATTGGTTGTTCCCGCACGCCTAATACCTTGTATTATTTTTCCAGGTAACGCCCCAACATATGTTCGACGATGTCCACGAATCTCTGCCTCATCATGCACTCCACCCAAACTGACGCGAACAAACTCCCTACCCAACGCATTGGCAATTGATTTCCCTAATGATGTTTTACCTACACCAGGAGGACCAACAAAACAAAGAATGGGACCTTTATGTGAAGGAGTGAGTGTTCTAACCGCCAAAAACTCTAACAAGCGTTTTTTCACTTCCTCAAGGCCGTAATGATCCTGGTTGAGTGTTTTTTCTACCTTTTTTAGATCAATTGGTCCCTCTTTTACCTCTCCCCACGGCAAATCAAAAACCCAGTCAAGATACGTGCGTACAACCTGATACTCAGATGAATGCGGGTGCATTGACTCTAACCTATCAATCTCACGGGAAACCTCTTTTACAACCTCTTCAGGGAAACCTTCCTTATCAAGGCGCTCCCGGTATTCATTTGCCTCCTGCTGAGTCTCACTCTCCTCCCCCAACTCACGCTGAATCTCTTTGAGCTGCTGACGCAAAAACGCCTCACGACTCATTTTATTGAACTCTTTTTTTACATTTGAAACAATCTTCCCACCCAACTCAATCTGTTCAAGTTCACGGGCTAAAATTGCTGCTGTTTTGATTAATTTATCTTTTACATTATCTTCTTCAAGAATCATCTGTTTCTCAGACATGTCAAACCGAACAAGTGTTGCTAGTAAATAAACAAATTTTAATGGGTCGCTTAAATCCTCAAGAGCTATCTGCAACTCTTGTGGCAAATAGGGCGTGTTTTGAATAATATTCTGCGCTGAATTGAGGGCATTTTTCATAAGAGCACGAACCTCTTTTGAATCCTTTGATACTTCTTCTTTTACTTCAACAGATGATTTTAATAACCCTTCTTCCAAACGAACATCAAGTGCCTGAACCTTAGAAAGCCCCTGTAATACAACCATTGCCCCCGTTTTTCCAGAAACAGGCATAACACGATGAATTATACAAACCGTTCCAGTAGTATGAAGATCTTCTGGTTTAACCTGTGAAATCAATCGCTCCTCTTCAGTTTCTTCAGATGGGGTTACGGTATCCTTATTGAGTGCAAATGCCCCAATGAGATTATCATGCGCCTGAGCGTACTCCAGGGCCTTTAAAGAGGTTGTATCCTCAAAGAACACTGGTACCACCGTAAATGGATAAATGACAGTATTTTTAAGTCCAATAACCGGTAATTCAGGAGGAATCTCATGCCCCTGAACATGTACTGGTGATGAAATAAGTTCTGATGTTTTTTTGTCTCGTTTAGAAAAAAGCGCCATATCTATTTAGATAACGTTCCAATATTACCATATCTAGCAACCCACACACCCATTCTGCCAAATACCGAAGCAGTAATAGCTAGATCTAAAGTGAATGTCAAAATAATTCAAGAATTTGTTTGAACTACCCCATCCTACAACCCAACAAAAGTTAAATAACCTGCCAGAGCAATCATTACAAACCAAACTGGCCTTGACCAGGCAAGCACCTTGTTACCATCAAGGGGACCAAAAGGAATAAGATTAAAAAAGGCTAACCAAGAATTTACCATATACCCGTATGATATAAAAACGGGAAACCATCCACCCACACTGGAAAATGACAACCCTAAACCCCAAAACATAACTGCCAAAACCATATTCACGATTGGGCCTGCTGCTGCGATCTTTCCATTCTCTTCAAGAGTAACCATGCCCAAAACCATTACAGCACCTGGTGCAGCAAAAACAGCATGAACAAGAATGGCCATAAATATCGCTAAAGCTAGCCCCATATCATAACTTCTAAACTCTGCCCAACATCCATACATTTGCGCAACGTACTTGTGGGCCATTTCGTGGAGTAAAAAGGCAATTCCAACTGTAAGAAGTGAAATAATAAAAACAATTACAAAATCAGATGTAAAACCCCCGCCAAGTACAATTGCAAACGCAAAACCAATTGCAAGCCATGCCTTTAAAAGGTGATTTATCTCTATTTCAGAAAATCTCATATGGCTATTATAACCCATTAACCCTGAAGGCCAAAACATACTACGCATCTGATATTCCTTGATAAACCAATACTACTAACGTATCCTCTAGGCTATGGTCAATAAACACAAACTCGCAAAAATAATCTCACGAATTTTAAGCCCTTTTGTTGTAATACCTATAGCTGTCGGCTATCTTCTTACATTCTATACAATACCCACAAATAGCCTTAATACAGGCTTTATCGTTTTGTTTGTGCTAACCGGATTTGTTATGACAGGCGGTGTTTTAATCTACTCAACCCTATTTTCTAAAGTTAGTGACATTGAAATTAAAGAGCGTACCGAGCGAGTACCCATTTTATTTTCGATGTTACCGGGAATATGGTTATCTGTAATAGTAAGTTATTGGTACAATCAGCCTCCTCTTTTTTTATGTATTGTACTGTCGGGAGCGATTACATTTACCATCCTTACCATTATCACTTTATATGAAAAGGCAAGCTTACACGCCGGCGGCGTTACGGTACTCTATCTGACACTAAACATTATCTTTGGGTGGACCTATTGGTATAGCGCAGTTGCAATATGTGCCGTTTGGTGGGCACGTCGAACACTTAAGGTTCATAGTTACCAACAACTCGCTATAGGAACTCTTGTACCCATTGTAATTTTCTTGACACTCCAGTCCCTCATGCTACAATAGCCTCAATATGAAACGACCCAAAGATACTCCAATAGGAGGATCTCTGTTCATAAACGATTTAGTTTCAACAGGGGTTGAATTCCAACAGGAAGTATCGCGTATTCCTACAAACGACTCTGCAACACGTCTTACACTTCAGGTTTTAAGTGACGAACTTCTTGTTGAGCAAGGACTTGATCCTTTTGGTGAAGAAGACGACATGCTCTCAGTTATGATGTGGGACGAAGAGATATAACCTCACTTGTACCCTACTTTCTACATTCACACGTTATGAATTAACCGAGGTGTCGTTTACTATTCCACGACAAAACGTTACTCTATGTAAATCAGTAAGGCCATAAACCCGTATCGTATCTCGGTGCCTTTGAGTTCCATATCCTGCATTTTCAAACCAACGATACGTAGAATACGGCATCTTTTGGGAAAGCCTTGCCATATAGGAATCTCTCCATTCTTTGGCAATAATACTTGCAGCTGCAATAGAGACCGAAACACTATCTCCCTTAATAATCTCAGTAACATTTTGAGTGTTTCGTTTCGGCAATAAACTAGCATCTGTCAAAATACCGTCCGGATGATATTGCAACCTAGCATATGCCCGACGAGCAGCCCTTCGAACCGATTCCACAATTCCAAGACCATCAATTTCCTTAGCCGTAGAGACCCCAATTGACCAATCAAGCGCATGGTTATAAATAACCTTGACCATTTTAGCTCGTGAATTATGCGACAATTTTTTAGAGTCATTAACTTTTTTGACAAACTCAACTCTCCTATTATCACTGAATCCACGGGGGAAAATCACTGCACCGACAACAACAGGTCCGGCAAGTGAACCTCTGCCAACCTCATCCATGCCAACCACATACTCTCGATTACTATTCCACAAAGTTTGTTCATATTCAAAAGTGGGTTTTCTTTTTTGAACCATAATCTCTATATTTTAACGCACAATCCATTAGCCACCCCAAACGTTAAAACATAAAACCACTTGACTGTACTTGAAGCCTGACATACCGTAAGAAAGTGAATATAAAACTGCTCCCTCGTATATCACGTTTCATCATATATCCTGTTGTAACATTAGCAACGCTTACGGGAATCTTTGTGAGCTACACGAGTGCAATTGAAGCAAAGGCAATAACAATAGAATTAACTGAAAGAAGGCATTCATCTGAAATACTCATTCCAGACATAAAAAACCTAGCCTTAAAACAAAATGATCTATTGGATATTACCTCTCACATTGACAAAATGCTCCCCCAGCTTTCAACAACTGAACTTGACCTACTTTCTGCAACATTTCAGGAATCCCTTATTTCACATGACATAACACACGCAAACATGGCTCTAGAAAAAGCAATGACTGTTGCAGCGCTCATTGTTAAAAATCAAGAACAAATTGCTCAGGAAGAAGTAATCCGACTACGTGATGTTCTTAAAAGTAATGTTTCAAATATTGATCTTAATCTCGGAGACTCTTCCGTAGTTCCAGCCGATGCAACCTCCCAACTGAATGACCTCTCGATTAATGTTCTTGACCGACTCAATAATGCCAGAACCTGGGTTCAAGCCTCTGCAGATGAATTAAAACGACGTCGAAGCACCATGGATGAGGCACAAAAACAAATTGTAATGATAAAAAGTGAGAACATTTTAAACCTATATGAAAATGGTCAGATAGTTTACTCAATGCCAATTTCACTTGGTAGGCCAGGATGGAACACTCGTTCTGGAGATTTTTCAATTCTTGATAAATTAGGTACTGTCTGGAGTTATTGGCAAATCTGGCTACCAAACTGGATGGGGATCTACTTTGCTGGATCAAGTGAAAATGGTATTCATGGACTACCCTTTGATGATTATGGAAACACCTACTGGACCAAGCAAGTTGGAAAACAAAACATAACCTATGGCTGTGTGATGCCCGATAATCCTGATATGGTTAAACTATACGAATGGGCTGAAGTTGGCGTTCCCGTGGCAATTGTGAATTGAGAAAGTTACAAGTTACAAGTTACAAGTTACAAGTTACAAGTTACAAGTTACAAGTTACAAGTTACAAGTTACAAGTTACAAGTTACAAGTTACAAGTTACAAGTTACAAGTTACAAGTTACAAGTCTATTTTACGGTCTCTACTCACTCCCCCTTATACCTTTTACCACTTTACCGTTTGAACCACTTCATCATCTCTTCTTTTTCCAGCCGAAACCTCACTGGCCTTCCGTGTGGACAGGTCATGTTGTTTTGGGTTGCGTGAAACTGTTTAATAAGCTCACGCACTTCAAACTCAGATAATGGGTCCCCCGATTTAATTGCACCCCTACATGACATGATTGCAAGTCGCCTGTGTGTTTGATTATCAATTTCCTTAACCTCCGACACGCCAACCTCTGTTGAAACAAGTAAATCATGCGCCACCTCCGAGATAAAACGTTCCAAAGAAATAGAAACAAACGAAACTGGAATAGCTGTCACATAGAAAACTTCATCTTTTTCATCGAAAACAAACCCTATTGAGCGCAAACTATTACATAACTCTCTCTTAACCCCATCCTCAACCTGCTCTAAAGAAATTTCTCGTGGTGTTAGTAGGGGTTGAGCTTTGATGGTAGATTTTTTTGATATATATTGTTGAGAAAACTGTTCATACAACACACGTTCATGAACTGCGTGCTGGTCAAACACTTCAATAAATTCACCATGATCCTCAACAATAAAAAGGTTCATCAGCTGATAGGTAGGAAACGTTTCAATTGAAGACTCAATCGGGGTAAGTCCCTTAACAGAATCTTGAATATGCTTCGATTGTTGATCACTAAACCCATACCCGCGTGATTTGTTTTGCCCAAAAGACGGGATAAAACTGTCTTTTCTACCAAAACTCAGTGATGAGTCAATCGCACCACGTTGATCAATAAATGGTTGGTGCGACATCTGAGAAATAGTATCTTTACTTGTTGCACCTGAAAAATCATCTGATACAACACGAGATTCGCTCCTTTGACCCATTACCGCAAGTCCAACAGCCTGTTTTACTTTTTGAAAAATAAAAGACTCTTCAATAAACCGAACTTCTCTTTTTTGAGGGTGCACATTCACGTCAACAATATGCGGAGGAACCTCAACCATAATCACAAACTGAGGTTTTTCATGACGACCGATAATTGATGCATAACCTTGTTGTACCGCTGCATAAATAGACCGATGATCCACCGGACGCTTGTTAACAAAAATGTACTGTTTAGGCCGTGACGATATACCCGTTCCTGCCTCACCCACCCACCCTGAGACCTTGATGTGTGGCTCTTCAAGATCAACAGGAACCATTCGCTCAGCAAGCTCCTTCCCAACAACTGCGGCGAGTAAATCTATTGAACTACTAGAACCAACGGTAGAAAACGTCTTTTTTCCATCTTTGTGAAGGGAAATTGCAACTGAAGGTGTAACAAGCGCAATTTGCTGGAGATACAACAATACATGTGAAGCCTCTGTAGAATCTTGTTTTAAAAACTTTTGGCGTGCAGGAATATGCTTAAAAAGATTTTGTACAGAAACCTCAGTTCCCACTGGCATACCGTGTGGAATAAGGTCTTCGGATCCATCACTTATCACCAGTTTCCACCCTTCATCTTCTCCCTTCACGCGGGACGCAATCGAAAAATCACTGACTGATGCAATGCTGGCTAACGCTTCTCCACGGAATCCATATGAGTGTATGTTTGACAAATCATCAATGGTTGAAATCTTTGAAGTAAAATGCCTCGTTACCGCATGATCTAATTGATCTTTTGGAATACCCCCACCATTGTCCACAACCCTAATGGTGCGTCTGCCACCTTCTTCAAGGTACACATCAACCTTTGTGGCGCCAGCATCAATCGCATTTTCTACAAGCTCTTTAACTACGGATGAGGGCCGTTCCACGACTTCACCGGCAGCAATCTTGTTTACCGCATCATCTGATAATTTTGAGATCTCAACTAACGAATCTGCCATCACGGTTAGATTGTAACACCACTAACGGCTTACTTATGATTGCAATTTCCTGCCAGCGCATCCCAACTACAATACGCTGAAAAATTATTACACTGGGTATCGCTTGGCAAAGACGCGCAACTAATACAATTCCCTCCTGCAACAGCGCACGTAGACACTGGACATGTTCCAGCAGAGTACCCACCACAGGCAATTGCTGGAGTTGGTGTTGGCCCCGCATTACCTCCGAAAATCGTATCCAGCCCTAAAATAGAAACAACCAACTGCCAAATAATAAACGCTGAGGCGATGATTATTAGCCCAATCACACCGTTTGTTATAGTCTTTCTAGCGCCTTCAGCCTTCGTAGCATCGTCCTGAGCTGTAACGTAGTTGAAGCCACCCATGAGAATAAATAAAAGTGTGATAATTGCACCAATAGCAATTGCCCAGGTAATAAAACTATTGAGGAGTTCGCCAAATGAACCCTGGGCGCCAACTTCTGGCGTTGGTACACGTATAGTTGGAAACGGAGACGGCATACATTTTTGATACGCCTATTCACTTCCAGTGTCAATACTGACCCATCTCAAAACTTATTATCTAACAAGTGAAGTACTCCCCGCAGTGCGCTATTTTGGGTACAAACTAGACTTCTACGGGGCTTCTTTTGCTCCGCTACTCATGAGTATTCGGTTGTTACATCCACTCCTTTTGACTCGTCTCCTTGTTTCTGAACATAGTGTCTGATTTGTTTCTCATTTAACCCCACCGTTGACACATAATATCCAACTTCCCATATCCCCACTTCTTTATATATTCGATCCATGTACTTATATCTTCGTCGAAGATCTTTGCTACTCTGTACTTTGATTTCCTGTACTACTTTTGATATCGAATCCTTTGGTGGTACTTCTATCACAATGTGTATATGATCTTCGTCTATGTTTAACTCATGTACATACCATGTTGGATATTTTCTTTGTACCTTTTTCACACTTTGTATCAAATCTTTCTTGGTGTAGTCCTTTAGTACTTTTCTTCTATACTTTGTACCCCAGACTATGTGGTACATCACTTGGTATACACAATGGTTCAACCTCCGAATCCTCATGGGTACAGCATAGCAGAGCTATGCGCATTCATCCCCGCACTGCGAGGTTTTGTAACGTAAGTAAATGAACTTCTCTCTCTTCACCTCCTTACGTTACAAAACATCTGCTAATCTTGTGCGGGGTTTCCTGCTTAATACAAAAACACCCCCGCGTCCGGGGGTGTTTAATCGTGGCCTATATGTTGTAGAAACTGCCATCTACTCACGTGGTCCAAAGTGACCAAAGCCACCTCGTCCTCCCATCATGTGTTCACCCATCCCATTTCCTTCGGGTCGAATGACTGATGGATCAAGCCCAATCTCTTCAAAGAATGCGTCCATTTCTTCTCTATTTGATTCTCTGTTTGCCTGCATCTCATCGTGCTTAGCATCAAGTGCATCTTTTTGCTCCTCGGTAACTACTCCTTCATTAACTAATTGAGAAAGGTGTTCCTCGTGACGCTCTTTCACCTCAGCACCTCTCATGGCATGTTCTTCTTCAAAGAACGAACCGACTTCTTCGTTATCTAATCCGAAGCGTTCAGAAATTTTTTCAACAATTGGTGGATATGTTGATGTATTTCCAGCTGCACTGACTATGGTTGCTCCAGCACCCAATAAGCCCAGTGTTAATACACCGGCACCTATCATTTTGTATTTATTGAGTTTTATGTTTTGTAAATTCATGTTTTTCACCTCCTCTCAGTAATTACTACGAAGGAAGATGATGTTTATTTCATGAAGATACTGATGGGGTGACACGTTGTCTGCTTTGAGCTGCAATGAAAGAAAGAATTACTATTAAAACACTAGCTACTGTTGCTGTAATAGAAATTATAGATATTTCGGAAAAAGCATTTCTTAACCCCCAAAATGCCCACACAATAACTGTTGCATAAACCCAATCAGATTTAACAACCAAAACAATAAACGTAAGAATCGTAACAACACCAATCATAATTGCCGCCCATGATTCCTGAGATATACCAAACCCACTCCATTCATATACTGACAAAAGTACAGACGCATTTGCCACAGTTGCGACAGAAATCCACCCTACATACACACTGACCGGTGAATAAACAAATAATTTCTCTAACCGTGTAGTATCTAAATTTTGCTCACCAACATGCAATGCCTGATACATTGCAATCAATAAAAACAATAGCGACACCATTAATAAAAGTGAAATCTCGAACAATTCAAAATGCCACGCAAATATCCATACCGTATTTACAATGTTTGCAAGAGTAAGGATGATTGCTGCGCGCGAAATTCTTTGATTATCTTTTTGAGACCCTAAACCTTGGTATAAGACAAACCCCCCTAACAGTATATAAATGAGTCCCCAAATTGAAAAAACATATCCTGCGGGAGTAAAAAATGTAGTGTATTTTGCAGACACCTCGGCAGTAGTTTGACCATTGATCGGTAACAGAGTTGCCATTGCATTTGCAACAATCATAACAACATATGATAAAAGTACTATCAACTGTCTAAACGATGAAAAAGGCATAAATGTACTATACTGCCAAGCTAGCTAGACTGCAAGAATACTTTTAACTGATCCGCAGTAATCTTTTTTTTCTGAACGACAAAGGAAACAGGTGAACTACTTTCATATGATTTAAAAGATCTGAGTAAAATTCTATACGTATCAACATCAATTGGGGTTTTATCATCCCTATCATCTAAAGAGTCAAATACTCGCCAAGAATCAACATAGAGAATATCCGTAAACGTATTACCTACATTTGTTTCGCCAATAATCACATAATCACCAAAAGGCCATTCCAACATCATTGACTCTGCAAATGCATGGTCAAATTTTTTGTTGTATGAGATAACAGTACCTTCATTAACACATGCACCTGAACATTTACCTAAATGATATGAAAAACAAGCTCCACTACCAGCTTCTATTCCTAAAAGTTTATTACACAAACAATATTCTTTTGAAATTTCTGCCACCTTTGCCTTTGCCTGTTTTATTGACGAATACACCCCAGCAATTGAACCAAGTCTTTGAGAAGATATGTATGAAACACGTTCATACGTAAGTGTTTTATAACCGCTGGAAGATGTGTGGATAACAGCTATCACCATTGACTGGACACGTTTTAATGCCCGATTGTAGGGTGGTGATACATCTTTAATCTTTCGTGATTCAAGCACTAAGGCACCTATTTCGCCTGCAGTCTTTTCATAGGTAATATGTTTGGTTTTACTGCACAACTCACGTTCCTTTTGATCAAAGCGTGCACGTGAAAAATGCTGGTTTACTCTTGATTTTATATCAATACTCTTACCAATATACAAAGGTTTCTTTTTCTCATCGGTAAAGGTATACACTCCAGGTGCTGTTGGCAAATCATCGATGTCTTGCCAAATTGTTTTAGAAATCTTTGTAGGCTGACTCAGTAAAGTTTTAACGTGTTTATTAAATGTATCCTCATCTAATAACTCTGAAAAAACTTCAAGCAACTGTTGGGTAGCTAACGTATCACCTAAAGCACGGTGGCGATCATGTATTGTTAAGCCATATCGTTCTATTTGTGCATCAAGGCCATGTCTTTTATGTTCCGGAAACAAGCGCCTGGACAAACGAACAGTACACAATTCCTTTGGGTGAAATGATATTCCCAATCTCTTAAACTCAAAATGCAAAAACTGCAAATCAAATGCCGCATTATGGGCAACTAAAATAGAATCTTCAAATAGTGAAATTACTTCAATTGCAATGTCTTCAAAATATGGTGCATCTACAATATCTGCTGAAGTAATTCCAGTAATACGAGTAATCGTTGAAGATAGTGATGCGCGAGGATTTACTAAGGATTCAAATGTTTCAACAATCTCCCCGTCTTCAACCCTCACAATTCCAATTTCAATAATACGGTTATCATATGGACTAAGACCTGTCGTTTCAACATCGACAACGGTATATCTTGAGGGTAACATAGATCATAATTTTAGCATGAACGCCATGCAAAACTGAGGATACAAACGTCTACTAACTACAAAAACCCCTACCGATGAAACCATCAATTGACAATAGTGACTCAACAATCTAGCATGTAACTAATGCCCAAACACAACCATGGTTTTACCTTAATTGAATTATTGGTCGTTATTGTAGTCATTGGAGTTCTTGCTGGAATCACCATTAATGTTATTAATATCAATGCCCAACGCCAACGTGCAAATGAAGCTGTAGTTAGGACCAATGTAGGAAAAATCTGTTCTGCTGTTTCATCCTGCTATTCAACACGAATTGGTCTTAATACAAACGTCTGTGATGAAGCTTCTGAACTTGGAACTATCATCCCAACGGAACCAGATCTTGCAACATATTCAATCAGCGATTTAGCTGGTTCAGAAACTTTAGGTTCTGGATACGTACTCGTAACCGGTTCAACTAATGGCTGTGTGGTGGAATGTTTTGTTAGAAATGACTTAGGTTCAGATACTATTGGAGGTACGACTGCGCAATCGGGTCAAGTGGTGAATCAAACAACTGGTTCAACGTGTCTTACTGAGTAACAGCTTTGTAGGAACAAAAACGAAGTGCAACACTTTAGGTAGAATTAAGACCTAAAGGAGGTGAAAAACGTTGCAGAAATACAAACATTTAAGTTTAGAAGAGCG
>Ga0210041_1003106_pt1 | contig 13217 bp, 12 predicted proteins | sample CryGeymeta201503_FD_183973 | JGI IMG/M metagenome (GOLD analysis project Ga0210041, IMG submission 183973) | Groundwater microbial communities from Crystal Geyser aquifers in Utah, USA - Crystal Geyser metaG 2015-03 (SPAdes) (version 2) | ecosystem: Environmental > Aquatic > Deep subsurface >... | reverse complement strand
CTAATTCTACTTCAAGCGCCTGCGAATGAAATGCCGCACGAAACAATACTGCAATATTTTGTAAATCAACACCTTCATCATGTAACTCTAAAATTTTATCAGCAATAAATTCTGCTTCTTCTCGTTGATCAGAAAAGGGATGTACTTCTGGCAAACTAAACGGATCACGAACACTGCGCAACGATTTTTTATATTGTGATTCATTATGAGAAATAACATCGTTTGCGACATCAAGAATATCTGGCGTTGAACGATAATTTGTTTCCAATCGAAACACTTTTGTATCAGGATACATCATTTCAAAATCCAAAATGTTCTGAATATCCGCTGCACGAAATGAATAGATACTTTGCGCATCATCTCCCACAACGAGTAAATTATGATGATGCGAAGACATCAACCGCACAATTGCCGCTTGAATTTTATTCGTGTCCTGATACTCGTCAACAAGGACATAATGAAACTGCTTCGTAAATCGTTCTCGTACTGATTGAGACTGTAATAAAAGCAATTGCAAATTTACCAACAAATCATCAAAATCCATGGCATTCGCTTCTTTTTTTCTCTTAGCATAATCACTAGCAATCCGAGAAAATACATCCGCCATATCTGCCCATTGGGAATATCGTTTGATAATTAAATCAGACAAAGACAACGATGCATTTCGTGCATAACTAATCATGCCGTTGATCACTTTTGCATTGGGAAAACGTTTTGCTTTTCTATCTACTCCCTCTCCTTTCAAACATAATTTTAATAAATCTCGACTATCTTCACTATCCAAAATAGTAAAATTATTTTGATACCCAAGCACCGCAGCATACTGTCGCAATATCCGAAACGCAATATGATGAAACGTTCCAGACCACGGAAGCCCTTTTCTTTCCACAGAAGAGCTGGCAGTAGTTCCCATAATTTCAGCAACTCTTTCTTTCATTTCTTGAGCCGCTTTGTTGGTAAAGGTAACAAGCAAAATACTCTCTGGACTAATTCCTTGTTCAAGTAAATACGCCACACGATAGGTAATGGTTCTGGTCTTTCCACTTCCTGCTCCCGCTAATACCAAACACGGTCCATCACCTTCAGTGACGACCCGATACTGTTCATCATTTAATTCTTCTTTAAAATTGTTCATAAAAATAGTGTTACCCGCTTATTTTACATTACTTATCTCACAGAACAAAATATAAAAAAGAAGAAGCCCCGTTCATCACGACACCACTCTGTTGTGTCTCCAAAGAGACGTGAATGTAACTTTGGTAAAAACATGCACCCCTCGCGCATATTTTATCAAGGTTAAAAAAACAAACATCTCTCTATGTTTATTCCCTCATTAACATTGAAAATCAAATTACACTAACACAAGTATATAAACTAGTCAATATAACAATACAAATAGTGAAGAAACAAAAAATACCTATATTTAGATAGATATTTTTTACAAAATTTACATAAAACAGATTATCCTAATCTTTTTCGAATAATACTAACACACTCCTGTAAATATTCTTCTTGTACTTTTTCCACAGTATCAGCATCACTATGATAAACAGTCATCAATTCTTCCATACTCCCATAAAACATAAAAATATGTTGTTTCCATTTTTCTAAATTCACAATTGGAAACCCAAGATTCACAATATCAATATTCTGCTCAATAGTTGTGGGGGCGTTACCTACACAATCAACCACAAAAATTTGTTCAGCATGTTCAAGCACATCATGATACATTTCTTCAAAGGCTCTATACCCTCTTCCCCAATATGTTGGCTGATCATAGGAAATTTCTTCATTCCCTGCAATAACATAAAGTATCGTATCAAGCGTTTCGGGATATGTTAATATAAGATCAAGAAGGACAGCCGTTCCAGAAGCATTATCAACAGCACCAGGACCAAGTGAATCATAATGACAAAACATAATCGTTTTTGGATCCGTTGTATTACCCACCAAAATATTAGATAACGTCATGTCAACAGGTTCAACTTCCACATATCCCCGAACATCCTTAGCATCCAAAATAGTTTGAACATCTGATTTTTGTATTGCCACAGCCGGAGCAAAATAATGATCAGATTTAGCAATAACATCACAATGAGGATTAAAATTAATATTTGGTTCAACAATAGCAGCTGACAAAAGTGAACTAATAAGATGATCTTTTCCTTCAATATCACCACCAACAAAACAATTCGGTAACATAGGAAGAGAAACACCATCCGCAACAAGCTCAGCTTTTCCATATTTAGGTATTCGAGAAGAAAAATCTTGTACTTGATAAGAAACTCCTTGTTTCTGTAAGAGTGATACAATCATATCTCTCGCCTGAAGCTCTACCTCACGTTGACGCTCACCAAGAGATGTTAATTGAGCAATAAAATCCATCATGGAAAATTGAAAAATCATAAAATAATAATAAAATATATATATTTAAGTAATAACAAACTATTCACTTCAAATCAATACAAAAAATCCTCTTCAATATTTTTACTAAATAAAAATACTCAAGAAGAATGAGGCACAGAAATGAAATGAACGAGAAACAACGGGTCGGTGCCTCATCCGACCGTTGTTTTTTCACAGAATGAACGACTCCACCTGCCCATACTGCTGGGCGGGAGTGGCAGTTTCTTGTTCCGGCTGCCACCGGATGGGGAGCCCTCGACCATCGAGAGCAATGATCTTGTGATCTTCCCAATTTGAGTTCGCCGGGTACCACGCCATTTCCTCCCACCACGGGAGACGGACGATAAGGGGCTTAACCCCAAACGTCTGCTCCACCTGCTGAAAGGCCGGCTCGAAAACCTCCTTGGCAAACTTTTCTTCCTTGCAATCATCCCAGTCGTGGAAATCCTCCACGATGACACAATTGAAGAGAGCCATTGCGAGGTAAGGCGCGTAGTACTGCTTGGCGCGCCCGATCTTCTGAAACCATGTTGTCATGTCGGGGGTTCGAGCGACCCCAGGCAGGATCAAATCCTGCCGAGCGAGGTGCCACTCCACAATCGACTGTCCCTTCTTGGAACGAAGACTGTTGATAGGGCGCCCAGCGCATGCCTCGATGTTCGTGACCAGACGGCCACTTTCGCAGACCCTTCTGGGTCCGCCGCTCCTTCCCCGCCCATCGATGATGAACGGATCGACGAGACTTTTCTTGTACGCTGAGTGAACAGAAAATTTGTCACCGGTGTAGCTGCCCCACAAGGGAGCCAAGCCACCGGCCTCGGCCACGAATTTGAAGACGATGTCCTCATATCGAGCCGTGGCCACCTGACGAGCCAGAAGGGCGTACAGGTGGCCATCATCTTGCGGCAACTCCGGGATACCACATCCCAAAGACTGCCACCACTGTTCGACCTCCTGCTTCAGACGAACATCTTGCCTTCGCTGCTCGAGCTCAGCCCGAGCAGCAAAGACATCAGTATAGAAAACGTCATGCATGACTTCCTCTATCGTTGTTGATGTGTTGTGAACGAAATGATCCTCAGATCCTCAATAACACTACAATCGTATTACGAGGGTCACTCAATAGAAGTATGTACCTCTACAAAATGACCATCACAATAAAAAACCACCGTTTCCGGTGGCTTTGATTAAGTCTTTTAGATTATATTATCTATAATTACTTATACCAACCACCGAACATTTGCTGTACACAAAAAGAATAAAGAGGAGGCCCATCCAGACATTGAAAATATTTTTGGTTGTATAAGAAATATGTTTCATACAATATCTATATTTAAACAAACAGATAAATAAGTCAAGACTTCTGTGGATAATTTATTCAAAAACCAAAACCGCCCGCTTGCCATTCTTCACATCTCCCCCATTCCAATCTCGAATAGAATTCATCAAATCATCATACGTATACAGCAAATTTTCACCAAACTGCGTTCCAGGATCATTCGTAATAAAGCTATCCTCGGTATACCCACGCACCACCAGTGCATGATACGCCGGTCCCCCATTTTGAAAATATTTATTTGGTAACACTTTTCCATCAGCCACCACCAACACTGGCCGCCCAGACGCGACTTGCTGCTTAATATCTTCCACTGTTGGATTTTCAAGAACTCGAGAAGACAACTGCGGAACAAGCGACCAATACTGAAACATCTGATCAATCTTTTCAATTTCAATACTACCACCCCAGGCAAATTGTTCTTCATATGCTAAGAGTTTCACAATTTCATCCTTAGCAAACAACGGACTTAATCCAAACCCCTCATAATACGCATCCACCATCAACACTGCCGCTTCTTCACACGCATCTTGCCATGGTTGATCCCAATTTTTTTCCGGTGCCTGAGACGTAAAGGGCACAGCCAAATTTATTTTTTTAGGAATCTTATCAAGCGAAAGAAGTGGAGCAGGTTCATGTGCTGGCGCGTCAATACGTTCTGGTTCCTCAACACGGTTCTCATTACTATCAATAGGCACACGCTCTTCCGACGATATTTCTTCAACAGTAGGTTGTTGTACGTCATCTGTCATACCTTGTATATCGTGATAACTCACCACACCAATGTCATCAATTTCCTGCTGCTGCCGAGCAACGGTTACAGTACCCAACCACACATATCCTGTACCAACCAAAAAAAAACCCGTCAACACGAGGCATACAGTATTAAAAAAAGAAAACAGGCGATTTTTCATAGATACTCCTACTATACTAAAATAAGAGAAATAAACAACATACCCTATTCTGAATAAACAAAAATGTCACCCACCCTTCAAACGACTCCAAAAAATAAAAATGAAGAAGGATAGCCAATTGCTAGCTATCCTAAAAGAACGGATGATACGAATGATGAGAGAAGGAACGGAAAACTAAAAATGGCGGACCTTATACCAGGCACCACTATCGTAGGCCACGATAGAATACCGAGTAAAGTAGCCATCAGGTGCCCACTCCCGGAGCACCTCCGCGAGCACCAGCACCAATGACCGAGAACCGAAGAGTGCCTTCCACGCCAGAAACTTTTTATCCCCCCAATCCGCCATGAACTCCGTCTGTTCATGGGATTCGAGAGACAAGCTCACCCGTTGCCCCCACCAGGACATCGAGACATCAAAGGTCTCAAAATACCCCGCAGGAGCAAGTCGCCAAAGCATGTCAACAACCTCAATGGGAGTTTTGTTCCCAAAAACGTTATGCCAGGCCTCATGCCGCCAGCGGACCACCTTTCGGATATTTTCGTGCCCCTTACTGCCGCGATGCTCGTAAGGAATACGAGACTTAGGCACCAAGTGATGCCGAGTCATCTGATTCGGAGAAGGAATAGACCCCGGTGAGGTGGTCTCTCTTTTCCTCTTTTTTGTTTTTCCCCCGTGTTTCGAACGACCATTACCGCGACAAGAATACCCGTGATGTCCGCCCATGAGAGGTGCCTCCTACAGAAAAGAACCGTTAAACAAAAAAGATTGAACACGGATGTTCAATCAGACAAAGATAACTTGTTTTTGTGTCAGAGACACACCACCACACACTTTTTTCATTCCCCCTAAGAAATGTTGGATAGTATATCTCATACAAAAATACCATACCACATTTTCAAAATATTGAAAAATCTCTCTATCCATGATAGTCTGCTATATTATATAAAAACAATATGTCCCAATTTTTCGAAATAACCCACAACTCTTCAAACTGCCTTGCCCGCACAGGAATCATCCACACCGACCATGGAGATATTGAGACACCTATATTCATGCCCGTCGGTACCCAAGCCACCGTAAAAAGCATAGACACAAAAGAACTCGAATCCCTTAGCGCACAAATCATTCTGAGCAACACCTACCACCTCCATCTCCGCCCCGGAGAAGACATTATCGACAGCTTTGGCGGACTACACAAATTCATGCACTGGAACAAACCAATCCTTACCGATAGTGGCGGTTTTCAGGTATTTTCTCTTGGCAAACAAAAAGAAAAAAAAGACAATCTTAAAACAGACAATCACGGCTCTCTCGTAGATATAGATGACGACGGCGTTACCTTCCGATCTCATCTCGATGGCAGTACACATCGATTCACACCAGAAGAAGCCATCCGCATCCAGCACAAACTCGGTGCCGATATCATCATGGCATTTGACGAATGCACCCCAGATGATGCAGATATGGATTACACCAAACGCGCCATGAAACGAACACACGAATGGGCAGCGCGATGTATTGCTGAACACAAAAAAGAGACAAGCCCTCACGGCTACAGACAATTTCTCTTCGGGATTATTCAAGGCGCCAATCACAAAGAGCTCCGTCAAGAATCCACAAAAATAATTTCATCAATGGATTTTGATGGTATTGCCATCGGCGGTGAATCAGTCGGATACAATATGGAAGCGACAAAACATATTCTCGATTGGGTAAATCCAATTATTCCAGAAAACAAACCTCACTACACCATGGGACTTGGTCACTCACCAATGGATTTATTTGACGTAGTAGAACGCGGAGTCGATATGTTTGATTGCGTCTCCCCCACTCGCATGGCACGAAACGGGACACTCTTTGTTCACCCATCCATAAACAAAAATTACCGCATCAATATCAAAAACGCTGAATTTAAAACAGACAAATCCACCATTGATCCAACATTTCCCGATTCACCGGTTGCCCACTATTCACGTGCCTACCTCCACCACCTCTTCAACACTAACGAAACACTTGGACTAAAAATTGCTACCATGCACAACCTCTATGTCTTCCTCAAACTCATGGAAGATATCCGCGAGGCAATAAAACAAGATCGATTCCTTGAATTAAAAAAAGAGTGGATGTAATAATCCACTCTTTTTTTTTACACATCAGACACACGCCATAGATCATCAAACGTTTGCCGTTTACGAATGAGTAGCACATCATTCCCATCAACCAATACTTCTGCTGGCAACGGACGAAATTGATAATTGCTCGCCATAGAAAATCCATACGCACCAGCAATTCCAATACGCAAAATATCTCCTTCACGAATTTCTCTCAATTCGCGATCACGCGCAAAAAAATCCGCACACTCACAAATATTTCCTGTCACATCGTACTCGTGTAGTACTCCATCGGAATTACTCATATTTTCAATTGGGTGATAAGAACCATACATTGCCGTACGCACCAAATGATTCATGCCCGTATCTGTGCCAACGACTGTTTTCCGTCGAATAGTTTGTTTTATCGTATTTACCGTCGTAAGCAAACTCCCAGATTCTGCAACCACATACCTTCCCGGTTCAAAACGAAGCGTAAGTTCTTTCCCATATTGTTTACAAAAATCAGAAAATCGTTCAGCAATGTTTTTCCCGAGCACTCTCATATCAAGTCGCTTTTCATCAGGACGGTACGGGACCCCAAAACCACCACCCACATCCACAAAATCCAAATCATCAAACTGCTGAGCGATGTCTAAAATAACATCAAGCGCCAGCAGCGGTTCACGAATACGAAGCCACCCAGAACCAATATGCTGATGAACACCAACCACCTGCAAATCATATTTTTTAGCAATCGCAATAACGCGATCAACCTCTTGAAAAGAAATACCAAATTTAGAATCCGGTCCTCCCGTAATATTAGTTTCATGTGAAGCGATACCAATATTAGGATTAAATCGAACGCACACACGGCTTCTTGGATACGCCTTCCCATATTTTTCCAATCGCGACAGTGAACCAATATTCAAAAGAACACCCAATTCATGAACCGCATGCATTTCCTCATCTGTCATATTATTTCCCGTAAACAAGAGTTGTTCAACAGACGCCCCACAAGCAAGACCAATCCATACCTCTTGCAAAGACACCGCATCAATACCCAAACCAAGCGCAATAATATGTTTCACAATATGCGGATTATAATTCGCTTTAATAGCATACAAAAATTCCGTTTTTTCATATTGCCCAATATCTTCTTGCAACTCACGAATACGCTCTCGAATGATAGCTAAATCATACAGATAAAGTGGTGTACCATACTCACGGACAATATCAAGAACATCATCGGAACCAATAAAAAATTCATTACTCATAAAACCATATACTTAAAAATTCAATTTGAATACAATAGCTATTACTGTACTCAAATTGAATCCAGTTCGTGTACTAAGTACACGAACTGGTGCTCCTTGTGTCTCAAGCAGGAACGATGGTGGTAAAATTTCCACCGGGATCGAATGTGGAACACACCTGAACAGGCACACAATAGCAAACAGCGATCTCAACAGCAACAGGATGGACAACCGTTGCGCCCGTCCGCTCATGAAGCAATAGAAAATCCGTCGCCGTCATATGAGAAAAGTGCGTCACAGGTTCCAATCCATTGGGATCACCACTATACACCCCAGTGACATCAGTGTAATTTCGATACACAGCAGCACCGAGAAACGCTGCCAAGTAGGATCCCGTGATATCGCTACCACCACGATCAAACACAGCAATATCACCACAGGAGGTAGCTCCATAGAAGCCACCGAGTACAACGCGGCGATTCAGACAATGCTCATGAACGAACCGACAAGAAGCCACTTCGTCGAGTGATCCATCATCACGAAACCGCATCACACTCGCTGCGTCGATCCACTGCCAGCCAAGAAAGTCGGCCAAGAGCAAACTCGACAGATACTCGCCACGACTCGCAACATATGCGCGAGAAACTCCCCGTTCAATCTGTGTACGAATCTCACGCAAATGAACATCGATAGCAACAGAAAGACCAAGTTCAGACACGATATGCTGAAACCGAGAAGCAATCAACTGCCACGGCTGATCGAAAGACTCACCCTGCTGCCGAAGCGCAAAGCACGCCAACAACAGATCAGTGATTTTGTCACCACCGTTAACCTTACCAGGAGCCGAAACGACAACCGTCATAATCCGCGGATCACCACGAATAATACGCGTCACCTTGCGGATACTCTCTGCCGTCGCCATCGACGTGCCACCAAACTTGGCGACAATCCGCTGACGAAAAAACTGGGCAAGAAAAAATGCGACGAATCCCAGAACCTTCTTTGCCTGTTGCATGGTTTTCTCCCTTCAGAATATATATTGTCCAATGTGCTAAAGACGGAAGAACGAACACAACGTTTCGCTCTATAATCCCTAACAAAAAACCACCCATTTCGCGGGTGGCCTGAATGCAATACTCGAAAAAATTATCTATGCATCAAACAATCCCGCTCAGTAAGAGTGGTCTTCTTGGTCTTTTTTGTCGTCAAAAGAAATGATTGATACATATTCATATATAGTTAACACAAAACAAAAAAATCTGTCAAATAATTTATCAAGAACTAAAAAATAAACATCCCATCACCAAAACTATAAAATCGATATTCCTTTTCAACGGCTTTGTTATAACTATCCAACGTAAATTCTCGATCACCAATAAATGCAGAAACAAGCATCAAGAGCGTTGACTTTGGTAAATGGAAATTCGTAATCAGCGCGTCAACAACCTTAAAATGAAATCCTTGCGTAATAAAAATATTAATATTCCCCTCATACGCACGCAACCCGCCATGCAATGCTGCGACACCTTCCAGCGTCCGCACAGTAGTAGTTCCCACCGCAATAACCCGTCGTCCATCTTTTTTGGCACGCTCAATTTCCTGCACAGTAGACCCTGACACTTCCACCCATTCTTCATGCATCGTATGATCTTCAATTTTTTCTGTCTTCACTGGCAAAAATGTTCCCAAACCAACATGCAATGTTACCTCTGCAAAAATCACGCCCTTTTTTTGTAATGCCCCAATAACTCGTGGCGTAAAATGAAATCCCGCAGTTGGTGCAGCAACAGACCCTTCTTCCTTTGCATACACAGTCTGATAACTTTCTAACTCATGTTTTTCATCTTTTACATACGGCGGAATAGGCACTTGCCCATACTGATTCGCTTTTTTCCGTACAATTGCTTCATTATATGGAAACTGTACCAATAATGTCCCATCAGGCTCTTTTATTAACGGCTCACAATAAAAATCTTTAGCAAACTGTACTCTCGTCCCAATCTTTACATGTTTTCCAGGACGAGCTAACGCTTTCCACACACCAGGATTTTCCATGGGACGAACCAAAAATATTTCCACAGGATTATCATGATCACGAAGCACCTCTCCATCAACAGACAAAAGTGCTCCAAACAAACGAGCCTTAAACACTTTTGAATTATTCCAAATCAACAAATCCCCTTTTTGAAAATAATCCACAATATCAAAAAATTGTTTATCCACGATAGTATGTTTTTCTCTATCAACCACAAGCAACCGAGAATGATCTCGTGGCTCCATCACCCGCTGCGCAATCCGCTCTGGCGGCAAATGATAATCAAAATCCGAAGTTTTCATAAAATCTCAAATAAATAGCCAATAAAACCTGTTGCGATTTGGGGTCTGGGGTGTGCATTCTAGCCTCAAATCACACCAATCATCAAATAAATAATCATAAAGCGATTTTGCACACCCCAGCGCTTTTGATTCTTTTGGCGACAAAAGAATACAGTAAAGTTAATAAAAAGCTAATCTAATTTTCCTATTTCCTTCACCGCATCTGCAACAACCTGCACAACATGTTTATCAAGAGGACTTGGTATAATATTCTCAGCGTGAACATCTGTCACATAATCAGCAAGTGCTCGTGCCACCGCAAGTTTCATATCATCAGTAACATTTGGAATACGCGCATCAAGAAGCCCACGAAAAATTCCAGGAAACGCAAGCACATTATTCACCTGATTCGGAAAATCACTTCGCCCCGTAGCAACAACAGCAGCGCCAGCAGCCTTGGCAACGTCAGGCATAATTTCTGGCACAGGATTTGCCATCGCAATAATAATAGCACCGTCATGCATACTTTTTACCATATCGGCAGTCACCAAACCACCCTTACTCACACCAATAAATACATCCGCCCCAATAAACGCATCAGCCAATGATCCACAAATTCCTTTATTATTTAACTCAGCCAATAAATCTTCTTTTACATCCGTAAGATTATCTCGTCTATTACAAATCAATCCCTGTGAATCAACAAGAAGCACATCACCGACACCCGCTGCCAAAAGTAATTTTGTAATTGCAACACCAGCAGCACCAACACCACTCATCACCACACGGATATCCTCAATATTTTTATCAACCACCTTCAATGCATTATATAACGCCGCTAACGCCACAATAGCCGTCCCATGTTGATCATCATGAAATACCGGAATAGACAATGACTGCTGCAATCGTCTTTCAATTTCAAAACATCGTGGTGCAGAAATATCTTCCAAATTAATTCCCCCAAACATCGGAGAAATTCTTTCCACTGTTTCCACAATTTCATCCACATCCTGTGTAGTAAGTGCAATAGGAAACGCATCAACCCCAGCGAACTCTTTAAACAAAAGTGCTTTCCCTTCCATCACCGGCAGTGACGCTTCTGGACCAATATTTCCCAATCCCAACACAGCACTACCATCAGTAATCACCGCAACCATATTATGTTTACGCGTGTATTCATAAACCAAATCTTTATTTTCAGCAATGGCTTTACACGGTTCAGCCACACCAGGGGTATAAGCTAAACTCAAATCTTCTGCAGTCTCCACCTTTACTCGAGAAATAATTTCAATTTTCCCTCCCCATTTTTTATGATAATCAATAGCATCCATACATTTTGATAAATAAAATTAACGTAAATACTTTTCAACATTTCTATTATGTTCATCTAACGTTTTAGAAAAATGAACATCCCCCGTATCAAGCGTTGTCAAAAAATACCAATATGAATTTTTTTCTGGATAAATTGCCGCCATAATAGCATCCAAACTTGGCATTGAAATTGGCCCTTTTGGCAACCCAGCATATTTATAGGTATTCCAAGGAGAATCAACATCTCGATCACGAGCATTCGTAAACACATCTCCTGTTAACCCCGTTATATAATGAATACTTGAATCTGCTTGAAGTGGCCATCCATTATCAAGCCGACGCCAAAATAAATCAGAAACAATTCTTCTATCCTCCGAAGAACGAACTTCTTTTTCTATCAAACTAGCAACCGTCAGTACTTCAAAAGGCGTCCTCCCCGCGGCAGCAATATCAGCATACATTTGATCAGTAAATTGACTATCTCTATGATCAACTAATTTATGCACAATATCACCAAAACTCGCATCAGAAAAAATACGAAACGTATTGGGAGACAAATACCCTTCATAACTAATATTGGCAGGTTTACCCTGCAAAATAAATGCCTCTGAAAAAAAAGTACCCGCAACTGAATCACTCACCACAGCAGGCTCACCTAATACCTGAAATACTTCGTCCGTTGTTACAATTCCCTCTCGTTCAAAATAAGCGGCAACCTCCCGCAATGTCCATCCCGGTAACAACGTTATTTCTTTTTCGCTCCTTGTTTTGGGCGCTGCCAACACATCAACAACACGCGCCAACGTAATCGGTGATTGTACACGAAAATCTCCTGCTTGAATTCGCCGATCAACACCACGCCAAGTAACATACACTTTAAAAATTGTCGCATTCTTAATCACTCTTTCTTCAGCAAGACGTACAGCTAATGATGAAACAGTATCCCCCGCATTAACTGAAAAAGTCACTTCTTCAACATCCTGAGGTTCGCTCCAAAAAATTTCACCATGAACAAACCAACAAAAAAATACGATAAGGCAAGTGAGCACCAAGAGAAAATAAACTTTCATAAATTACAAAACAACTGAAGAAAAAACATCCGCATGCTCCCGAGCCCACGCCAAACGCTCTGGTACTCCAACATCTATCCACGGACTATCTGATAAATAAACATACAACTCCTTCATATGAGGAAACACATCATACTCAATACTAAACGCATCCTCATCAGGAAAATACGCCGTTGCTTGTGTGGTAAATAGATATACTCCCCCATTGATATACCCTTCAATCTGCTTACCTTCTTTTTCTTTAAACGATAACAAATGATGCGTTTCATCATACGCAAGTGTGCCATAGGTTGACGCATCATCAACTTTTGTTCCCAAAATCAATCCATCAGAACCATGTCGCAACTGATTCACCATATCACCAAAATTAACCGTACTCAAAACATCACCATTTAAAATTAACGTTGGCTCATCAAGGGTGTCAATATACGAAAATGCATTTTTAATTGCCCCACCCGTACCAAGTTTTTTTTCTTCAACAGCATAAACAATATCAAATCCCTTATAAGATGTTC
>Ga0210041_1003104_pt1 | contig 13225 bp, 6 predicted proteins | sample CryGeymeta201503_FD_183973 | JGI IMG/M metagenome (GOLD analysis project Ga0210041, IMG submission 183973) | Groundwater microbial communities from Crystal Geyser aquifers in Utah, USA - Crystal Geyser metaG 2015-03 (SPAdes) (version 2) | ecosystem: Environmental > Aquatic > Deep subsurface >... | reverse complement strand
ATACCCGCAAAGAGTATAGCTATCAATCATTTTCTAGAAGTTTTAGCTTGCCAAAAAATGTAGTTGACAGTGATAAAATTAATGCCACTTATAAAAATGGTGAGTTGCGCATTTCAATTCCTAAACGCGAAGAAGCAAAACAAAAACCAGAAAAATTAATCGAAGTTAAATAAGCTTTTACCGCAGTATGCTTAATCCCCTGAGTGTAAACTTTGGGGATTTTTTTTATAAACTTCAAGCAAATACATTTATTGCTATAAGAAAACTCAATAAGTTTTTTAGCCTGTAAGTGAGTGCTTAACAATACTTTCACTTATAGAATCAAACCTGTTTAATATTATTCTAATTCAATGTTGTTAAGTATTTCAATTTTAAAATTTTTTTGCTGATGGGCATAGATAAAGTTGTCTTTTGTAGCAAATAAATCTATCACCTTTTTTCTACTCAAAAATGTGTCATTTTTTGAAATTAAAGTTTGATAAGAAGCGTATTGATAGTTTTCAAAATTTGAAATTTTATGATGACTCGAATTGGTGTTTACATAAAGAATCAAATTTATAAGATATTGGCTATCAGTAATAATATTTCGTTTTAGGTGTTCTTGAAAAAGACTCCCACTTCTAGAATATCTTTTATTGATTGATTTTGAATACGCATTAAATAAGTTTGAAAGCGCTTGGTGTAATTTGGTTTTACCTCCTTTTATTGCTTCTGGTAAATCATTAAAATCTTTAAATTTAACCACCAAATGAAAATGATTTGGCAACAGGCAATAACTATAAATTTCTAAAATAGGTGTTAAATATTTTTTTAAAAGCTTAATAAAATATTTATAATTAATCTCTTCATAAAAAATCGTTCCTTCATTATTTCCTTTGTTGTAAATATGATAATACTGACCTGCTTCAAAAGGAATATATTTCATTCTGACAATAATTTTTATAAAAATAAAAAAATTAAATCTATTTGCCTAACATTTATTTTGACTTATTTAAAAAACCTAACAGGTTTGTTAAGTCATTGTCTGAACCCAAACCACTTTTGCATTTTTTGAATATTTCAATGAAAATGAAATAAAACCTGTTAGGTTTAGGCTTTGAAACCTAACAGGTTTGTTTAGCCATTGACTGATGAACCAGCACCACTTTTGCAATTTTAGAATATTTCTATAAAAAAGGAATACAACCTGTTAGGTTTAGGCTTTGAAACCTAACAGGTTTGTTTAGCCATTGACTGATGAACCAGCACCACTTTTGCAATTTTTGAAAATTCCTAATAAAAAAGAATTAAACCTGTTAGGTTTAGGCTTTGAAACCTAACAGGTTTGTAAACCCATTGACTGAACCCACACCACTTTTGCATTTTTAAAATATTTCGAAGAAGCTAAAATAAAACCTGTTAGGTTTTAGTTTTAACCGCAGCTTTTTAAAAAAGCTCAGCAACTTTCAAACGAAAACTCAGCAACTTTTTAAAAAAGCTCAGCAACTTTCAAACGAAAACTCAGCAGCTTTTTAAAAAAGCTCAGCAACTTTCAAACGAAAGTTAAGTAACTTTCTTTAAAAAGCTCAGCAACTTTCAAACGAAAGTTACGCATGAATTTAAAAAAGTAACGTTACTTTTTTATGGCTAGCAAGTTTTACCGGTTTTTTTAATAGTAAGTTGTGATAATAATTCTTTTAAAGTCTATTAATTGAATCATTAAAACCCGTTAGGTTTGATTTTAGTTAAAATTTTATATAATTTAACCGTTTGATAATCAATAAAATTTAGAAAATGTTAAAACGTACCTTATTTTTTGGAAACCCGCTTCAGTTGAAAACTAAAAATGAACAACTGCTCATTACCAATAAAGAAACGGGTCTCAACAAACAAGTTCCTATTGAAGATATTGGCTTTGTAGTAATAGAGCATCCCGAAATTTATATTTCAATTCCGACGCTAACCAAGCTTTCCGAAAATAATGTATCCGTTATATTTTGTGATGCTAAGCATTTGCCTTGCAGTATGTTATTAAATTTAGATAACCATCACATTCAACAAGAACTATTTTCTTATCAAATCAATGCCAGTGAACCATTAAAAAAGCAATTGTGGCAGCAAATTGTCATCGCAAAAATTAAACACCAAGCGCAACATTTACAACTTTTGAATAAACCTTATGAGGTTTTAAAATTCTATGAGTCAAAGGTTTTAAGTGGCGATACTGATAATAGAGAGGGCGTTGCTGCCGCGTATTATTGGAAAACTGTTTTTGATTTTGAGTTTAAAAGAGAGCGACAAGGGGCCTATCCAAATTTATTTTTAAACTATGGCTACATCATTTTAAGAGCGGCTGTTGCTAGAGCCATTGCCGGTAGTGGTCTTTTGAGCACTTTAGGCATTCATCATCACAATAAATATAATGCCTTTTGCTTGGCCGATGATGTTATGGAGCCTTTTCGACCCTTAGTTGATGCCAAGGTAATTGAAGTTATTAACACCTTCCCCGACAAGGAATTGACTGTTGATATAAAGGCTGAACTCTTAAAAATACTCACACAAACGGTTTATTTTAAAGATACAAAGAGCCCTTTAATGGTAGCGCTTTCTAAAACAACTACTTCATTGCAACAATGTTATGCAGGGACAAGCAAAAAATTAAGTTACCCTAGTTTATGGAATTAAACGCTTATAGAATTATGTGGGTATTTGTATTTTTTGATTTGCCAACCGAAACGAAAAAAAATCGCAAAGACGCCCAGCATTTTAGAAATAATTTGCTTAAAGACGGTTATACAATGATGCAATTTTCGGTTTATATGCGCCATTGTGCTAGTAGCGAAAGTGCTGATGTTCACGAATTGCGTCTTAAACAACTTTTGCCTCCATTTGGAAAAGTAAGCCTGCTTAGAATAACCGATAAACAATTTGGGGCTATCATGAATTTTTGGGGCAAATTTGAACAACCCAAGATGCCTCAACCAACACAATTAGAACTGTTTTAAAAATAAAAAATGCTCCAATAGTGGCCAAAAGCACAAAAAAGGAGCATTTTTTTAAACGATATTTTGATTTAAAATACTGATTATTAGAAGCTGCAAGCGCAACTAATATCGTTTTCTCTAATCTTTAATCAAACCACAACAAAAGATGTTTCATTGTTCATTAATTTATAAATATCGTTTTCTCTAATCTTTAATCAAACCACAACCCACTCATCTTCACTTAAAGTCTCACCCTTAATATCGTTTTCTCTAATCTTTAATCAAACCACAACACCAGCGTAAGACGTTGTAATACTTGTTGTAATATCGTTTTCTCTAATCTTTAATCAAACCACAACGAGTTGAATGCATAACATTGGTAGAACGTTAATATCGTTTTCTCTAATCTTTAATCAAACCACAACGATACGCTTACATTAATTGACGATGTAAAAAATATCGTTTTCTCTAATCTTTAATCAAACCACAACTTAAAACGCGTTGCCGTGTCTAGCGCACGTAATATCGTTTTCTCTAATCTTTAATCAAACCACAACTCCATCGAGTTACAAATAAATCGAGGTTCGAATATCGTTTTCTCTAATCTTTAATCAAACCACAACACGCTTGAGGTCAATTATTTTTCTGTCTAAAATATCGTTTTCTCTAATCTTTAATCAAACCACAACTACGAGCTATGGCTTGATGGCAAACTTCAAAATATCGTTTTCTCTAATCTTTAATCAAACCACAACACATATTTGCAAAATAGCAATAGCATCTTTAATATCGTTTTCTCTAATCTTTAATCAAACCACAACAGGATTTTAATCATGGCAACAGCACACACTAATATCGTTTTCTCTAATCTTTAATCAAACCACAACTACACCATTCTATAATCGTATTAAAAATTTAATATCGTTTTCTCTAATCTTTAATCAAACCACAACATATTCCACCATTCTACAAATCTACTTATAAATATCGTTTTCTCTAATCTTTAATCAAACCACAACTACTATCGAAGTAGATGTCGCCAATCCAATAATATCGTTTTCTCTAATCTTTAATCAAACCACAACTAACGTTCTCATATATATATATAACAATTAAATATCGTTTTCTCTAATCTTTAATCAAACCACAACTAAAAAATGAAACTACAAACTAGAATACAAATATCGTTTTCTCTAATCTTTAATCAAACCACAACAAAATAATGTACTTATAGCGATAACAGTTGAATATCGTTTTCTCTAATCTTTAATCAAACCACAACATAGCCGAAACGTGTATGGAATTTTACGAAAATATCGTTTTCTCTAATCTTTAATCAAACCACAACACCTGGACATACCATTTATAATGGCATTATAATATCGTTTTCTCTAATCTTTAATCAAACCACAACACATAGTCTGTTTTTTCGTAATTCCAATACAATATCGTTTTCTCTAATCTTTAATCAAACCACAACCGTCAAACCATTGTTAGTACATTGGGCTTTAATATCGTTTTCTCTAATCTTTAATCAAACCACAACCCAACCGTTGATAATACCTCTTAATTTTAAATATCGTTTTCTCTAATCTTTAATCAAACCACAACAAGTCGTAATTATTGGTTATAAATAATATAAATATCGTTTTCTCTAATCTTTAATCAAACCACAACCAAATTGAACTTTAGTGAATTAAATTCTAAAATATCGTTTTCTCTAATCTTTAATCAAACCACAACCAGTGCTTCATCACACAGATAGGCTCTTTTAATATCGTTTTCTCTAATCTTTAATCAAACCACAACCACATCGTAAATATCGAAATAGTCTTTTGTAATATCGTTTTCTCTAATCTTTAATCAAACCACAACAACCAATAATTTTTTCTTTGTTGCCACACAAATATCGTTTTCTCTAATCTTTAATCAAACCACAACTATATTCAAGGTACACTAATGCGTCTTTAAAATATCGTTTTCTCTAATCTTTAATCAAACCACAACTAAGCAATCTAAGTAAGTAGTGTGGATGTAAATATCGTTTTCTCTAATCTTTAATCAAACCACAACTTCGTAGGTCTGCTTTTTTTATAAGTTTTTAATATCGTTTTCTCTAATCTTTAATCAAACCACAACACAGCAGGAGCGTCCATTGCGACGATATTAAATATCGTTTTCTCTAATCTTTAATCAAACCACAACTGTTCTACAAAAGAAGAGCATAAGAAATTGAATATCGTTTTCTCTAATCTTTAATCAAACCACAACACTTATGCTCAAAACGATAATAGTTTGTTTAATATCGTTTTCTCTAATCTTTAATCAAACCACAACAAAGCCGATTTGGCAGCTTTTACTGCTATTAATATCGTTTTCTCTAATCTTTAATCAAACCACAACCAAAAGGGAAATATAAAATCCCTGAAACTTAATATCGTTTTCTCTAATCTTTAATCAAACCACAACTACGTTTTGTTTCCATTTTTAAAGATTTTAATATCGTTTTCTCTAATCTTTAATCAAACCACAACATACTATACAACTTTATTTTAATGTCTTCTAATATCGTTTTCTCTAATCTTTAATCAAACCACAACCACCATCTACTACATCACCAATCTCTAAAGAATATCGTTTTCTCTAATCTTTAATCAAACCACAACATAGGAATGACAAAGATAATGGGGAGTTTGAATATCGTTTTCTCTAATCTTTAATCAAACCACAACGGGTTTTCATTAGGTTATTTTTTTTGGTTTAATATCGTTTTCTCTAATCTTTAATCAAACCACAACCTTGTAGATGGTTTTCAACCTTTAGGGGCTAATATCGTTTTCTCTAATCTTTAATCAAACCACAACCTTGACGGAGCGAGTGAAGCCGACTTTTTGAATATCGTTTTCTCTAATCTTTAATCAAACCACAACCAAGTAACAAAATGCACAAATTTTTCTCAAAATATCGTTTTCTCTAATCTTTAATCAAACCACAACAAAAGATTGTTCCGATTGCGCAAATAGTTGAATATCGTTTTCTCTAATCTTTAATCAAACCACAACTACACCAAAGATAATAAAATAATTGATATAAATATCGTTTTCTCTAATCTTTAATCAAACCACAACCAGCGTAAGATGTTGTGATGCTTGTTGTAATATCGTTTTCTCTAATCTTTAATCAAACCACAACATAGGCAAGCTCTGGTGGTTTAATGTATTAAATATCGTTTTCTCTAATCTTTAATCAAACCACAACACAGATTTATGTCCATTTTGTGGAGCTAAAAATATCGTTTTCTCTAATCTTTAATCAAACCACAACTGGTATAATAGATTTTTCAGCACTAGCCATAATATCGTTTTCTCTAATCTTTAATCAAACCACAACGAACGTCCGTTCCATATCATCGAAGCAAATAATATCGTTTTCTCTAATCTTTAATCAAACCACAACACAGTTTCGTTTACTGCTATTTGTGAAATCAATATCGTTTTCTCTAATCTTTAATCAAACCACAACGATAGAGCAGCTTTAGAATTTTTCTTAAAAAATATCGTTTTCTCTAATCTTTAATCAAACCACAACACTTGAGCTTTAGTAACATTGTGAGGATTTAATATCGTTTTCTCTAATCTTTAATCAAACCACAACAAGTAACCAAGAAACCCCCACTATTGGCAAAATATCGTTTTCTCTAATCTTTAATCAAACCACAACCCATTAATATCTACTACTGTATACTTCAGCAATATCGTTTTCTCTAATCTTTAATCAAACCACAACAATAAAGTGTAAAACTCTTCTCTGGTTTTCAATATCGTTTTCTCTAATCTTTAATCAAACCACAACGCATCGGCGATGGTAGAACAAATTTATCAGAATATCGTTTTCTCTAATCTTTAATCAAACCACAACTTAAATCGTAAAAATTTCCCTCTTTTAACGAATATCGTTTTCTCTAATCTTTAATCAAACCACAACTGGTAGGAATTGAAAACAGTGTAGGCGGTAAATATCGTTTTCTCTAATCTTTAATCAAACCACAACAGCAAAACAGACTTATTAAGCTTCTGCTGTGGTGTTGTACACCTGCTTGTGTAAATAAAAGATTATCTACAAGTTAAGGCGTGTTTGATTTCATTTTTTTAATCCTAATAATTTTTCAAAGAACGCTCTTTTTAAGGATAAACCTTATAACTTTTGGTTTATTTTTTGTTTAAAATTTTCATTACCGCTTCTCTACGTGCTACTTCAGTGCTATCGGCTTATTGCATCATTAGCAACAAGCTTAAATCTTCTTTTTCTTGTTGGGTTAGGTTCCATTCGTTGTGTTTATTTTTGAGCTACAAACCGCTTCTTCCATCAAGCCTTTTACATTGTTGCTTTCGAAAACAGCAAGCAGTTTAAGTTTGGTTAAAATAGCATCGTCTATGTCAATATTTTTTGCATATTTTATTTTTTTATAAATATACATTATATAAATACTATACATAGTTGTTTTTAACCTTTTTCTATTTTGCCTGTTGGGGTTATTTGAACTTTTATAGGATTAAAACTATACCATCCAGTTTTCCCATCACCAAATCCTTTAATATAAACATAATCAGCTTCAGTTGAAATCTTACTATCCGTATGTCTTCTAAAACAGATTTCCATAAAATAATCTGCCCCAGCAATTTTTTGTACTTTAAACAAATGATTAAACATTTCTTTCTGACTTAAATCTTCAATATTTCTATCTTTTTCCAAAAAAAGAATAAACATATCGTTCTCTTGAAAAGTTTCAACTATTTCTAACCCATCTTTTGGTAATTGAATTAAATCATCACCTTTTTTTAATCGTTTAACAGCAGTCCAAAAACTAACAATATTTTTATCTAACTCCCCTTTATCATTAACATAAACTAAGAGATGATGGTTATTTCTTGGGTTAACAAATTGATTAATAACTTTCACTTGTTGAGCATTGCTCATTTCTTCTCGTATTCTTACCTTTTTAATAGGTACACGTTCCCCATTCTTATTTTTCAACGTGTAGAGTAACTCAATTTGTTTTTTTAGTTCAATTATTTGAATGTTCAACGCATTTTCTTCTTCATCGCTATGTACTTTCTTTTTTTGTTTATCTAAAGCATCTATTTGTTTTTTAATTGTCACCTCTTCTTTTCGGGCGTTAATAATAATTTTTCTAATTTCTAAATCAACAATTTTATCCAACTGATTATCTTTTAAATCCACTACTTTTTTACGCATGTGATAACCTTTGGTAGTTTCAAAAGGCGCTTGTCGTTGTCCATATACATTTTCTTTATGCAACTGCCCACGCACCGCATTACCAACACTGGTAAAGGTTTTGCCATTTTTGGTGATTTTCTTTCGTACTTCAGTTAAAACTTTTCGGTTTTGTTTGTGAGCAATCAATATTTTTTCTGCTTCTTTTTTGGCATCAGTATGGAAACCAGTCCAAGGGTCAGGAAAATCTAATTGTTCTTTTTCAAAAGTTAACCCTTTCTTTTTGGCATCACGAGCGGCATTATAAGCACTCAATTGCTGAAAATAGCTTTGTTTAGACAATGCAATTACCAACGCATCAATGGCATGGTGGCGGTGGTCATCACGGTTTTTCTTTGGGTCAAATTTTATTTCTCCAGTATATTTATCTACCCAAATGGTGCCTTCTACCAAAGTTTGTTTTTCTTGTAAAAGTGGTTTTGGTTGCTCAATGGCATTAAAATCTGTTAATTCATTAAGAATATCGAAAACAAACCAATATTTACCTGGTTTTTCGGTAGTTTTAAATTGATGCTGTGCATCAATTTCAGAAACAAATAAACCTTCATCATTTATACTTCCTTCAATAATAATCTTAGTATCAGAAACAATTGGTCTTTCATTTATTGCTCTTTCAAAAGAAGCGTTTTCTGTATCAATATCCAACAAAAGCCAATATTTACCATCTAACTCGTTGGTTTCACAAGAATAAATATATGATTTAAAAAAACCTTCTTTTACCTCGCCAAACAACAACACTTGTTTTCCTGTTTTTTTAGGTTGCTTGTCTTTTTCAGGTGCTTCAAACTTTTTGTTGATGATTGTAAATTTTGCCCAATACGTTCCATTATCAAGACCTTTGGCACTTACCAAACCAATTCCATCATTTTTAAATTTCTCTTTTTCAACCTTTCCTCTCAACACAATTTCATCTTCTGTTGTGGTTGGTCGTTCTTTAAATATTCGTATTATTTTTTTTGGTTCAGAAAGTTTTAAATTTAGCCAATATTCTCCATTTACCAACTCAGGCGTTTCGGTAATGAGCTTTACATATTGTTCAGTAGTTTTAAAAATGCCTTTTTCAACTTTACCTGTAATGGTAGTTTCGTTACTACCTAATTTAGGTTTATCATTGTAAATAGGTAAGGTTAAAACTGGTTTGTTATTTTCATCCATTACCACATAATGAGGAATTACTTTTCCTTCTTCCAATTTATAAGTAGGTAAATCAACTAACATAACTGGCTGAAGAATACTATTTAAACCCCATAAATGCCTTAATTCGGCTGTTAAACCTCCTGGTAAAACCCTAACATCTTCACAAATTTGCGACATTATTTCTTTTGTTTTTCTACTGATGTAACGCATATCGTTTAATTGGCGTTCTATAAAACTACTTTTCACATCGGCATCTTCCACTTTAATTTTAGAAGTAAATCTTTTAGCCTTTGCATAAGGTAAAACTTTATAGGCTCTTTGCTCAATATCTTCCCAACTTGTTGCACCGCCCCACAATTTTGAATCGCTATTTTTTAAATAGAATTGATAAGGTGTTAAATTTCCTTTTAATCCATTGAATTTTGCATCACAAAGTGTTTTGTTTGCAAAACTATCATCTAAAGAAACACTTTTTGGAATAATATGCTCAATCTGTATTTTATTCTCTTTGCCTAAAACATCACTAATATTAATTGATTTGTTGGAATAAGGACAAATGGTAGTTACTCCTTTTTCTTGCATTTCTTTGTAGAGTAACACCTTTTGAATATTTTCTCTATCGTGCTTTAAACCATATTCCGTTAACAATTTACGAGCTTCATCATTTTTAGCTGTGTTATCATAAATTTTTCTTGATTGTTCTTGTCTTCCTTTTTTACTGTTTTTTACTTCTCTTCCTAATTCAACTTGAATTCTATCAAATTTTCCATATTCTTCAATAAGTTGATTAACTAATCTTCGAGTTTCATTGATACCTTGTTGAACAATTGGATTTCGTAAATTTTCAACCGCATCTAATTTATCTTTAAGCTCCTTTTCTTCAATTTCTTGGCTGTGATGATACAATTTGATAAAGGATTTATCATTCGTAGAAAAGCCAAATTTATTTTCAGAGTCTGCTAAATAATTTTTTATTTTTTCTATCGCTTCACCCTCTTTGTTGATTTTATTGTGATTGATTTTTAAAATATCATTTTCTAATTGTTCGTGAGCCTCTGTAAAATAATCCCAACGGTTGCCAAACGCATTTCTAACGCCACCTAAAATAGTGGCATCACTCATTTGCAAGCCTCTTTTTAAATAGGGTAAAATATTTTTAATTGCTTTTAATGAAACATTAGAATAGCCTTCTTTTAAATCAATTTTTTCTACTTTTTCAACGTCATTTTCCTCTAAACCAAAATCATTTTTTAATTTTTCTATCAAATTATCGTTATCATCAAAAAAGTGAAAGCTATGCCAAATTTCTTCTTTATTATTTTCCCAGACTTCATTTGGAAACAAAGCACTTAGTTGTTTGATAGTTTTATTTCCTGCCACTTTTTGGTCGTCACCATAATTCCATTTTTCATATTCCATCTTTAATTTTTTTGGAATTTCCGAAAAATTAAAATTACTGTCTTTGGAATTGATTAACTCTAAAACCTGAAGTCGTTGCGTTTCTTCTAATTTCTGTTTCTTCCCATATTCAATATTGTTAATGTATTGATAGGCTCTAAATTCTTCATAAAGTGGATGTGATAAATGACAAGGTGTTTTCCCTTTTTGTAAGTATTTACCATCTTTATTTTTAAAATCAGGTTCAAACCTACATTTTGCTAATAAGCCTTTTTGAGATCGTAATGGTCTTTGCCAAAAAAGTACACTATCCTGACTTCTATGTTTTACATTACCATCTTCATCGTGATGAATATGTCCACCTAAAAATATTTTTAAAGAAACATTCTTTGAAGTTGTTACCTTATAAAGTGTTTTATTTGTCGCTTCACCTTTTAATTCTTCAATTTTAACATTTTCAGCACCGTATAATTCTTTTAGTTTTTCTATTTTCTTTTTATTTCTATTATTGTTAAGGCTTCCTTTTAAAAATTGTGTTTTTGTCTTTAACGCTTTTTTATTATCTAAATCCAAAACTTTGGATTGTCTATTCCAAATTTGTTCAAACTCTTCCACATACATATCTCGTAACGTATATCTTGCCCTTGCTCGCAACTCATTACCCTTTTCATCCGTAATTAATTTAAAAGGCTCTCCTTCTTTTGGTAAAATTGAATTTAAAAAACTACCTAGTGTTTTGCCTCCAATTTGCTCTTGGGTTTCGGTAATGCCAACCATTCCTTCTTTACCCTTATATATTTTACCATCATCTTTACCTTTTCTATTACTCAAAAACCCTCTCCGTTGAATTAAATGATATAACACACGACCCATTTCAAATTTTGTCAAATCGTTATGTAACGCCTTTTCTCTTAAAACATAAGGATTTAGTCTGTGCCATTCTTCATAAGAAGGTGAATCTAGTGCTTTTCTACCTGCTTTTCCTTTTGTTTTATCCCATTTAGACCAAATATCTAATTCTAAATGAGTTGCTGGACACATCCTTAAATCTATTAGTGTTCTTAACAATTTTATTTTCCTAAGGCGTTTTCTATAAAATTGTCTTCTTTGTTGCCTACTATTTCTCCGTGCTGCATTTTTTGATTCTTCTTTATCTCCTTTCCCTATTGTATCAGCTTTTACCCCTTCTGGAAATATTCTACTCCCAATACCAAGTATTTTATTTTCTTTATCATCCACCACAGCCCAACCAATGCTATTGGTTCCCAAATCAAGTCCTAATATTTTTGTCATTATATTTAGATTTTATATTGTTTTTTTATTTAGCTTTGTATCAGATTAAAAATACTCTAATCTTTAATCTTATCACAATAAGGCTATATGCCGTAGGTGAAAACCTTTAGTCCCGCTTCGGTGGGACTTTTTTTGAGGGGAATTTTAGTTTTAAATCCTACCTTTTAAAACTTGTATAAAACTATAAATTAAATTTTAAATGAGTGCTAATAAATCGAAAATTATTTTTTAAACATTTTTAAGAAATAGAAATTAAAACCTGTTAGGTTTAGCCTTTGAAACCTAACAGGTTTGTTAAGTCATTGACTGAAGCAATACTCCTTTTGCAATTTTTGAATATTTCTATGATAAAAGGGATAAAACCTGTTAGGTTTAGGCTTTGAAACCTAACAGGTTTGTTTAGACTTTGACTTGAAACCTAACAGGTTTGTAAACCCATTGACTGAACCCAAACCACTTTTGCATTTTTAGAATATTTCGAAGAAGCTAAAATAAAACCTGTTAGGTTTAGGCTTTGAAACCTAACAGGTTTGTAAACCAATTGACTGAACCTACACAACTTTTGCGTTTTTAGAATATTTCGAAGAAGCTAAAATAAAACCTGTTAGGTTTTCGCCTATTGAAACCTAACAGGTTTGTTTACTTTTTGACTGAACCCAAACCACTTTTGCGTTTTTAGAATATTTCGAAGAAGCTAAAATAAAACCTGTTAGGTTTAGGCTTTGAAACCTAACAGGTTTATTTACTTATTGACTGAACCCACACAACTTTTGCATTTTTAGAATATTTCGAAGAAGCTAAAATAAAACCTGTTAGGTTTAGGCATTGAAACCTAACCGATTTGTAAACCCATTGACTAAACCTACACCACTTTTGCAATTTTTGAATATTCCTAAAAAGCTGAATTAAAACCTGTTAGGTTTAGGCTTTGAAACCTAACAGGTTTATTTACTTATTGACTAAACCCACACAACTTTTGCATTTTTAGTATATTTCGAAGAAGCTAAAATAAAATCTGTTAGGTTTTCGCCTATTGAAATTGGGTAAAAAAAAAGAAAAATTAAATAAAGCGCACACCGGTTGGCGTCAATTCAATAAGTTTTAATTTATATAAATGGCCAAGGCTTCTTTTAAAAGCC
>Ga0210041_1003103_pt1 | contig 13231 bp, 10 predicted proteins | sample CryGeymeta201503_FD_183973 | JGI IMG/M metagenome (GOLD analysis project Ga0210041, IMG submission 183973) | Groundwater microbial communities from Crystal Geyser aquifers in Utah, USA - Crystal Geyser metaG 2015-03 (SPAdes) (version 2) | ecosystem: Environmental > Aquatic > Deep subsurface >... | reverse complement strand
GGCGCCCGGCTTGTCGCGCAAGGCAAGGCGCAGGTAATAGGGGGCCGCCGTGGCGACGCTGGCGCGGGTGGCCGCGACAAGTCCGGTCGCGGGCTGGCCGAAGGTGGAGACGCGGATGCCGCGCGCAATGTCCAGAATGTCCGAGAGGACGGCACTGGCGGTCGGGCCCTCGCCGGCACCGGGGCCGCTGAGCACGATCTGGTTGACGCTGTCGCCTTCCAGCACCACCATGTTGGTGCCGCCCTCAAGCTGGCCGAACGGGCTGTTGGCGGGCACGAGGCAGGGTGTCATGCGCTGTTCCAGCCCGCGCCCGGACAGGCGCGCCACACCCAGAAGCTTGATCCGAAAGCCAAGTTCGGCGGCCTGGTTGATATCCTCGATGGTGACCTGCCCGATCCCCTCCAGCGCGACACCGCCGAAATCGACCTTGGTGCCGTAGGCGATGGAGGACAGCAGCGCCAGTTTGTGGCCGGCGTCGATGCCGCCGACATCAAGGTTCGGGTCGGCCTCCAGAAAGCCGAGTTGGCTGGCCTCGTCGAACACCTCGTCGTAGCTCAGGTCCGCCGACTGCATCCGTGTCAGGATGTAGTTGCAGGTGCCGTTCATGACGCCCATGACACGGGTGATCCGGTTGCCCGCCAGACCCTCGGTCAGCGCTTTCACCACCGGGATGCCGCCGGCGACGGCAGCCTCGAAGCGGATCACGCGGCCTGCGGCCTCGGCCGCCTCGGCCATCGCCTGCCCGTGATGGGCCAGCATCGCCTTGTTGGCGGTGACCACGTCCTTGCCCGCCGCGATCGCGGCTTCGGTCGCGGCCTTGGCCGGGCCGTCCTCGCCGCCCATGAGTTCAACCAGCACATCCACGTCATCGCGCCTGGCAAGCACGACGGGATCATCTTCCCAGTCGTAGTCCGAGATATCGACGCCGCGATCCTTTTCGCGCGAGCGGGCAGAGACTGCCGAGATCGTCACCGGGCGCCCGCCGCGCGCGGCCAGAAGGTCCGCGTGGCTCTGGACGATCTTCACGACGCCCACGCCCACGGTCCCGAGCCCGGCGATGCCAAGGCGAAGCGGGTCAGTCATGAAGGATCCTCCGGCTGTCTGGACTGATGCGTCGACCCCTGTTAGCGGCTTCGCGCGCAGGGTGCAACGCGACGTGGCGCGCGGCCGGCGGGGACGCCTAGCCGAGCGGCAGCGCCCGAAGTCGTGCAGCCCTGCGGCGCAGGTCGGCGGCGCGCGCCTCGAGGCTGCGTCCCTCCGCCTCGGCGGTGCGCGGGGTCAGCGCCGCGGCGCCCACCAGAAGCGGGCCGAGCGGCACCAGGTCCGGCCACGGCGCGGCGCGGCTGGTTTCCGTGATCATCGAGTTCGGGCGCGCCGAGCGAACAGGCGGGGATCAGCAAGATGAGTGACAGGCAGAGTGCGGCGCGCATGGCGGTTCCCGGCTGGTGGCGTCAATGGCACGTTAGCGCGAGGGCAGGGGGCAGGTCCAGCCGATCCCGCCGACGCGTTCGCCACCTGATGAAGCCACCTGATGAAAGGGTGTGGTTTCGTCGTGGTCCGTACAAGGGCGTCGGGCAGCCCTTCGCAACGCAGCGGCTGGTGGGGTGGTGCGCCCTCGCGCGAATGGCACCGCAGGCGCCGCGCGATTGCCAGACCGCGCTGACGGGCTGGCGATTTTGTGACGACAGCGCGCAGAACCGGGCTTTCGCGGATTTGGCTGGCATCTGGCAAACGCGCCTTGGACAAGTGTCGGATCGCCATCCCGCGGTCTGGCAATCGGGCGCCTCGCACCAGCGTCCGGCAAACGCCCCGACCCGTCATTGCCCCTCCTCCGGCGGGTTGCAAACACGCAAGGTCGCGCGAGATGAATTGAACGACTGTTCATATCCTCTTGTCCCGATCGGTCCGGGCGGGCTACCTTGCCCGCATGGCACGCAAGCAAGGCTCTCACGCGGAAACCACCGGCCCGAGGATTCGTGACGCGGCATTGCGGCTTTTCGCGCAGCACGGCTACGCGGCCGTCTCGATGCGGCAGATCGCGCGCGAGGTGGGGGTGCAGGCGGGCGCGCTCTATCTTTACACGCCGGACAAGCAGACGCTGCTTTACGACCTGATGCGCGCCCATCTCGAGCATTTGCTCGGTCATTTGCAACTGCCCGACGCGGCACCGGAGGCGCAACTGGAAGCGTTCTGCCGCCACCACATCCGCTATCATATCGACCGGCCTGAGCTTGTCTTCATCGCCTACATGGAGCTGCGCAACCTTGAGACGGGCAATTTCGCGGCGATCGAAGCGTTGCGGCACCAGTATGAGGACCGGTTGCAGACGATCCTGAAGGCCGGGCAGGCCAGCGGGGATTTCGCACTGGCCGACAGCAAGCTGGCGACGATGGCGATCATCGCGATGCTGACCGGGGTCAACACCTGGTATCGCGAGGGCGGGCGATTGTCGCGCGCGGATGTGGAAGCGATCTACTGGGACATGGTGCGCAAGGCGGTCACCGCCTGACCGGGTGCCGATCCCGGTTTCGCCGCGTCGCGCGGCGACCCGCAGCCTCCTCCAGCCCTTGTGGGGCTGTCCTCGGCCGAGGGTGTCGCCACGGTTTTCGGGGTCAGAGATCGGGGTAGATCGGGAACCCTGCGCAGAGCGCCTCGACCTCGGCTTTCACCCTGGCCTCAACCTCGCCATTGCCGTCTTCACCGTTTGCAGCGAGCCCGTCCACCACACCGACGATCCAGTCGGCAATCTGGCGGAACTCGTCCGTGCCGAAGCCGCGGGTGGTGCCCGCCGGGGTGCCGAGGCGGATGCCCGACGTCACCGTCGGTTTCTCGGGATCGAACGGGATGCCGTTCTTGTTGCAGGTGATATGGGCCCGCTCCAGCGCTTTCTCGGTTGCGTTGCCCTTCACGCCCTTGGGGCGCAGGTCCACCAGCATCACGTGGCAGTCGGTGCCACCGGTGACGATGTCCAGCCCGCCCTTCATCAACTGATCGGCCAGCGTCTGCGCGTTCTTGATCACCTGTGCCTGATAGGCCTTGAAACCGGGGCGCAGCGCTTCGCCGAAGGCGACGGCCTTGCCCGCGATGACATGCATCAGCGGGCCGCCCTGAATGCCGGGGAAAATCGCGGAGTTCACCTTCCTGGCCAGCCCCTCGTCATTGGTCAGGATCATGCCGCCGCGCGGCCCGCGCAGGGTTTTGTGCGTCGTGGTGGTGACGACATGCGCGTGCGGGAACGGATCCGGGTAGAGGCCCGCTGCGATCAACCCGGCGAAATGCGCGACGTCGGCCAGAACATAGGCGCCGACCGTGTCGGCAATCTCGCGGATCCGGGCGAAGTCAATGTGGCGCGGGATCGCGGAACCGCCGGCGATGATCATCTTCGGCTTGTGTTCGGCGGTCAGCGCGGCGATCTGATCGTAGTCGATCATGTTGTCTTGCTGGCGCACGCCGTACTGGATGGCGTTGAACCACTTGCCCGACTGGTTGGGCCGGGCGCCGTGGGTCAGGTGGCCGCCGGCATCAAGGCTCATGCCCAGAATGGTATCGCCCGGTTGCAGGAGCGCGGTGAACACACCCTGGTTGGCCTGGCTGCCGGAATTGGGCTGCACGTTGGCAAATTCGCAGCCGAAAAGCTGCTTGGCACGGTCGATGGCCAGAGTCTCGGCAATGTCGACGAACTGGCACCCGCCATAGTAGCGACGGCCCGGATAGCCCTCGGCATACTTGTTGGTCATGACCGAGCCTTGCGCCTCCATCACCGCGCGGCTGACGATGTTTTCCGAGGCGATAAGCTCGATCTCGTCGCGCTGGCGGCCAAGCTCCCTGGTGATGGCGCCAAAGATCTCCGGGTCACGGTCGGCGAGGGTCTCGGTGAAGAATCCAGTGTCGCGGTGGGGCGCGTTCATGGCCTGTCTCCTTTGAAAAGGCGCTGCGGGTTCCGCGTCATCTAGCCAAACAAGGGCGCCGGGGAAAGCCCGGAAACCGGCGCATCTTGTCTCAGCACCGTCCACTATCGGAAACTTCGCCGCCGTCGCGCCCGAATCCGGGATTGAGTTTCCGGCCGTTGCGGGTGAACACTGGCCGCGACCCAAGACTGCCGGAGATGCCATGCCCGCCGCCAGAAACCTTTGCTTCCTCGCCGCCGATGTGCCGATTGCGCAGGAGGCTCAGGCCAACCTCGCAGCGCGCTACGGCCAACACCCGCCGCAGGAGGCCGATGCCATCGTTGCGCTTGGCGGCGACGGCTTCATGCTGGCCGCGCTGCATGGCACGCAGGACCTGGAAGCGCCGGTCTACGGGATGAACCGGGGCACGGTCGGTTTCCTGATGAACGAATACAGCGAGGACGGGTTGATCGGGCGGCTGGAGAAAGCCGAGGAGGCGGTGGTCAATCCGTTGCGCATGTCCGCGATCTCGGCCGATGGCACAAAGACCGAAGCGCTTGCGATCAACGAGGTCAGCCTGCTGCGCGCCGGCCCGCAGGCGGCGCGGCTGCGGATCTGGGTCGATGGCCGGATGCGGATGGAAGACCTGATGTGCGACGGTGCCCTGGTCTGCACGCCGGCCGGATCGACCGCCTACAACTATTCCGCGCACGGGCCGATCCTTCCCATTGGCGCGGATGTGCTGGCCCTGACCGCGATGGCTGCCTTCCGGCCCCGTCGCTGGCGCGGGGCGCTGCTGCCGAAGAAGGCGGTTGTGCGTTTTGATGTGGTGGATCACCAGAAGCGACCGGTCATGGCCGATGCCGACAGCCGGTCGGTGAGTGATGTCGTCTCGGTGGAAATCCGGTCGGAGCCGTTGATCCGTCATCGGATCCTGTTCGATCCGGGGCACGGGCTGGAAGAACGACTGATCCGGGAACAATTCGTTTGATCCGGGCCGGCGTGGCCTCGTCGCGCTGCGGTTGCTTTTTTGCGTGGTATATAGTTCAACGCTAAACAAAAAGGGGAGGCCTCGCATGACCGACGAGAAACACGACGCATTTCGCCAGGGCGCATTGGACTATCACGAGTTTCCCAAGCCCGGCAAGCTGGAGATCCGGGCAACCAAGCCACTTGCCAACGGCTACGATCTGGCGCGCGCCTACAGTCCCGGTGTGGCCGCCGCCTGCGACGCGATCAAGGGCAATCCGGCCGAGGCGTCCCGCTACACCGCGCGCGGCAACCTTGTCGCGGTCGTCACCAATGGCACGGCTGTGCTGGGTCTTGGCAACATCGGCGCGCTCGCCTCCAAACCCGTGATGGAGGGCAAGGCCGTCCTGTTCAAGAAATTCGCCGATGTAGACTGCTTCGATATAGAAGTGAACGAACCCGACCCCGAGAAGCTGGCCGAGATCGTCTGTTCACTTGAACCGACCTTCGGGGCGATCAACCTTGAGGATATCAAGGCGCCGGATTGCTTCATCGTGGAAAAGATCTGCCGCGAGCGCATGGGCATCCCGGTTTTTCATGACGACCAGCACGGCACCGCCATCGTCGTCGGCGCGGCGGCGACCAACGCGCTGCATCTGGCGGGCAAGCGGTTCGAGGATATCAAGGTTGTGTCAACCGGTGGCGGCGCGGCCGGGATCGCCTGCCTCAACATGCTGCTCAAGCTTGGGGTCAAGCGCGAAAACGTCTGGCTGTGCGACATAGGCGGGTTGGTCTACGAGGGCCGGACCGAGGATATGAACCCGCAAAAGGCGGCCTACGCGCAACCCACGGACCTGCGCACGCTCGACGATGTGATCGGCGGCGCGGATCTGTTCCTCGGACTGTCCGGTCCCGGTGTTCTGAAACCTGCAATGGTCGAGAAGATGGCTGAGCGCCCCATCGTCTTCGCGCTTGCCAACCCGGCGCCCGAGATCCTGCCCGATGACGTGCGCAGCGTTGCGCCCGATGCGATCATCGCCACGGGGCGCAGCGATTTTCCCAACCAGGTCAATAACGTTCTGTGCTTTCCCTTCATCTTTCGCGGGGCGCTTGACGTGGGCGCGACCGAGATCAACGACGCCATGCAGATCGGCTGCGTCGAGGGGATCGCGGCGCTGGCCCGCGCCACCACAAGCGCCGAGGCCGCCGCCGCCTACAAGGGCGAGCAGCTGACCTTCGGGGCCGATTACCTGATCCCCAAGCCGTTCGATCTGCGGCTGATCGGGGTGGTGGCCAGCTCGGTCGCACGCGCGGCGATGGATAGCGGGGTTGCGACCCGCCCGCTCGACGATTTCGATGCCTACCGCGAACGGCTCAACCAGTCGGTGTTCCGCTCGGCGCTGATCATGAAACCGGTCTTCGAGGCGGCGGCGACGGCCACGCGCAAGCTGGTTTTCGCCGAGGGCGAGGATGAACGGGTTTTGCGCGCCGCGCAGGCGATGCTGGAAGAGACCACCGACACGCCAACGCTGATCGGCCGCCCCGAGGTGGTGCAGATGCGGATCGAGCGGGCCGGTCTGACAATCCGCCCCGACCGCGATTTCGAACTGATCAACCCGGAAAACGACAGCCGCTACCGCGATTACTGGCAAAGCTACCTCGACCGGATGCAACGCAAGGGGGTGACGCCAGACCTTGCGCGGGCCATCCTGCGCACCAACACCACCGCGATCGGCGCGGTCGCGGTTGCGCGCGGCGAGGCGGATTCGCTCATCTGCGGCACCTTCGGGCAGTATCTGTGGCACCTGAACTACGTCACCCAGTTGCTATGCGACGGGGGGCTGCACCCGGTGGGCGCGCTCAGCCTGATGATCCTCGAGGACGGGCCGCTTTTCATTGCCGACACCCATGTGCACGCGGTGCCGACGCCCGCGCAGATTGCCGAGACGGTGATCGGTGCCGCGCGGCATGTCGGACGGTTCGGGATCGCGCCCAAGATCGCGCTGTGTTCAGGCTCGCAGTTCGGCAACCTCGACAGCGACAGCGGCCGGCGGATGCGCGCGGCAATCGACATCCTCGACGGTATGGAGCTAGATTTCTCCTACGAGGGCGAAATGCATGTCGATGCCGCGCTCGACGCGGACCTGCGCGAACGGATCTTCCCCGGCAGCCGGCTGGAGGGGGCGGCAAACGCGCTTGTCTTTTCCTCGACCGACGCCGCCGGGGCGACGCGCAACATCCTCAAGACAAAGACCAGCGGGCTGGAGGTCGGGCCGATCCTGATGGGGATGGGAAACCGGGCCTTCATCGTGACCCCGTCGATCACCGCGCGCGGGCTGCTCAACGTGTCCGCCCTCGCCGGGACGCCGGTGCAACACTACGGCTGATCTGCGCGGCCCTGCGGCAATCGAACCCTTTGTGCGCCGCAGCGTACAACTGTAGAGGGAGGATAGGGGAATGCAGGACATTATCGGAGGAGACGACATGGACTATTCAAAGGTCTATGCCGAGGCCATGGCAGACCCTGAAACATTCTGGTTGAGGGCCGCCGAGGCGATCGACTGGATGACCCCGCCCACAAAGGCGCTGTTCGACGAGGGCGCCCCGCTTTACGAATGGTTCTCGGACGGCACGCTCAACGCCTGCTGGAATGCGGTTGACCGGCATGTCGAGGCCGGACATGGCGCGCGGGTCGCCGTAATCCACGACAGCCCGATCACCCATTCGACCCACGAGATCACCTATGGCGAGCTGCGCGACCGGGTGGCCAGCCTGGCCGGGGCGCTGCGTGCCAAGGGTGTGGAAAAGGGCGACCGGGTGATCATCTACATGCCGATGGTGCCAGAGGCGCTGGAGGCGATGCTGGCCTGTTCCCGGCTTGGTGCGATCCACTCGGTCGTGTTTGGTGGCTTCGCGGCGCATGAACTGGCGGTGCGGATCGACGATTGCGAACCCAAATGCATCATCGCCGCGAGTTGCGGGTTGGAGCCGGGCCGCGTTGTCCACTACAAGCCACTGGTCGACGGCGCCATTGAGCAGGCAACCCACAAGCCCCAGTTTTGCGTTATCTTCCAGCGCGAACAAGAGGTCGCGCAGCTCGAAGAGGGCCGCGATCACGATTGGCACGCCTTCCAGTATGGGGTGGAGCCGGCCGAGTGCGTCCCGGTCGAAGGCAACCACCCGCATTACATTCTCTATACCTCGGGCACCACGGGCCAGCCCAAGGGCGTGATCCGGCACACCGGCGGGCATCTGGTGGCGCTCAACTGGACGATGCGCAACCTCTACGACATGAACCCGGGAGAGGTTTACTGGGCGGCCTCCGATGTCGGCTGGGTCGTCGGGCACAGCTATATCTGCTACGCGCCGCTGACCTTCGGCTGCACCACCATCGTGTTCGAGGGCAAGCCCGTCGGCACGCCCGACGCGGGCACCTTCTGGCGCGTGATTGAAGACCACAAGGTCAAGTGTCTCTTTACCGCGCCGACCGCCTTTCGCGCCATCAAGCGGGAAGACCCGACCGGCGCGCTCGTTTCCGATTACGACATCTCATCGCTGGAGTCGCTGTTCCTTGCCGGGGAACGCGCCGACCCTGACACCATCGAATGGGCGCAGAAGATGCTGAACGTGCCTGTGATCGACCATTGGTGGCAGACCGAAACCGGCTGGGCCATCGCCGGAAATCCCATCGGGATCGAGAAACTTCCGGTCAAGATCGGCTCTCCCTCGGTGGCGATGCCGGGCTACGACGTGCAGATCCTTGACGAGGGCGGCCACCCGTTGCCTGACGGGGAACTGGGCGCGATCGCCGTGAAGCTGCCGCTTCCGCCGGGCACGTTGCCCAATCTGTGGAAGGCCGAGGCGCGGTTCCGCAAATCCTATCTCGACCATTTTCCCGGCTATTACGAAACCGGCGACGCGGGCTACAAGGACGCCGATGGCTACCTCTACATCATGGCGCGCACCGACGACGTGATCAACGTGGCCGGGCACCGCCTGTCCACCGGCGGCATGGAGGAGGTGCTGGCCGGCCACGCGGACGTGGCCGAATGTGCGGTGATCGGCGTGACGGACCCGCTGAAAGGGCAGGTGCCGATGGGGTTCCTCTGCCTCAACGCGGGCACGCAGAAATCGGCCGAGAATGTCGTGGCCGACTGCGTGGCCATGGTGCGCGACCAGATCGGCCCGGTCGCCGCCTTCAAGCTGGCCACGGTGGTGCAGCGCCTGCCCAAGACGCGGTCCGGCAAGATCCTGCGTGCCACAATGGTCAAGATCGCTGATGGCGAGGCATTCAAGATGCCCGCCACCATCGACGATCCCGCCATCCTCGACGAGATTGCGGAGGCGATGAAACCGCTTGGCTACCCCCGGTAGCCGGCCGCAAAGCGACATGTGCGGGGGCCGGGGTCATGCCCGGCCCTTTCTCCGTGCGCCCTTCGGCAGGGATACACGCGTTTGTGCGCCTTTGGGTTAACGGTTTGTTAATAATCTGGCGTATCTCCTGAAAACCGGGACAAATCAGGCGCATGGATGCAGCAGGGGACCGAGAAAACCACTGACGACGGCTCTGCGACAGAAATCGCGGCGGTGCGCGCGGCGTTGCGCCTTTATGGGCACGATATCCGCGCGGCGATGTCAGACGTGATCGGCGGCTTGCGCCTGATGGACCTTGACCGCTTGCCGCCCGACATGCAGACCCAGATCGAACGGGTGCGCGTGGCGGCCGAAACTCTTGCCGAATTGATCGACGGAGCGACGTTGCTGATCTCGGAGGGGGCCGACCACGGGCCGCAATCGCAGAGTTTCGCGTTCCGCAGTTTCCTGGCCGAGATCGACCTGCGCTGGTCGGGACGGGCGCGCGAACAGGGGCTGTCCTTCCTGCTGGACGTGCAGCCGCAGACACCGGAGCGCGTGCAGTTGCCGCGGATCGAGCTTGACAGGATCCTCGGCAACCTGATCGCCAACGCGATGAAATTCACCGATGCGGGCCAGATCAGCCTGAAGGTCGGCGTGAAGGATGGAAACCTGCAATTCTGTGTCCGCGACCAGGGGCAGGGGTTTTCCGCCCCGGCGCTGGAACGGCTGTTCCTGCCTGGTGGGCGCACCGGGGACGACCCCCGCTCGGGCAGCGGGCTTGGCCTGCATATTTCCAAGGACCTGGCCGACCGGCTGGGCGGTACGTTGACCGTGCGCAACCGCGAGACGCGTGGCGCTTGCGTGTCGCTGTCGATTCCTCAGGGCGCGTGGGAATGCCGTGAGACGGCGGTTGCGACACCGGACCTGTCGGGGCTGAGCATCCTTGTCGCCGAGGACAATGAGACCAACCAGATCCTTGTGCGCCAGATGATCGAAAGCATGGGTGCGCGCATGATCCTTGCCCGCGACGGGCAGGAGGCGCTCGACCTGCTGGAAAGAGACCCCGTCGATATCGCGCTCATCGACATCGAGATGCCGCGCCTGACGGGGATCGAGGTGATGCAGCGCCTGCGCGCGGCAGACGGCTTCGACACCCCGCTGATCGCGCTGACGGCCTACGTGATGCGCGAAAACCGCGAGGCGATCTATGCCGCCGGGGCCGACGGGGTCATCGCCAAGCCGATCGGCTCGGTGGCCAGTTTCGGGCAGGCGATCCGGCGTCACGTGGAGGTCGGCGGCCCGCCGGGGGACGCGCTGGCACTGCCGGAGGCCGACGAGACGCCGAAACGGATCGGCGCGCTCGATCGCAACCGGTTCGAGGCGATCCTGCAAGCCGCCGGACCCGACGGGCGCGATGAATTCCTGTCCCACCTGTTGCAGGATCTGCGCGCCGTCCGGGCCGAACTCAATCGGGCGGTCCGTAACAGCGACCGTCCGGGTGCGCGGGCCGCGAGCCATATCCTGATCTCGTTGGCGGGTGCGGTCGGGGCCGACCGGTTGCAACGCCTGGCCGAGTCGCTCAATGCCGCGGCACACCGGGGACGGCTGGCCGAGGCGGAAAGCCTGACCGCCACCTGCGATTCCGCGCTTGTCGCGCTGATCGCAGATGTTGACCGCCGCGCACGGCGCGAAGCGGGGGTGTAGCGGAAGGCTTGCATGCGCCCCGCCGCGCGATCACAGTAAGGCAAAACACCGGAGGTTCCCTGATGTCCCTGCTCGACGAGGCGGCGCGCGTGCGCCTGCGTGCCTACGCCCCCTATTCAGATTTCAAGGTCGGTGCCGCGATCCGCAGCATCGAGGGCAGCCTGCATCTCGGCTGCAACGTGGAAAACATCGCCTATCCCGAAGGCACCTGCGCCGAGGCCGGCGCCATTGCCGCGATGATCGCCGGTGGTGACACGAGAATTGCGGAAATCGCCGTTATCGCCGACAGCCCCGATCCGGTGCCGCCCTGCGGCGGCTGCCGTCAGAAACTGGCCGAATTCGCCGATGGCGATACGCCGGTCACGCTGGCCAACACGCAAGGCAAGACCCTGCGCACCACGGTGGCCGACCTGCTGCCCGGCGCTTTCGACGCCAGCCATTTCAAGCGAGGTTAAGCCATGGATGCGCGTGCCATTCTCGCCCGCCTGCGCAAGGGTGACGCTCTGACGCCCGACCATTACCGCTGGTTCGCCACCGGGCTTGCCGATGGCATCGTCAGCGATGCGCAGGCCGGGGCCTTTGCCATGGCGATCTGCAAAAGCCCGATCGGCCGCAACGGACGGGTCAGCCTGACCCATGCCATGCGCGACACCGGGCAGGTGCTGGGCTGGGATCTGCCGGGGCCGGCGCTCGACAAGCATTCCACCGGCGGGGTGGGCGATACGGTGTCGCTGCCACTTGCCCCGGCGCTGGCCGCCTGCGGGGCTTTCGTGCCGATGCTCTCGGGGCGGGGCCTCGGCCATACCGGCGGCACCCTCGACAAGATGGAGGCGATCCCCGGCTACCGCGCCATCGTCGGCAACGAGGAACTGGCCCGCGTGGTGCGCGAGGTGGGCTGCGCCATCGTCGGCGCCTCGGGCGAGATCGCGCCGGCCGACAAGCGGCTTTACGCGGTGCGCGATGTCACGTCGACGGTCGAAAGCATCGACCTGATCACCGCGTCGATCTTGTCAAAGAAACTGTCCGAGGGGCTGGATGGGCTGGTTCTGGATGTCAAGACAGGCTCCGGCGCGTTCATGGACGACCCCGCCGATGCGTTGGCCCTTGCACAGTCTCTGGTCGATACCGCGCAAGGGGCAGGGTGCCGCTGCACCGCGCTGCTGACGGATATGAGCCAACCGCTCGCCAGCAGTGCGGGCAATGCGCTGGAGGTGATCGAGGCGATGGAAATCCTGACCGGGACCGGCGGTTCGGACCGGTTGCGCCGGGCGGTGCTGGCGCTCGGCGGGGAGCTTCTGGCGCTTGGCGGGCTGGTCACGGATGCCGCCGAGGGCGAGGGCAAGATCGACGCAGCGCTTGCATCGGGCGCGGCGGCGGAGGTGTTCGGGCGCATGGTGGCCGCCCTTGGCGGGCCGGGTGATTTCACCGCCCGCTGGCGCGACCGGCTGCCTTCGGCCCCGGTTCTGGTGGAAATCCGGCCCAAGCGCCCCGGCCATGTCGTCCGCATCGACACCCGCGCGCTTGGCGAGGCGGTGGTGCATCTGGGCGGCGGTCGGCTGGTGCAAAGCGATATCATCGACCCGGCGGTGGGGCTTTCCGCCATTGCCGGGATCGGCGACCGGGTGGACCCGCAGGTGCCGCTCGCCCGTATTCATGCCCGTGATGAGGACAGCGCCCGCGCAGCGGCGGAGGTGCTGCACGATGCCTACCGTGTCAGCGATACGCCGGTGGTGGTGCCCGCTCTCATACAGGAAAGGATCGCCTGATGCCCCGCGCGTTTCTGGTGGTGATGGATTCGGTGGGCTGCGGCGGTGCGCCCGATGCGGACCGGTTCTTTAACGGCGACAGACCCGATACCGGCGCCAACACGCTGGCCCATATCGCGGCCGCCTGCGCCGGGGGCCGGGCGGAGGAGGGGCGCAGCGGTGCGTTGCATCTGCCCAATCTCGACACGCTTGGGCTGGGGGCGGCGGTGCGGCTGGCTTCGGGCGAGGATGCGGCGGGGCTGGGGGCTACGCCGCAGGGCCTTTGGGGGGCGGCGACCGAGGTCAGTCCGGGCAAGGACACACCCTCGGGCCACTGGGAACTTGCCGGGCTGCCGGTGCCGTGGGACTGGACCTATTTTCCCGATACGCAGCCCGCCTTCCCGCAAGATCTTGTAGACGAAGTCAAGCGGATCGCGGGGGTGGACGGCATCCTTGGCAATTGCCACGCGTCGGGCACTGCGATCATCGAGGCGGAGGGCGCGCGCCACCAGCAAACCGGCTGGCCGATCTGCTATACCTCCGCTGACAGCGTGTTCCAGATCGCGGCGC
>Ga0210041_1003101_pt1 | contig 13239 bp, 9 predicted proteins | sample CryGeymeta201503_FD_183973 | JGI IMG/M metagenome (GOLD analysis project Ga0210041, IMG submission 183973) | Groundwater microbial communities from Crystal Geyser aquifers in Utah, USA - Crystal Geyser metaG 2015-03 (SPAdes) (version 2) | ecosystem: Environmental > Aquatic > Deep subsurface >... | reverse complement strand
TCTCCTCTATTTTTGTTATATTTTGCCTCGTTATTTATAAATGTAATTGTGGGACATTAAATTGTTAAAAAGATTATTATCAAAAGTTAAAAAACAGATAGACAAATTAACCGGCGCGAAACCGGAAGAAAAAAAACAGAAGGACGGCAAAAAATCCTGGGAAAAACGCAAATCCGAATTGATGGAAAAAACCCGTAAAAAAGATTCAACCGGACAATCATCCAGCAGCAAACCGCGACCGCCCAAAAACAAAAAGTACGAAAACAAACCGTCCGGCGAAAGGGAGCCTAACAGCCATTCGTCAGATGAAAAAAGGCGGCAGCCAAAATCATCACAAGATCGACCGCGGCGAAGCAGAGAAGATTCGTCCGAAACTCAAGCGCCTAAACCTTACAGCAGCAGAAACAGCAAACCACGCGGAAGAACCGAACAAGCAGATCAACCGCAGACCGAAAGAAAACCCCGCCCCCATATTGAACACAAGCCGAAGGAAGAAGCCACGCCGTGGGATATTTCGCAGTTTGGGGTTGAACCGGAAGAGGGTAAAAAAAGATTTCACGATTTAAAAATCCCTATCGAGTTAATGCATGCAATTGCTGATTTGAATTTTAAGTACTGCACTCCAATTCAGGCGCAAATACTTGAAAAGGCTCTTGAGGGAAAAGATGCAACCGGCAAAGCTCAAACCGGCACAGGCAAAACTGCCGCATTTTTAATTACTGCTATTACTCACCTTGTAAACAATCCTCCTTCAGAAGATCCGCAGCCCGGCGTTCCGAGAGCATTGATTATAGCTCCAACCCGCGAACTTGTAATTCAAATTGAAACAGACTCACTTCTGCTCTCAAAATATACCGATCTGCGCACAATTGCCGTTTTTGGCGGAATGGATTATAGAAAACAAAAAAGCAAATTATCCAAAGATAGAGTTGATATACTCGTTGCAACTCCCGGACGTCTGCTCGATTTCAAAAGCAAAGGGGATATAAAACTTAATAAAGTAGAAATCCTTGTAATTGATGAAGCGGACAGAATGCTTGATATGGGTTTTATTCCTGATGTTAAAAAGATTGTTCGAAGCACACCGCCTAAAGAGCAAAGGCAAACACTTTTATTGAGCGCAACTTTAAGTGAAAATGTTGTGCGGTTAGCATCAAGCTGGACGAAAGACAGTTTTGGTGTAGAAATAGACCCCGAACATATTGCTGTTGAATCAGTCGAACAGAAAGTATTTCTTGTTTCTTCCCGCGAAAAATATAAACTGCTTCACACCATTCTAGAAAAGGAAGCTTTGCAGCGCGTAATTATTTTTGCAAACCGCCGTGATGAAACTAAACTGCTTGAGAAAAACCTAAGCCGCGATGGTATAAGCTGCAAATTATTAAGCGGCGATGTTGACCAGCGTCAGCGCTTACGAACTCTTGATGAATTTAAAGAAGGTAAAATCCGGGTTCTTGTTGCAACAGATGTTGCGAGCCGCGGGCTGCACATAGATGGCGTAAGCCACGTTATTAATTTTACTTTGCCCGAAGACGCCGAAGATTATGTACACCGCATAGGCAGAACAGGCAGAGCCGGTAATACGGGCATTTCAATAAGTTTTGCAAGTGAAGATGATTCTTTCCAGATACCGGCAATTGAAAAGTTTATTGGAAGAAAATTAATTTGTATTTATCCCGAAGATGAGATTCTCTCTTCATGGGAAGTTGAAAAAAAAGAAATTGCGCCTAAAGCAAAAGATGCGGATTCCGAAGAAACGAATGATTCTGAAAATGCAAAGAAAAAATTGCCTGTTGAAAATATAAACGATGAAATTCTTCCGTAAAGTTTAATGATAGCCCGTTTCGGCGGGCTTTTTTTGTAGTTTTTCGGTTTACCGTCAGTTAGCTAACGGATGCAATTGTGAAAAAATGTATACTCGTTTGCCTGTACCGCTCCGCTGAATGCTACGGCACAGCATTGTGGGAACGGGAAAACATATTTGGGAATTTACACAAAATTATTTCAGGCGCATCAGTAATTCAGAAATACATCAGCTAAAAATCACTTCATCAGTATAATCTTCTTTACCGCGTGTTTACCTGCCGCTGTTAATTTAACAAAGTAAGTTCCCGAACTTAAACTACCTGCATTAAGTGTTATTTCATAATTGCCTGCGCTTAGAAGCTTATCCACCAGAGTTGCGGTTTCCCGTCCAAGTATATCATAAACTTTAAGTGAAACTTGACTGCTCGTCGATAATTGCCAACTGATTACTGTGCTCGGATTGAAAGGATTGGGATAATTTTGGTTTAGTATAAAATCAACAGGCAATGCTTGTTTTTCGTTTACACTTAACGGTTGAAATATTAATGCAATGTTTGTAACTGCCGGAGTAAGCGTATCAATTGTTAACGCCTGACTTACTACATCATTTAAACCAATTTTCTGCGCCACAACTTTGTAATTTCCGTAGGGAAGATTATTAACGCTGTAGCTGCCGCTTCCGTATGGAAAAGCAAAATTAAAAAGCTGCCCACTATAATTTAATGATTGCGCATAAATAACAACACCACCTGGATTTTCATCAAAAGCGCCTAAACTAATTGAACCGCTGACTATTCCACCGCCTGTAGAAGAATCCCGTTTTAGCGAAAAGTTTTTATTGCTGATACTTCCGCTAATTAACACAGAATCCGCCGTCTGCCAGAATGCAGGGAATATGTTGTTGTAGCTATAGTATGCCGGAACAAAAAACTGTGAGAAAGCTTGAACAAAATAATAATCAGGCGTTAAAATTCCATCGATTTTATATTCGCCATTATAATTTACTACTGCCGTGTAAACGTCCTCACTATTTAATAGTATTTCGCCGGCGGATGGTTTTGCTGGGGTGTGTGTTCCTTTTCGAATAACCACCAATCCCTTACGAAGAGGCGCCATCGAAATAGAATCGTTCAGAGTTCCCATAATTGAATTCCCTGTGTTTTCAATCGGGTTTAAATCGAAATTTATTGTGTAGGTTGAATCTCCTATAAATTGAAGAAGAGAAGCATTTAAGGGATCGAATTGTCCGTTATAGAAAACAACATAATAGTTGTCATGTTCAGCGGCTACAGTATAAAACCCTGCGGGGAGAAGTATAGAGAAAAAACCATTTGCATCTGTATAAATAGAGTTTAAAATAAAATTGCCATCATAAAGAAAATGAACCCGCGATCTCCCAAGAGGAATTCCGCTGCTTGTTACCTGCCCTGAAACTTGAGCCTCGCGGTAATCTTCCTCAAAAAAGTCCACCTTAATTTTAACTTCTTCAATTAATTCATCGCCGTTATTATAAATAAACATTGTATCAGCAGTATCTGAATTTGTAATAGTAAAATAGTTTGATAATATGCAATCCATTGACACCGTATCGTTTGGAGCAATAAAAAACGGATAATTGATGTTGCTGTTAAATCTTATAAAATAGCTGTTGTATTTATAAGAAATGCTGTCTATCCGGAGTTGCTGATTCCCATTGTTAATCAAATAAACTTTTTCAAAACGATAAAATTCATCCTCAAATTCTATCGTTTCCGGTTCAACATCAAGGTGAGGCTGGGCATAAGAAAAGACATTAAATACTATTAAAAATATTACAGAAGATAATAACTTCATATTGTTTAAATGTTTTAGATTAATTATACTGTATAGTAAGAAATAATAGTTAAAAGTGACTCTTTGAATTGAACTATCATAATCTAAATTACATAAATTTTACACAAAAAGAACTAACCGATCTTTTTACTTCTGCTAAAGAAGGGGATGCCGGTTCTTTTGAATCGCTTTCAGGCTACGTAAGGAACATTTCGTACACTTACTTTTTATCAAAGCTGCGGCAAGGCAGACTGATTAACCGGGAAGATGTTGATGATTTAACTAATAATGTTTATCTAAGTTTTGCTGAACAATACCATAAAGTTGAAAACATTGAGTTCTGGCTAAGACGTGTATTGTTTTTAAACTTTATAAATTTTTACAAAAAAAGTAAAGAACAGCGCACTTTTGAATTGAAGGAAGCAAGCAATATTGAGCAAACTAAACCTATCCTGGGAGATAAAGTTGATGTTGATAAGATTGTAAATATTCTAAACACATTTAGCGAAGACAAACAAAATATATTGAAGATGAGATTTTGGGAAGATCTTAAATTCTGTGAAATAGCGGAGAACCTTGGCAAGTCAGAAGATGCGGTAAAAAAAATGTTTTATCGGACTATTGAAGAGTTAAAGAGCAGGCTGTAACAATGTCCCTATTTTGTGTCGCGTAACACTATTTTGTTGATTAAACAATTAAAAAAATGAACACAAGTGAAAAATTATTTGAGTTATTAGAAAAGGGAAATCTTTCAGAAGATGAAAAACATCTTCTCGATTCTCTATTAAAAGATCAGGAAAATAAAAAGCTATTCGATGCGTACTCTGCTGCAAGAACGGTAACAAAATCTACGTCTCATCTTTCTACAGAAGAAATAACCGATCTTGTTTTAATTAAAAATAATATTGAACCGGAGAACAAAAACATACTAAAGAAGGTGCCGTTTATTGAAGAACACCTTCGCTCTTGCAGTAAATGCGAGGAAGAATTTAAACTCATTAACATTGAATATTCTGAGGTAGACAATTATATTTCCGCAGGAATTGAACAAAACAAAACTCAAACTCAGAAGACTCACATTAATGTGATGCCGCCTTTTGTTAAAAAAGGATTTATTTCCCGGTACGCTTTTGTCTCTTTAATTGTGGTACTATTTTCGGCGGCTACAATTTATCTGCTCGATGATTTTTTACGACCTAATTATTATAGATATGCTTCAATTAATGAAAGTGACGGGGGTGTTGTAACTCGCGGTCGTGCAACGGATGAATTTCAGGAAAGCCTAAAAGCAATAGAAGAAGAGAACTATACTACTGCTATTTCCAAATTAAACGATGATATAAAAAATAATCCTGAAGATGAAACAATTTTTTACACACATTATGTATTGGGTCTTACATATCTCGAAACAGCAGAGGATTCCTTTATCGGTTTGTTTACTTCTTTCGATAAAGACAAAGCAGCATCCGGTTTGGAGCATTTTAGAAAAACAATTGAGCTAAACAATTCTGGCAAGTTTAATAATGTTAACTTCGACGCATATTTTTACTCGGCAAAAGCGCTTCTTATGCTCGGCAAGTTGGGAGAAGCAAAGAAATATTTATCTTTAGTAATTGAAAACAAAGGGGGGAAAATGGAAGAAGCAAAAAATATTTTGAACGGATTGGATTAAACCGTGTCCTATGATTGCTCAAAAATTCATTGTCATAGTATTATCATCAATATTAGCTTTACTTCAACCCATCGTTTCTCAGAAGTACGTTAAAGATAAATTACCGGAACAAACATTTGTAAATAAAAACATTGATTCCGTTTTTGCGTCCGTAAAAAGCAGCGGTTGGTCAATCGACAGACTATATTTTTATCATCAGTATATTATTAACTCTCTAACTCCTCCGGAAGATGAATTAAAAATCATTAACAGCCTCCCCGAGTCTTCTAGTTCTTCGTTTTTAAGAACTATCGTTATGAAGAAGATGAAACTTTTCCCAGCCATGTTCGACACACTGTTTAACAGACTGAAACAGCAGCCTAAGTATTCTCCTTATTATGAAGAGTTAGTCTTTGCTGCTTCAGCCACAAGCCAAATAGCAAGGCTCGAAATAGCAATTAAAGAAGATGAGCGGTTAAAGAATATTCGTATTAATTGGCTTCTCGGACTTATTCATATTGCCAAAAGCGAGTATAAAAATGCGGTTGATTATTTAATTAAAGCTGCTCAAAGAGATGAAAATAACCCGCACATATTTTTTCAATTATCTAATGCATACAGAAGTTTGGGCAATTACCCGCTTGCATTGAGTTATATCGACTCAGCAGGATTTTTTGGCAAGGATGATTTTTTTACCGCTAAATATTTACTTGCAAAGGGAGCGCTTTATTATTTGTCGGGAAAGCATAAAGAAGCTGAAAGCGAATATACAAAAGCATTAATCCTTTCGGTTAAAAATCATTTTAACCTCTTCAATGCAAAAGCGCTTATTAGCATAGGAATTTTAGAAGATGTTAAGGGTGATGTTGATGGGGCGAGAAGTAAATTTAATGAGGCATTAAAAATTGCAGCCGGTATTAACGATTTAGAAACCGAAGCTCATTCTCATTCAGAACTTGGCGTCTCTTATACTTTCACTAATGAATTAGTCGATGCTAAAAAAATGTACTTAAAAAGTTTTGAATTGTATAAACTGGTTAGTAATCGATTAAGGATTTCGCTGGTTGCAAATAATCTTGGGAAAATTTATTTGAATATGTTCGACTACCAATCGGCAATGGAATATTTTGGGGAAGGTATTGCTTCGGCGGGAGAAAACAAACGGGCAAAAGTGCTTAACTTAATCGGCATGGCGGATACTTACAGCAATCTTGCCAACTATGCAAAAGCTTTAAAATATTATAAAGACGCACAAAATCTTTCTTCTGAAATTAAAGAAATTGATTTGTCCTCAGAAATTGGCACCGGTCTTGGAGTGCTTAATTTTAATTTAGACCGCTTTGGTAATGCGCTAAAATATTTTGCTTACGCTGCAAAGCATGCCAACAGCATAGGAAATCCTTATCTGAAAGCTGACGCTTTTCATAAAATTGGATTAACATATTACAATCTCGACAGTTTAAATCTAAGCGAACGTTTTCTTCTAAAAGCAATTGAAACAGCGAAACAGTGCAATGATGTTTATACAGAAGCTGTCAGTTCATGCGATATTGCTTTTCTTTATCTTTCTAAAAATAGTTTGAGCGAAGCACAAAATTTTCTTTCGATTGCGGAAAAGCTCGCCGACAAAAACCAACTAAAACTCCTTAAAGCTGAACATAAACTTTTAAGAGGACAAATAGCCGAACATCAAAATAATTTTGACGCTGCACAATTTAGTTATAAGGAAGCTGTGTACCAGGCAAAAAACATTAACAATTTCAATTTGATGATTGAGGGATATTATTTGCTCGGCAAGTTGTTTGAAAAGAATGGTTTTAACTACGCAGCCGAATCGTTTTATCGTTCTGCGGTAAATTTAATTGATGACGTGTCCCGCCCTTTATTTGAAGAACAGGAAGTTCAGATCTTTTATTTATCTTCACGTTACCAAATCTATACCGCCCTTGCTTCTTTGCTGCTTGATCAGAACAAGTATAAAGCAGCTTTTGAACTTATAGAAAAATCCCGCTCTCGTAATTTGATACAAAATTTGAACAACATAAAACTTCAAGCGATAATAAATAATAAACCGCTTCTCGATAGCCTTTATGAATTTGAGTGGAGAGTACATTCGGAAGGGGGGGATAATGAAGCGGTTAAAATTGAGTACAACTCTTTCAAGAAGGAAATTCTAAACAAATATCCGTCGGCAAAGAAATATTTAAATCTTTCAACGGCTTTTTCTCTTGAAAGTTTTCAGAAAGAGCTTGGCTCTGGCGAAGAGTATATTTCTGTTTTTTCAACAGCTCAAAATACTTACTTGTTTAAGATTAATAAAAACAACTTCAAACATTATATAACAGCAGAAGGGAAAGAAGCTGTTAAAAAACATATCGCCGAAATCTCGCCTTATTTCGACGCGCAGGTTGATTCGAAAACTTTTTTTAATCAGGATCTGTTTGCGTTTAACAGTAAAAGTTCGTTCATATTTTATAATAAGTTTTTCGCTGATGTATTTAACGAAATCAACAAGAAATCGAACGTAATAATAGCGCCGTCTATTGAGATTGTTTCTTTCCCTTTTGAATTTCTCGTTACTTCTTTTGATGAAAAGAAAAGCGCATATAGTTATAGCAATAATTCTTATTTAATAAATGATTATAAGATATCATACACTCCTTCGGCTGCATCGTACGTGGAGCAGAAGAAAAACAAATTTAAAAATAATGGGAATGTTTTGATTGTCGGCGATCCGGATATTAATGCGGAGATAGAGGGATTTTCGGAAAGAAGAGGATTGCTTGAAGAAGGTTCGGGAATTCCGCGAAACGTTTCACTGCTTCCGCTAAAATATTCCGGCGAAGAAGTGGATGCGATCAGCAAAATTATTAATGCTGATAAAGTTTTAATTCGGCGTGATGCTACGGAAACCGCATTTAAAAATAATGCAGAATCAAGCGGCATTATTCATCTATCAACACACTCGTTTCTATACAAGCGGCAGCCTGTAATATTTTTCTCAAATTATTACGACTCCGAAAACGACGGATTTCTTGAATCAAACGAAATAGTTAGACTAAAATTAAACAGCGATATGGTTGTATTAAGTTCGTGTAATTCCGGATTAGGAACTGTAAGCGAATCGGAGGGAATAGTCGGAATGACTAAAGCGTTTTTTGAAGCAGGTTCAAAAAGTATAGTCGTTTCGTTGTGGGAAGTAAATGATAAATATACTTCAAAGTTTATGTCATTGTTTTATAAACACCTCAGCAGCGGATTAAATAAATCGGAAGCTCTTCGCCTAACCAAATTGGATTTTATAAAACAACAGTCGCCCAATCCTTACTTCTGGGGCGCTTTTGTTCTTGCCGGAAATACTTCCCCTTTAAAGTTTGAAGACAACAGTGAGGTTAATGGATATTTAGTTGTTGCAGTTGTTTTGCTTTTGATTATCGCAGGATACTTGTTGTATCGGAGAGGGCGAAAGTAGCGAGAGCGTTTTTTTAATTGCGTCGCATACCTATTTTAATTCTCAATTAAAAATAGAGCAGGCAGTAAGAGTGAGAGAGAGATTAAAAAATCATTGTTCGCTCACACCCTCACTTCTCTAATACCCTTTGCGCAGCACTTTATCCAGATCTGCTTTTATCATTACATGCACTAAATCTTCAAACCTGGTTTGCGCTTTCCAACCAAGAATTTTTTCTGCTTTTGTGGGATCGCCGATTAGCAAATCAACCTCTGTCGGACGATAATAGTCGGGATTAACAACCACAACAACATCGCCTAATTTTAATTTGTCGCTAAAACCGAAACGGTATTCTTTATCATCTTTTTCGAGAAGTTGTTTACCTTTATTGAAATTGATTCCGCTGATTACCCCTTTTTCTTCAACGCCTTTGCCTTTCCACTCAATCTCGATTCCAATTTCTTTAAATGTTAACTCAACAAATTCCTTAACAGTATGCGTTTCTCCTGTGGCAAGTACAAAATCTTCTGCTTTATCCTGTTGAAGTATCCGCCACATTCCTTCGCAATATTCGGGAGCAAAACCCCAGTCACGTTTGGAGTGAAGATTTCCAAGTGAAAGCGTTCCCTGTAATCCTGCCGATATTCTTGCGGCGGCGCGTGTAATTTTTCTTGTTACAAAAGTTTCGCCTCTTCGGGGAGATTCGTGATTAAATAAAATTCCATTACATGCAAAAAGATTATATGCCTCACGATAATTTACAATTATCCAGTAGCCGTAAAGTTTAGCCACGCCGTAAGGGGAACGCGGATAAAAAGGGGTTTTTTCAGTCTGCGGCACTTCCTGCACTTTACCATAAAGTTCGCTTGTTGATGCTTGATAAAACTTAACTTTTTTCAGTCCGGTTTCTCTGATAGCGTCTAAAAATCTCAGCGTTCCAAGGGCGTCAACCTGCGCTGTGTAATCCGGTAGTTCAAAAGAAACTTTAACATGACTTTGAGCCGCGAGATTATAAATTTCGTCAGGTTGAATTTTTTCGAGAAGACGATTTAAATTACTTGTGTCAACCACATCGCCGTAATGTAAAAACAATCGGTGATCGAGCAACTGCTTGTTTTGATAAAGGTGATCGATACGCTGTGTGTTAAATGAACTGCTGCGGCGTATTATTCCATGAACTTCATAACCTTTTTCAAGAAGTATTTCTGTTAAATAACTTCCGTCCTGTCCGGTTATCCCGGTGATTAGCGCTGACTTTGACATTTTATTCCTCTAATTAATTCAAATTTAAAATTCTACGATGCCACAAAAATTATAAAGTAAAAATTAAAAATTAAAAACCAGAAAGTAGCGTTATATTACTTTTGCAATTTACTGCAAATTGAACCAAGTATTTTCTTTAGCTGTTCCGATTCATCAAGCAGTGATAATAGTCTTTCGTTCTGCCCTGTATCTAATTCGTTAATAATTTTATACCAATAATTGGACTCTCTCATTTCTCTCAATGAGATTAATATTGTATTCTTAAAATCAGCACGGCTTGAAGCTGCCTGAGCTTCTTCATAATTTGCACCTGCGGAAGAAGCAGACTTTGTTAATTGATATTTTATTATTGAATACTCTGGAGAATTGGATAAAATTTTTAAAAATTTGATTGTGTTTACAGCAAACCGCAGTAACCTTTCCGCGAGATCTACATCCATAATCTTTTCAACTTGCCTTTTTTAATTTATAATTTTTAATTTTTAATTTTTAATTTTTATTTTCTACCGCTCCACAAACCACTTGTATGCTTTTTCAATTCCTTCTCTCAAAGATGTCTTATGATGCCATCCTAATTGATGAATGCGGGAAACATCTAATAGTTTACGCGGAGTGCCGTCCGGTTTTGTAGTGTCGTATGTTATACTTCCTTTATATCCAACTACATCCGCAATAACATCCGCGAGTTCCTTAATCGTTAAATCCTCGCCGGTGCCAATGTTAATTTGTGAGATACCATTGTCGTACAAATCTTTTGCGTCAACGTTTTCCAAAAGGAATCTAATTCCGTCCGCTAAATCTTCAACGTATAAGAACTCTCTTTTAGGAGTTCCCGTCCCCCACAGCTCTACAGATCCGTTCCTGTTGGTTTTTGCTTCGTGAAATTTTCTAATAAGAGCAGGGAGAACATGCGAAGTTTCAAGATTAAAATTATCATAGGGTCCGAATAAATTTGTGGGCATAGCAGAAATATAATTGCAGCCGTATTGCCTGTAATAATTTTCACACATTTTTATGCCGGCTATTTTTGCGATTGCATACGGTTCGTTTGTCGGCTCAAGGTAACCGGATAAAAGGTATTCTTCCTTTAACGGCTGAGGCGCAAGTTTGGGATAAATACAAGAACTGCCGAGAAAGACCAACTTTGCCGCGCCATTTTTATAAGCCGAATGAATAATATTATTTTGAATCATAATATTTTCATAAATAAACTCAGCGCGGTAGGTGCTGTTGGCAAGTATTCCGCCTACTTTCGCAGCCGCCACAATAACGGCTGCCGGTTTTTCTTCTGCAAAAAAATCCTCTACATCTGCTTGACGTATTAAATCAAGTTCTTCTAAATTTTTTACAATAAGATTTGTATAACCGTTTGCAATTAAATTACGGTATATCGCCGAGCCAACCATGCCTTTGTGACCTGCCAGGTAAAGTCTTGAAGTTTTATTGATCATTGTAATTTAGCTTGTTCATGTTAAAATTTTAATTATTAATTAATGCATGGGTGCATGCTTGAATGAATGCATGTTAAAAATATATTTCTAAATTTTCTTTAATTATAAAGTCATTCGCCCAGGGTTCTTCTTTATTTAATTTTTCAATTATTGATCGAATAAATGCAATCATTTTATTTTCTAAGGAATAGTGTAGAGAATCGAATTTATAGAAAGCCTCTTCGCATATATCATCCGAATTAAATAAAGTAAATACTTGAGAATAATTTTCACCCAAAGATGCCATTGCAATATTGATAAATTGTATATTTTCTTTAATCGATCTACGGCTGTAGCCTTCTGCAATATTTGACGATACAGAGAATATTGAATCTTCAATCTGGTTTTTAATTTTATAATTAGAAATATTTATTAAAAGTTCCTTTTCATATTTGTACAGATGAACTGCTTCTTTCCATATTTCTAATTTTCTAAATCCGCGATTAATATTTTTATGTCGGTCTAAATATTCTTCCTTTTGTAATTTCATTTGCACATTTCAAAATGATTCGTTTAAAAACAAATTCTCTCACGTCTCATCATCCACCCGCGCCTCATTATGCAATCATGCGTTAGTTACTTTTTCACAAACTCTGCTATTTTCTCAACAACAAACTCAATCTGTTCGTCTGTAAGTTCAGGAAATATAGGCAGCGCTAATGATTTATCCGCGGCAAACTCAGCGTTCGGGAAATCGCCTTTTTTATAACCAAGATAATCAAAACATTTTTGAAGATGAAAAGGCACGGGATAATATATTTCGGAAGCAATTTCGTTCTTTGCTAGAAATGCACGCAGCTCATCACGTTTTTCAACCCTGATGATGTACTGATTATAAATATGATGATTAGTATGTCCGCTGTTTTCAAATACTGCTTTAGGAAGCAGCACTTTGTTCTTGCTGTCGAATTTAACTTTGCCTGTTTCTTCAGCCAGCCCATGCGCTATAAATGCATTTTTATAAACAGCAGCGTTTTCTCTTCTTTTCTGCGACCAGCTATTTAGATGAGGAAGTTTAACTCTTAGCACCGCCGCCTGCAATGCATCAATCCTAAAATTACCGCCGATTACATGATGATAATATTTGGGTTCACCGCCATGTACACGCATTATGCGTGCTATATGCTCAATCTTGTCGTTGTTAGTAACAATAAGTCCTCCATCACCAAAGCAGCCGAGATTTTTACTTGGGAAAAAGGAATAACATCCGAAATCACCGATGGTACCCACTGCACGCCCATCTTTGTATTGTGCGCTTATAGCCTGTGCACCGTCTTCAATAACATAAAGATTATGTTTGCGCGCAATTTTCATTATTGCGTCCATATCGGCAGATTGTCCGTATAGATGAACCGGAATAATTGCTTTGGTTTTTTTTGTGATTCTGTGTTCAATATCGTTCGGATCGATATTCATTGTTACGGGTTCGCAATCGGCAAGGACAGGCTTTGCATTTAACCTTGCAACAACACCGGCGGTTGCAAAGAATGAATACGTCGGAACAATTACTTCATCGCCTTCACCAATTCCAAGAGCCATTAACGAAAGAAGAAGAGCATCGGTTCCCGATGAAACACCAAGTGCATATTTTGCTCCGAGGAACTGTGCAAATTCTTTTTCCATTTCGTCAACTTCGGGACCCAAAATAAAATATTGTGATTCGGCTACTTTAATTAGCGCTTCATCTAATTCCTTTTTTAGTGATCGATATTGAGGTTTTAAATCTAATAATGGTACTTTCATTTTCTGTTTCTTCTTGATGTTTG
>Ga0210041_1003082_pt1 | contig 13292 bp, 9 predicted proteins | sample CryGeymeta201503_FD_183973 | JGI IMG/M metagenome (GOLD analysis project Ga0210041, IMG submission 183973) | Groundwater microbial communities from Crystal Geyser aquifers in Utah, USA - Crystal Geyser metaG 2015-03 (SPAdes) (version 2) | ecosystem: Environmental > Aquatic > Deep subsurface >... | reverse complement strand
CCGGTCGCAAGCAGATCATCATGCAAGAGTACCCTATCGCCGGGGACAATAGCGTCGGTATGAATTTCTATAGTGTCTGTTCCATACTCTAAAGCGTATGTTTCGGAAATTTTTTCTGAGGGTAGTTTGTTTGGTTTTCTTATCGGGACAAAACCGGCACCCAATTTATGAGCCAACAATCCGCCGAAAATAAAACCTCTCGATTCTATTCCAGCAACTTTAGAGATACCCTTTCCCTTAGCTAATTTGACAAACATCGCTGAACTGCTTGCCAGAGCCTCGGGATGCATGAGGAGGGTTGTAATATCTTTAAAGATGATTCCCTTTTTCGGAAAATCGGGAATATCGCGAATGAAAGTTGCTAAATCACTCTTCATTTTTCACTCCATGGTTAGTTAGAAATGTATTCAATCCGTTTGTAAAATCCTGTGAGGTTCTCGAAAGTGCATTTATATTTTTGGCGTACTCAACCGCGTTTTTAGAGGTCATTCCGGAAATTGCGCGGGTCATTTTTTTTATTTCGCGAATACTTGTTTTTGAATTTGAAGAAAGATTATTCATTAAATTAAATGAAAAGTTAAGAACATCCTCATCAACAAAATCTATTAGACCGATAGTTTGAGCCTCCTCCGCTGAAAGAATATTTCCGCCAATAAGTAGTTGCCGCGCTTTGGCTTCTGATAATCTTTTAAGAACCAAAAAAGAAATTATCGCCGGAACAAATCCAATTTTAACTTCGGTAAAACCAAATGCAGCGGCATCTTTTTTTGCGATAATATAATCGCAAGCTAAAGCTAACCCGCACCCGCCGGCAATTGCCGCACCGTTCAAAGCCGCTATTGTCGGTTTGTCACATTCATACAACGAGACAAATAGTTCAGCCATAAGGGATGAATCTTTTTCATTTTCAATTAATGAGTTTGATTGTAAATCTTTTAGATAAGAAAGATCGGCTCCGGCACAAAATGCTTTCCCCTCGCCGGTAATGATAACGCCAAAAACTTCATCATTGTTTTCGAGTTCATTTAATGCTGAAAGAAAACCTTTGATCAATTCAGGAGACAAGGCGTTTCTTTTCGCCGGATTATTCAATTTTATAATCCCAATTTTCCCTTTTATCCCGCTCATGATTAAACTACTCATATCTCTCAACTTTTCTTGTCACTTTTCGGTTAAGGAATTTAACAAAAGTTTTGTAGTCAAAACAATTAATTACTTCTTTGGTTTGAATTCCCCCTTTGCGAGCGATTGCAACTCCATATTTTGTCAGAAGGATATTGTCAAGCGAATGTGCATCTGCATTAATTGAAAAAAGACAACCCTGCTCTCGGGCGTAAAAGATATTCCGCCAGTCAAGATCAAGCCGGTTGGGGTGAGCGTTTATTTCTAATGCCACTTGATTACGGCTGCATGCATCAATTATTTTTTTGATATTGTGTTTGTATGGAGCTCGATGTAAGAGCAATCGCCCGGTTGGATGACCCAAAACATCTGTAAAAGGATTTTCAATTGCCTTAACGATTCGCCTCGTCATCTCCTCCTCAGAAAGCGAAAAATTAGAGTGAACCGAAGCGACTACAAACTGAAATTCTTGCAAAACCTCTTCAGGATAGTCCAATTCGCCATTGGTTAGAATATCTGACTCAATTCCCTGCAATAACCGCCATCTGGTTCTGGAATTAATATCCACTATTTCTCCTCTTTGTTTTAAGATGCGGTGTTCACTCAAACCATTAGCATAGGCGGCTGTTTTGCTGTGGTCACAGACTGCGAAATAATCATATCCAAGTTTTATAGCTGAAGAAACCATTTCTTCAACTGAATTTAACCCATCTGAATAAGTAGTGTGAAAATGAAGAAATCCTTTTAATTGTTCGTTGGTAAGGTCGGAGGGTATTTGAAGTTCTTTATTTGAAATCGAAAAAAAATCTTTTTCTCTCATCTCCGGAGCAGTAAACTGAGCGTTCATCTTAGAAAAGATTTCTTCTTCATTGTCGCTGCGAAACTTATTGGAAGCATAGCCAAGTTTAGTAAGAAATTCTTCCGAGCCTGTAGTTTCAAAAAGCCGGGCAGTAAAATCATTTTCTGAGTGAACGAGATAAATTGTTAAGGGAAGTTTAACTGCTGTATCTGATTTGAGTATTTCTCCACTAATTACATCAAGGGCTATTTTCTCTTTAAGCGAAGAAAGTAGTTCATCTACTTTATCACTTTCAACTAAGATCACAACTTCGAGCGAAGAGTAAACTTCCTTCGTCCTTCTTATCTCACCGGTAAACTCATATTTCTTTATTACCGGGAGCTCATCGAAGAGAATTTTTATTTTCCCCGATTCCCTTTCGGCAAAATGGATGAGCAGATAATTTCTGTTCTCTTCAATCTGACCAATTTCTTCCAAAATCTTCTGCTGAATTTTTTCTCCAAAACCTTTAACGGATAAAAGTTTATTTTCATTGCAAGCAGTTTTTAGATCGTCAATACTTTTTATCTTTTCTTGATTGAAAAGTAAAGAGATCTTTTTCGGTCCCAGCCCGCGGATTTGAAAGAGTTCAGCCAATGAATCGGGGATATCCTTTTTTAGCTCGTCTAACGCCGTAGAGAATCCGTGAGAGCAATATTCTTCAATAACTGCATAAATCCCCTTCCCTATTCCTTTAACTTTTTTTAGTTCTCCGGAATTTACTAATTCATTAATGTCGTCATTTAATTTTCGAATGGTGTTGGAGCCATTCCGGAAGGCGCTTATTTTGAAAGGATTTTCAGAACGAAATTCTAGAAAATCGGCTATCTCATCGAGTAAGTTTACTATTTCTTTTTTTTCTGCCATACTTATTTTAAGAATAAATAAAGTTGCACGTAGGTTGAAAGAAATCCGAAGAAAGCTCCGGCTATTACCTGTGTAAATGTATGACATTTTAAATTAATTCGCGACCAACCAACCAAGAAAAGTAAAAGCGTCAGCGGATAGGCTATCCAACTGCCGATGTATAAAAACAAAACCAACGGAGCCGCGATCCCCAAAGCGTGAATACTGATCTTCCAGATTTTATTTATGATAATGATAATAGCCGTATTGGTAATATAGCTGAACCAAAAAGCCAGCGTGATTGGCTGAATATCATGTGCCCGTAAAAAAAAATATCCGATTAACAGTAGTGACAGACCGAAAAGAAATGGGATCGTTCTTTCCTCCTTCACCTCTGCATCCTGATTAACAATTTTATTCTTTTTCAACATGAGCAGAAAGAATACTATCGGTAGAAGAAAAGTGAGAAGAAAGGTTGAGCCGAACACCAATATTTTGCCGTCGAGGGAAGGCTCATAACTAAAACCGAGAAATGAAAACGAAAATAGAGTTAGTACGGGAGGGATAAAAAGCATTGAAATTATTCTTGCAACTCGATAAAACGAATTCTTTTGTTTGTGTTCTCCTTTTTCAGACTGCAGTTGCATAATTAACTTTTTCTTGACTCTGCAGAAAATGGAGTAATATTTCTTCAACTGAATGGTAATCGTATACCGTCATTAAAGTATTTCTGACGACGTGAGCATTGCGCATTCCCTTCAAATAGCCGGAATAAAATTTCCTGTGTTCTATAACAGCCCGATTTTCTCCTTTAACTTTAAGAGCTAATTCTAAATGGCGCAAACATGTTCGTATTTTTTTTTCGTTAGAAAGGGGATGAAGTTTTTTGCCGTGATTCAAAATATCTTTCGCTTCTTCAAAAATCCAGGGATTACCAATTGCACCGCGAGCTATCATTACCGCATCAGCGTTGGTTTCTTTAAAAGCTCTTAGCACATCTTCGGCAGTCATTACACCCCCATTTAAAACTATAGGAATTTTGACAACATCCTTTATTCTCGGTATCCAACTCCAGTCAGGCTCTCCCGAATGTCCTTGCGAACGTGTACGGCAATGCACGGTTAAAGCTTGAACGCCAACATCTTCTAATCTCTTGGCAACTTCCAAAATATGGAGAGAAAAAGCATCCCAGCCAATCCTGGTTTTAACAGTAACAGGAAGAGAAACCGCATCAACAACATTTTTAACTAATTTTTGGAGATACGCGGGGTCTTTCAATAATCCTGCGCCAGCGCCATTGTTACAAATATTTTTTATCCAACATCCAGCGTTGATATCAATGAGATCAGGCTGCTGTTCTTCAGCAATTTTAGCCGCACCAACCATTGGAGCAATATCAGAGCCATAGATTTGAATTCCGACAGGTCGCTCTTCATCAATGATATTGAGTTTATTATGTGTTTTTTCCGATTGACGAACTAATCCTTCGGCATTTGCAAATTCGGTGTAAACCACATCCGCGCCAAGTTCTTTACATACCAAACGGAATGAAACATCAGAGATATCTTCCATAGGCGCAAGAAAGATTCCTCTTTCAACATTTATCTTTCCAACTTTAAACATAGATTTACCTTGATGGACTAAACTTTCTGCTCAAGCGGAGCTAAGTGATTGTGTAAATAGAAAATACTAAAAAGAAAGACCAATAAAACGAAAAAAGCACCGGTTAAAAAGGGTATTTGATATCCAAGATATTGGTAAGAAAAACCGCCCCATAGCGGTCCCAACATTCGTGCAAAAGATGAGAATGACTGGTTTACACCAAGGACTATTCCCTGTTCATTTTCCGGGGCTACTTTGGAAACAAGACTCAAAAGAATTGGCTGTAATATTCCGGAACCAATAGACATGATCGCCGCTATAATTATTACTCCGGTCAAGTTCACGCCGTATGGAAGAAACGCAAGTCCGATCATGAGAAAAAATGTCCCGATAGTAATCAGCCTTTGATCGGAATACTTTTTCGCCAATCGTCCGATCAGTCCACCTTGCACAATAGCGCCTATAATTCCAATAATTCCGAAGATCATTCCGTTTTGCATGTCTGTAAATCCGAACTGGATATGTCCAAGAAGCGCAAACGTTCCATAGATATTTGCGACAGAAAAGGTAACAATAAAAAATAAAAGAATAACAACACTTATCAATGGATTTGACAATACTTTTTTAAATGAAGCTACATCGAATATCTTCCGTTTTACAACCATCCTCTTTTTCTCTTCAGTTAACGATTCGGGTAAAAGAAAGAGACTGAAAGAAAATGCGAGGAAAGAAAATCCGGCGGCTGCAAAACCGGTGACCATATAGCCAAAATTAGAGAGTAATCCTCCCATAATGGGTCCAAAAACAAATCCAAGCCCAAATGCAACACCGATAAGCCCCATTCCTTTTGAACGATCCTCCTTAGTCGTTATATCGGCAATATAAGCCTGGGCAACACCAATGCTGCTTCCGCCAACCCCTGCAACAACGCGTGAAAGGAGAAGCATAATGAATGACTGAGTAAATGCAAAAATGATGTAGCCGGATGCATTAAGCAAAAGGGTAACTAAAATGATTTTTCTTCGCCCATACTTATCCGACAAACTTCCGAAGATTGGGTTAAAAATAAATTGCACCAAAGAATAAACAGCCAGGATAACCCCGATGGCGCTCTCAGGAATTTGTAATGCTTTAACTGCAAAAGTTGGAAGAATAGGAATAAGAATTCCGAATCCCAACAAATCAACGAATACTACAAGAAAGATTAAAGATAAGGAAGACTTTTTCCCGTTCATTGTCTATCAAGTTTCTCGAGAATTGCCTCACCCATTTCCTTTGTGCCGACATAATTTGTGGGATTAATATCTCTCGTTACAAACAGACCGTCTTCAATTACTTTAGAAACAGCTTTTTCAATTCTATCAGCGGCATGGTGTTCTCCGATATAATTCAACAGCATTACGCCACCCAAAATTAATGCGCAGGGATTTGCAATGTTTTGTCCTGCAATATCCGGTGCAGAACCATGCACAGCTTCAAAGATGGCAACATCCTGTCCGATGTTTGCGCCCGGAGCAAAACCTAATCCGCCAACTAAACCCGAAGCTAAATCGGAAAGAATATCCCCAAACAAATTTGTTGTTACAATTGCATCGAATTGGTTCGGGTTCATCACCATCTGCATCGCCATATTATCAACAATTTTATCTTCATATTTGATCAAAGGATAATTTACGGCAACTTCTTTTGAAATATCTAAAAACAACCCGCCGGTAAATTTCATAATATTAGCTTTATGCACAATTGTAATTTTTTTTCTACCGAGCAATTGTGTCTGCTCGAATGCATATTTTAAAATTCTTTCACATCCTCTTCTTGTAGTAATCCCGATAGTTTCAGCGGCAGAGCGGCTGCTATCAATATAATGTTCGATACCGGAATAAAATTCTTCCGTATTTTCACGAAAGATGAGTATATCAATATTATCATACCGTGATGTAACCCCTTTAAATGTTTTTGCAGGGCGCTGGTTCACATATAAGTCGAATTCCTTTCGCAGGGCAACATTTATACTTCTGAATCCTTTCCCTATTGGAGTAGTTAATGGACCCTTTAGAGCAAGTTTATTTCTTCCAATCGAATCAATAGTTTCTTGCGGAAGCGGATCGCGGTATTTATCCAGCGCTTCCATGCCTGCAGACATAATTTCCCAATTTATATCAACGCCTGTATGTTTAATAATTTTTATCGCAGCAGCAGTAATTTCCGGACCGATTCCATCACCCGGTAATAAAGTTATATTGTAGCTCAATTTTATTTCTTTCTTTTAATTTATGTTTTGAGTGCAAATATACGAAGAAATCATTTCTCCTTTTAGGAACAAACAATTCTTAAGCCTGGTTCAATTATGGTTATTCATGAATATCAAAGTTCTCAACAGCATATTTAAAGCAATTTCGTTTTAGACCTAACCCGGTAAACTGAAATCATAATTACCAAATACAAAATAACTTTAGATGAATTATTGATTGCCTATATAACTGAATAAAAAACATTCAGCCACTCGTTTTCATGCAGTCATTCTTTCGCTCTATCTGTCTCAGTAATATTCTGCAAAGTTACCGCGGCAAATCAAACGAACTTTAGTTTTAAGTTGATAAAAATGAATGGTTTTTAATCGTAAATTTGTTTAATATCCATGTAGAAAATCGAACCGTTGACAGAAGTTCGTTGGCGCTTCGATAAAAATGTAGTTAGCATATTTCAAGATATTTCTCAAACAAAAAGAAGGAGTTCACAATGGCTGCAAAGAAAATTTTAATGTTGGTTGGTGATTTTGTTGAAGACTACGAAGTGATGGTTCCCTTCCAGGCGCTGCTGATGGTGGGTCATACCGTTCATGCCGTTTGTCCTGATAAAAAAGCCGGCGATACCGTCCGAACCGCAATACATGATTTCGAAGGAGATCAAACGTATTCTGAAAAACCGGGACACAATTTTGCACTAAATGCAACATTCGCCGATGTTAAAGTTGAAGATTATGATGCTTTGGTTATCCCCGGAGGACGCGCGCCGGAATATCTACGTTTAAATGAAAAAATTTTAGAAATAGCCCGTTACTTTGCCGTGAATAATCTCCCGATCGCTGCTGTTTGTCATGGCGCTCAGATCCTTGCCGCCGCCGGAGTCTTACAAGGGAAAAAATGCTCTGCTTATCCCGCAGTTGGTCCGGAGGTTAAAGAATGCGGAGGAACTTTTATGAACATCCCAGTTGATAAAGCGTTTGTTGACGATAATCTTGTTTCAGCCCCGGCTTGGCCTGCACATCCGGAATGGCTGGCAAAATTTCTCAAAGTTCTCGGAACTAAAATAGAATTATAGACCGCAATTATTTTGATATTATATTACCCGGGGCTTAGGAGACTAAGTCCCGAAATTAATTGAATCGAAACCGGGATGAATATTTTGTAAGAATTTGTTTGGAATCTTCAAATGATTGATTCATTTTTTGCACATCTTGCCGGGACAGAAAAGGATAATGACCATTCGGCAGAGAAGATGGAAGAATCATGAATTGTTTTTTCCCTTTAATCAGACCTTTAAATACCCAGGTTGGGGTAAATGAAAGACTTTTAATTTGGATGACTTTTGATTCTAAATCCTTTGTAATTTGGAACTGCAAAATTAGACCGGCATCAGAATAACGCCATCGTTGATTCGAAATAAAATTGCCAAGCGAGTAAGCAGCAAATCCGGAATCCAGTTTCCCCTTCGACTTGAAAAATTGCACCGGCTGAAGGAGATGCGTATGACTTGCAAGAATAATATCTGCGCCTGCATCAATAGCGGTTTGTAAAGCGTTTTTTTGATACCAGCTTGGCTCGCGTTGATATTCTTCTCCAAAATGAAAATAGACTAAAATTAAATCAACATTGTATGATTTCGCTTTTTGAATATCGCGGTTAAGAAGTGAATCAGATATTCTGTTTATTAGATAGCTCTTTCCTTTCGGCAGAAAATTCCCGTTCAGTCCGTAAGTATATGCAACAACGGCAAGACGAATTCCTTTTGCGGAAATAATCTGAATCGAATCTCTTTCTTGCTGTGAAGAAAAAGTTCCGGTAGAATTTATCCCATTATTTTTTAGGCTTTCTAATGTCCGCAGAACTCCGATTTCACCCCTATCTAAACAATGATTGTTTGAAGTAAAAAGGAAATTGAACCCAACCTTTTTTAGAGAAGTAATATAATCGTCCGGTGAGTTGAAATATGGATAACCGGAATAGTGTTTTTCTTTTCCGGCAGTTACGGTTTCAAGATTACCAAAAACAAAATCGGATGAATCAAAATATTTTTTTATTTCACTGAAGGTTGGAGTAAAATCAAAACTATCGGCAGAGACTCGTGAATATTCATATTGAGGAGAATGGCACATGAGATCTCCAACCGCAGAAATGGTGAGTGAAACTTTCTCAGCAGCAACAGGATCAACTTTTTCTTCACTTTTCTGAAAGACGATGTTCAGCATTGCAAATAATAATGCTGAAAGAACCATAAGAAAACTACTGTACAGCTTCATACTGATAAAGATGTGTTACTAATAATTGTTTTTTTTTAATGTTCCGTTGCAGATTAAACTCTTATCGTTCAGCTTGATTTTTAAGCAAAACTTAATCACGGCGATACATTAACTAACATTACCTAACCCGGATAAACCGGAAATAAAAAAAATAAATACCAAATAATTTGGGATGAACAATTGAATGATTGTAGGGTCGAATGAAAAACATTCATCTTCATTCAGTCATTCTATCGCTTCACTTATCTCATTAATATTCTGCCAGGTATTACGCGAACTATAGTTTTAAGGCACTAACTGAGAAACATATCGCTAAAAAAATCAAATGAACAAAAATGCAGCGGTCAAATTAATTAACCTGCCATTTTTTCATTCCAATATAAATACCGCACGGCAGCGGCGGTTCATTGAACGAGAAACTAATGAGAGACCTTTGACCTATCGTTATCCATTCCATAGTAACTGGTTGTTTCTTTTTATGAGACTGATATCCCTTAAAGAGAAACACTTTAAGTAACCGAAATTTCTCCCCTGACTTCCTTCAGATTTTATCTCACGCTAAACACAATGCCATGGGAAGAAAAAAAATCCCCCGCAATTGCAGGGGATTTTTTAAATACGAGATGATTGATAACAGATTTCTATTTAATCAACAACATTTTTTTTGTAATTACCGTGCTGTTTGCGGTTAATCTATAGATATATGTTCCACTTGCAAATCTAGAAGCATCAAAAGATACCGTATAATTGCCCGTGGTCTGCAAATCGTTCACCAATGTGACCACCAATTCGCCAAGAGTAGAATAAATATCTAATCTTACTTTTGAGTCTACTGGAACTGCATATTTAATTGTGGTTGAAGGATTGAACGGGTTAGGATAATTTTGACTTAATTCAAAATTAACCGGAACGTCTACTTTTACTTCAACTTCTTTAGAATAGCTAGAGCTGCCATCTAGATCAACCATTTTTAATCTGTAGAGAGCAGCCGTACCGTTAACATTTTTCTCCGTGAAGCTGTATTTAACTCGTTCAGTTGTTGTTCCAGAAGCGCTAACTTTTCCAACAGAAACCCAATCATTTTTTTCAGATTTACGTTGAACTTCAAAATAAGAGCTGTTCTTTTCAGTTGCTGTCTGCCATGATAATACAACAACATTTCCTTTAGCGGAAGCCGTAAATGAAGTTAATTCAACAGGAAGAGGCGTATTGGATTCATCTGCGCCCATGTATGGGAACGTTAAATGTCTCGTATCACCATCAATATCCGTTAACACAGTGGCTAATGGAGTACCAATTAAGTTAACATCACCATCAGATGCACCTGTAAGATGAAGATCAGATGTTGATACAAAGTTCACAGTAACTGATTTAGAATTTGCATCCTGTCCGGAAGCAGTCTGCCAATCAGCTAAAGTAAGGGCTGCAACACTGTTCCAATTTCCAACTCTTCCATTTACGTTATCTTGAACAAAGATGTCGTTATAATTAGAAGTCAATGTTCCAAGAGTTCCTTCTCTTGAGTAACAATAATTTATAAAGTTACTTTCCGCAGAAAAGATGATATTATTTTTTATGTCATTCACACCATTAGAAATTGATAATCCTTTATATGTAACAACGCCTGTACCAGCATCAGCAATATCATTCATAAAGATTGTATTAAAGAAGCAGTTTAACGTATCTGTTGAAGACGAATTCTTTATTCCGGTCAAATATGCCGTTGGGTTGGCGGAAGTTAATTCAAATCCGTTGATCATGTTGTTGTAAACATTATATGTACCATTAGACTCAATGCTGATTCCTGTATTGCCAGAAGTCGCAACAGTAGACATTGAAGAAAGTTTTGAGATTTTATTATTATAGATATTAACCACAGAACCGGCCATAACAGAAACTGCGTATACTGCTTCATTAGAAGTATTTGCTACAATATTCTGGTTCAGGATAATTTCGTTGTTGAAAATATCCATACTTCCGGCTTGATACAGTGCAAGAACTCTTCTCTTGCCTTCTAGTAAATTATTTTTGATCGTAATATTATTCGGGAAAGTTGCGGGAACAGGAGTTCCTGACTGATAAGTTCCTAGCGCCTGTGCATTTTGAGGAACTCCGTCAAAATTTGAACTAATATAATTATTATCAAACGTAATGTGGTTCGGTACCCAATCTTTGCTTAGATAGTTTCTTGATCTAATCATAATGGCACTGATGAACAAGTTTGAAGTACTAACCGCTTGAGCTTTATGTAAAATATTACAATTTTTGATTGTCAAATTAGATACATCACCAGCTATAACTATTGGCATACCATTTCTCTGAGCTGTTAAAGCTGACTGGAGAGTTAAATCTCTTGTGGTTCCACCAACAGTATTTGAACCATCAATGACAATGTTTTTTGTTGTCCTAAGTGAATCCCATGTTACATTTCCCTTACCAGGGATACCGATTACAAAAGCTCCTGAAGGACCGGAATTGAGATCCGAAGGATAATTGAATGTAACAACCGGTTGAACACCTGTGTAAGGTTTTATGGTTAGTGTATAAGGATCAGGATTAACAGCTAAACCAATTCCTACAGATCCGGTATATGGTTCGGTAATATCGCTGGTAATATACAAATTAACATTATCTGAAAAAGTCGCAGTATTTAAATAATCAAATGCATCTTTAAGTAAGGCAAATTGTGGATTAGTAGCTCCAGGTCCAGTCCCAGGGTTTCCCACATAAATGTCACCTTTTAACCCTCCGCGAAGTCCTTCATCAGCACCTTTATAAGGAGCAAGTGGGTCACGAAGATTTCCGTCGATGTCAGTAGTAACACCAACTGGAATTCCAGCTAAGTCGACATCACTTAAAGATGGGTCAACAAGATGAAGATCGGTTGCAGAAGTAAATGTTACAGCTTTTGAGACAGAATTGCCATCCTGCAAAGTAGAATCTTTCCAGGCAGCAAGTGTAGGAATAACAGATGTTCCCATATAACCAACATTAGCAGTAGCGCCGGAAACATACAAATCATTATAGTCTGAGGTTAAAGTTCCGGTCTTCTTCCACCAGATACAATAAGCTGTTGCTGCATCAGTATTATTTACAATAATGTTATTTTTTATATTAGCAACTATAGAAGCACCACTAATATGAATACATGATCTTTCGGTTGCCGCAGCTATAGAAGGATAATTAATTGTATTATGGTAAACATTATAAGTACCGTTATCCTGAAGATACATCCAGGAAATAACAGTTGGAACTCCAGTACCTGTTACTTGCAGATCTCCACCAATAAAATTATTAATGATATTGCATGTAGCACCGGTTTGTGCAGTTAATCCGCTTATGCCATATATTCCACTTGTCGCTGTGTTATTTGTTGTTAAAGTTGGGATAAAATTATTTTGAATATTTACCGTACCACCCCAGGTATTCATTAATATTGAATATGTTGTAGAAGCGTTTAATCCTCCGATAGTAGAAATAGTATTCCCTGTAATTTCACTTGTGTTACCAGTTGAGCCTACATAAAAGAAATAAGCAGGACGAATTCTACCATAAAGTGAATTGTTTTTTAGGGCTACATTCGTACAGTAAATAGAACTTGATGACGATCCGGTTACACCTATTGCGTAAAAAGGTGTATTTGTAGCATCACCAATCGAACAATTTTGTACTGTAAAATTATCAACCGCACCGGTTGCCTGCCCATTGGCATAAATTCCTCTTGTTGAAGTAGATGTTGACATCGGGGTTTGAAATGTCAAGTTTGTATTTTTAATGGTAACGGTATCACAGTTACCATACAATTGAATAATGTTTCTTCCGTTTGTCGCATCATTCATTACAAATGTTAAATCTTTTGTAGTTCCACCAACAGTATTAGAACCGTCAATCGTAATGTTTCCTGCTCCATTTATGGAAAACCCAGAATATTGAGAAGCACCTGAAGTTGCAGTACATCCACTAATTGTAACTACCGGTTTTATTGAAGCTGCAGGCTTGAATGTAACCGATGCTGATGCTGAAGGAGGATTTAATGTTGGAGCTATCACGAGATCTGTTGCGGTCTCGGTATAAGCAGTATCAGTAAGTGAAAATGTAACTGGTCCACTTACACCAACCGTATTGAGATCTGTAATGGCGGCACCAAGGGTAGCATAATTTCCCCCGGTTCCAACTGTTAAGGTTCCGCTAAGCTGACCCCAGAGTGTATTAGATACCAAGAGAACCAACAACAAGAATGTAAGTAATTTTTTCATGTTTTCCTCAATGAAGTTATGATTGATAATTAGAACTATTTATTTAAAAAAGAACAGTATGTATCCAGATTTAATGCTTTCTATATTAAACTAAAAATCATCTTATGAT
>Ga0210041_1003077_pt1 | contig 13318 bp, 5 predicted proteins | sample CryGeymeta201503_FD_183973 | JGI IMG/M metagenome (GOLD analysis project Ga0210041, IMG submission 183973) | Groundwater microbial communities from Crystal Geyser aquifers in Utah, USA - Crystal Geyser metaG 2015-03 (SPAdes) (version 2) | ecosystem: Environmental > Aquatic > Deep subsurface >... | reverse complement strand
GCACCTGCGGGATGTCGAAGGTTTGCTCGCCCAAGCGCGTCATCACGGTCTTGGGCTTGAAGCCGTTGGCATAGCCACGCCGTTCGGCGCAGCGCTCGAAGGGTTGGGCGTTGAGGTGCTGCGCCCGTTCGATCTTGCCGGCCTCGTTGACCAGGATGCGCAGCGCCTCGCCGGCACCGTCGAGTCCTTGGGTAAGCAGCGCCGCATAGGCCGCCTCCAGTGGGTTGTTTTCTACTCGCATTGCCATTCTTTTTTACTCCTTCAAGGTTGCTGGTAATATAACCCCGAAGAACCCGCCTGCGATCCTCGCTGACTTTGGCGAGCCGTTCTGCGCGTGCGCCAGGTCGGATGAATTCGAATTTACAGAAACAATGTTGCACTAACGGTTAAATCCGGCTTGCGGCGTGGCAACGCAGGTAGTGAAATTCATTGCACAGTCAACTTCTATTAAAGTTTGGCGCGAGACTGCCGATAGAAGATCGGGATGTGCTTGACCGTCTGTGAGGGGGTAAATATGAAGGTAGTTATCATCGATGACGCTCAGATCAATGTGACGTTGTTGCAGCATCTGGTGCGCAAATTGCAGGATTGTGAACCAGTCTGCTTCACCGATCCGTTGGCTGGGCTGGAGTGGTGTTTGGCGAATGAGCCGGATTTGCTGATTGTGGATTACATGATGCCGAATTTGAGCGGTGTCGAGTTGACCGCGCGCTTCCGCGCACACTACCCCGACGTGCCGATACTGATGGTCACCGCCAATCACGAGACCGAGTTGCGCCATGAGGCGTTGCAATTGGGCGTGACGGATTTTCTGAACAAACCGATTGACAACACCGAATTTTTAGCCCGTGCCAAAAATATGCTGGCGTTGCGCCAGAGCCATAAAAACCTGGCGGATCGTGCCAGTTGGTTGGCCGATGAGGTGCGCAAAGCGACTGCACAAATTGTGGCGCAAGAGCACGAGATGATATTCACCTTGGCCAAGGCGGCGGAATATCGCGATCCCGAAACGGGTGCGCATATTCTGCGCATGGCGCATTACTCAAAGCATATTGCCTGCGTACTAGGCTTGTCGCTTGAGCAACAAGAATTATTGCTGGAAGCTGCACCGATGCACGACATCGGCAAAGTCGGCATTGCCGATATGATTTTGCTCAAGCCTGGCAAGCTGACGGAGGAAGAATTTTCCATCATGAAACAACATGCGGTGATAGGCGCACAGATACTTGAAACCAGCAGCTCGCCTTTGTTGAAGGTTGCCGCAGAAATCGCCCATACCCACCATGAGAAGTTCGACGGCAGCGGTTATCCACGCGGATTGGCGGGGGAGGGAATCCCCTTGTTCGGGCGCATCGTGGCGGTGGCGGATGTGTTTGATGCGCTGACTTCGGAGCGCCCTTACAAAAAAGCCTGGAGCATTGAAAAAGCGACTGAATTGATTCGTGACGGGGCGGGCAAACATTTTGATCCCGCTTGCGTCGAGGCATTCTTCACTGATTTCGACAATGTGCTGGCGATCAAAAACCAATTCGTGGATGAACAAATTGAACTCCGAGACCGTACGCTGGATTAAGTCCAAACCGTTTGCCCTGGTTGCCTTGCTGGTATTGGTGGCGGGGTTAGTGGGGTGGCTGTTACAAGGTGGGAAAACGCAGCAAACTGCGACGCAGTGGCCTGCTCCTTTAGCGCAACTCAAGCCTGGTTTTGAGGTGACGCAACCCCTGCCGCCCCAATTGAAATTGGATGGCGATAAAGTGGCATTGGGGGCGCTGCTGTTTAACGATGTGCGCCTGTCGTTAGACGACACCATCAGTTGTGCCAGTTGTCATGTGTTGAGTGCGGGTGGCACCGATAACCGCTATCGCTCGGTGGGAGTGAATGGCGGGGTGGGAGGCGTGAATGCGCCGACCGTGTTGAATAGTGGCTTTAACTTTGTGCAGTTCTGGGATGGCCGCGCGGCCTCGCTGGAGGCGCAGGTGGAGGGGCCTGTGAATCACCCCAAGGAAATGGCGGCGAACTGGCCACTGGTGTTGCGAAAGCTGGGCAAAGATGCGGCCTATCCCGCCGCGTTCAGCAAGTTGTACGCCGATGGTATGACGGCGACCAATATCAAGGATGCCATTGCCACGTTTGAGCGTTCGCTCATCACGCCCAATTCCCGTTTCGATCAATTTTTGCAGGGCAATGCCGCCGCACTGACTGCGCCAGAAAAACACGGTTATGACTTATTCCAATCGTATGGTTGTGCCAGTTGCCATCAGGGGGTGAATCTGGGTGGCAATATGTTTGAAAAGATGGGGCTGATGGGTGATTACTTCGCGGATCGAGGCAATGTGACGGAGGCGGATAACGGTCGCTTCAACGTCAATCACAATCCCGAAAGTTTGCATGAGTTTCGGGTGCCCAGCTTGCGCAATGTGGCACTCACTGCGCCGTATTTTCACGATGGCAATGCGGCCACTTTGGAAGAAGCGATCGCCGTCATGGCGAAGTATCAGCTGGGGCGCCCCATGCCAGCCAAGGACTTGAGCGACATCGCTGCCTTCTTGCGTAGTTTAACGGGTGAATTGGCGGGGCAACCGCTATGAAAATTTCACTGTGGAAAGGTGGGCTATGGGTGGCTGCATTAGCCGCCTTGGTTTGGTTGTATCTGCAATCTACACAGGTGGATATAGAGCTGCACATGCACACGGTGCAACACTTTGAGCAACTGCGCCAACAAGACGCACGCTTGAATCAATACGTGTTGCAGGCACGCTATGGGCAGCTCAAGAATTACGATCTGCTGGTGGGCACGCAGCAAGAAATCGAACGGCTATTACAGGCCTTGACGCAAGACAAGCCGGATTTCTTCAGCCAAGGCGAAACCCAGATTCAGCAAGCATTCACGCGCTACCGTCACTTGTTCGACCAGAAAACCGAGCAGATTGAACAGTTCAAATCGCACAATGCAGTGCTCCGTAACTCATTGCGTTATTTCCCCTTGGCGGCACATGCCTCGCTGGCGCGCGCAGCAGTCAGTTCGAGCCGTGCGGCGCAATTGCACAGTTTGTTGGAGGAGGTCTTGCTGTTTGACCAACATGCCAGCCCAACGCTTGCCGCTGCCATCGAAAAAAAGATGATTAGCTTGAAGAATGCAAGCCCACAGCAGGATGCGGGAATGGTTGAACTCGCCAAACATGTTGACATTATTTTGTCGCACAAGATTGAGGTGGATGATTTTGTGCGTGACATCACGCAAACTGAAACCAATGCGCAAGCGGGTAGACTATTCCAGCTTTACGGCGGCATATTCACCCGGCGCGAACAACAAGCCGCCCATTACAAACTGGCCTTGGCTTTGTTGTCAGGCTTGATGTTGGCTTATGTAGCTTGGGTGTTGGCGAAGTTACAACGCTCACGGCGTATCTTGAATGAGTCTTTACGTGAATTGGAATTCCAAAAATTCGCACTCGATCAACACTCCATCGTCAGCATCGCCGACCGTAGCGGGAAAATTCTCTACACCAATGAAAAGTTCAGCGAGGTGAGCCAATACCGCCGCGAAGAATTGTTGGGGCAAGATCATCGCGTGTTGAATTCGGGTTATCACCCCGGCAGTTTTTTTAAGGAAATGTGGGCCACCATTGGGCATGGGCAGGTGTGGCAGGGCGAAGTAAAAAATCGGCGCAAAGATGGGTCATTTTACTGGGTGGACTCGACCATCGTGCCGTTCATGGATGCGCAGGGCAAACCACTGCGCTATGTGTCCATCCGCACGGATATTACGGCGCGTAAGGAACTGGATGCACAGATGGGGTCACAGCGTGCCTTCTATGAGCGCATCAGCGAAACCCTTGGTGAGGGGCTGTATGTGCAGGATGGTGAGGGGCTCTGCATTTACATGAATGCCGAAGCTGAACGCTTGTTGGGTTGGCGGCGTGAAGACTTTATCGGCAAGCCCGTACATAACACCATTCATACTCAAACGGCTGAAGGCAGTGCGCTGCCTGCACGAGACTGCCCCATTTTCCATCACGTCAAAGATACAGGTGTGGCGCACCTGGATGACCAGGTTTTTACGCGCAAAGATGGCTCGGTGTTTCCCGTGGCCTTGGTTTCAAAAGCTTCGTACAGCGAAAATGGGAAGTTGGAACAGGCGGTGGTGGCCTTCCAGGATATTTCCGAGCGCAAGAAAAACGAGTTGTACATGCGCCTCACACAAGATCGTCTTAATCTGGCGTTGGAAGGCTCGGGCTTGGCGTTGTGGGATTGGGATATTGCGGATGACCGTATTTATTTGAGTGCTAAATGGTCCGAGATATTGGGCGGTGAAGCAGAGGAATCACTGGTTCGCATGGAGCAATTGTTTGAGCGTGTGCATCCGCAAGATCGCGCTGTGGCACAGGCACAACTTGCCCCTGCATTGAAGGGGCTGGTGGCTTATTACTCCAGCGAGTATCGGGTGAAACGAAACGATGGCAGTTGGTTGTGGATACATACGCATGGCAAGGTGGTGGAGCGTGATGCTGATGGGCGCGCTCGGCGCATGACAGGGACGAATGCCGATATTAGTGTGCGCAAAGAAGCCGAGGCGGCAATCGTCTCAGCCAAAGAAGCCGCCGAACAATCCAGTCGCGTGAAAGGCGATTTCCTCGCCAATATGAGCCATGAGATACGCACGCCGATGAATGGCATTATCGGCATGACAGATTTGGCGCTGGATACTGAGCTGACGCATGAACAACGGGAATATCTGGCGCTGGTGAAGTCATCAGCCGATTCCCTGTTACACATCATCAACGACATCCTGGATTTCTCAAAGATCGAATCGGGCAAGATGAACATAGAGAACATCGAGTTTTCGCTGGAGCACATGATGCGCGACACGATGAAATCGCTGGCGGTGCGTGCGCATCAAAAGCATCTGGAGCTGTTGTTGCACATTGCCCCCGATGTGCCAGACCATGTGTTTGGCGATCCGGGACGGATGCGTCAAGTGATTGTCAATTTGGTGGGAAACGCGATCAAGTTCACCGAGACGGGCGAGATCGAGGTGTCCGTTGCGCGTGAAACAGGCGTGGGCGAAGGCTCGGCGAGATTGCGCTTTAGCGTGCGGGATACGGGCATCGGCATTCCGCAAGAAAAATTCCAGACCATCTTTGAGTCCTTCTCACAGGCGGACGCTTCCACCACACGCAATTATGGCGGGACAGGCTTGGGGCTGACCATTTCTGCGCAAATCATCGCGCTGATGGGCGGCGCGATTGAGCTCAGTAGCGTGGTGGGAACAGGCTCGACGTTCCATTTTGTATTGGACATGCCTATCGTTTCCAGCAGTCCGCTGGCGGAATATCAACACACGGGGCGCATTGCTGCCTTGCCTGTGTTAGTGGCGGACGACAACGCGACCAATCGCCGCTTGCTAGAACGGATGTTGTTGAACTGGAGGATGCAGCCCACGGTGGTCGCCAGCGGCGAGGAGGCTTTGCAGGAACTGCAACGCGCAGCCAAAGCGGGTGCGCCTTATTCATTGGCCATCCTGGATGTGCAAATGCCCGATATGGATGGCTTCACGCTGGCCGAAAAATTGCGACAGCATCCTGAATTTGCGGGGGCTACCGTGATGATGTTGACCTCGGAAGGGCAGCGCGGCGACGCGGCACGCTGTCGTGAATTAGGCGTGGCGGGTTATTTGATGAAGCCTGTCGCGCAATCCGAATTGCTGGATGCCATTATGACCGCGCTGGGCGAACCCGAGCAGGAAAGCGTGCCGCTCATTACCCGTCATTCCTTACGCGAGACACGGCGCAAACTGAACCTGCTGCTGGCAGAAGATAACCAAGTGAATCAGACCTTGGCGATACGGCTGCTAGAGAAATTGGGACATCAAGTGACCGTCGCCAACAATGGCAAGGAGGCCGTGCAGCACTGGCAAAGTGATCACTTCGATGCGATTTTGATGGATGTGGATATGCCTGTGATGAATGGCTATGAAGCGACTGAACGTATCCGTGAACTGGAGCAAGGCGATGCACATATTCCCGTCGTGGCGATGACCGCGCATGCCATGCAAGGCGCACGCGAAGAATGCTTGCGTCACGGCATGGACGGCTATTTGACCAAGCCGATAGATACGGAAGCGTTGTGGCGCGAGCTGGAGCAGATCGGACGCGCGGGCGGCCCGGCGGCATCACGGAATGCTCCCTCGTTGGCGCCCCCACTGGCGGTCGCGGATTTCGCCAAGACGCGCCAGACCATGGATGACAACAAAGAATTGTTCGACGAGATCGTCAGGCTGTTCCTGGATGACTCCTCGCCGCATATCGAGAAGATCAAGAACGGTTTGGCGCAAGGAGATGCCGATGCCGTGCGACACAGCGCCCATACATTGAAAGGCATGGCGGGCATCTTCGCTGCCGAACGCACCATGCAGGCGGCCGAAAAACTGGAATCTCTGGCAGGCGCCGGTGGTGAAGAAATGACCGCCGCAGTTGCTGAGTTGGAGATTGCCTTGTCGGAACTGGAGAATGCACTGCGCGACTACCAGTGGTAAATTGGCGGCGCATGTCAGTGATAAATGGCTATTTTGATAAGAGAGATGAGTTCTTGGTGCGCCTGTCGCCCCTTAATCTGATACTTCGCGCGCTACTGCTGGCACACCTCCTGCTGGCGGGGCAGGCTTGCGCGCAGGAAGTGCGGGTCGGGCTGTATCAGAACGAACCCAATGTTCACCAACGACGCCGGCGAGGCGGACGGCATTCTGATCGATCTGTTGCAGGAGATCGCCGCGCGCGAAAACTGGCAGTTGAAATTTGTCGCGTGCGAATGGCAAGAATGCCTTAAGGCGCTCGAAGCGGGCGCCATCGATCTGATGCCGGATGTGGCGTATTCGACCGAGCGCGACCGGCAGTTCGATTTTCACCGAACGCCCGCGCTGCATAGCTGGTCGCAAATGTATTGTCCCCAGGCATTGCATCTGATGTCACGGCTCGATCTGGCCGGCAAGAAACTCGTGGTGCTGGAGAAATCGGTGCAACTCGATGCCATTAAAACCATGCTCAACGCATATGGTCTTGAAGCCGAAGTGATCCCTGCCGCTTCGATGGATGAGTTGTTTCGCCTGGTCCAACAGGGCCGAGCCGATGTCGCGGTCGCCGGACATTATTTTGGCGAATTCAAAGCACACGAATATGGGCTGGTGGCCACGCCGGTGGTGTTCAATCCCGTACACCTGTTCTACGCCACGGCACAGGCTCGCAACCCCGACCTGCTCGCGGCCATCGACCGTCATCTGGAGTTGTGGCTACAGGATTCCTCATCCCCCTATTTTTCAATCATCAAAAAATGGGGAGAAGATCTGCGCCACCAGGAAGTACCGTCGCATATCTGGAATGTCCTGGCGATTATCACTCTGGCGCTATTGGCACTGACCGTGCTTGCGCTTTTCCTGCGCTGGCAAGTCCAAAGCCGCACGCGGCAACTGGCCGAGAACAACGCAAAATTGCAGCGCATGACCAAGCTGTATAACGCCTTGAGCCAATGCAACCAAGCCATCGTGCGCTGTGCCGACGAAGCAGAATTGTTTCCGGAAATTTGCCGCGATGCGGTCAACTTTGGCGGTATGCGCATGGCGTGGATCGGCCTGCTTGATGCCGCCAGCGGCAAGGTGATGCCGGTGGCTTCCTTTGGCACTGGGGTGGCATACATCGACGGGATCGACATCTCGATTCGGGCGGACGAACCATCCGGACGCGGCCCGACCGGGACCGCGCTGCGCGAGGATCATCCGGTCTGGTGCCAGGACTTTCAGCATGATGAGATGACCTCACCCTGGCACCAGCGCGGCGCCGCTTACGGCTGGGCTGCTTCCGCAGCTTTGCCCCTGCACCGCAAAGGCAAGGTGGTTGGTGTGCTGACCCTGTATGCCGATACGGCGGGTGCGTTCGACGAGCCTGCGCAAAATCTGCTGACCGAGATGGCGATGGACATCAGCTACGCGCTGGACCATTTCGAGGATACGATCCAGCGCCAGCAGGTGGATTTGAAGATCAAGCGGCAGGCTGAGAAACTCGCCTCCCTGCTACAGGTCAGCCAGGAACTGTCTGGCAACATTGATCTGCAGGCGGTGCTGCAAACGGCGACGGCGCGCATCGCCCACCTGTCCGGACTGAAATCTTCCGCCCTGTATTTGTTGCAGGATGCCGAACATCTGTATCTGGGCGCAACCACGCCGCCGCTGCCACCGGACTTTCCGCAACATCTGCGTTTGATTCTGCTGGCCGACCATCCGCACATTCGGCGCGCTCTGGAGGCGCGCGAGCCCTTGCTGCTGGCGGATACCGCAGACGCGATCCTGTCCGAGGCCGAAGCCGAAGTAACCCGTCTGCGCGGCTTGCGCACCGTACTTTATCTGCCGCTGCTGGCGGACAGTCAAACACTCGGCGTATTGATCGTGGCGAGCACGGAGCAGGCGGTCACCTTGAGCGAGGGAGAGAGGGAGCTGTGCCGCACGCTGGCCAATCTGGCGGCGGTGGCAGTGCAAAATGCGCAACTGGTTCAGTCCTTGCAGCAACGCAAGATAGAGCTGAAGGATAAAGTGGAATCCCTCGAACAGGCCGAGGCTAGCGTCCGCAAACTCACCCTTGCGGTGGAGCAAAGCCCCAGCTCCATCGTCATCACCGACCTGGACGCCAACATCGTGTATGCCAACGCCACCTTCACCCGGATCACCGGCTATGCACTGGGCGATGTGCTGGGGCAGAACCCGCGCATCCTGCATTCCGGCAAGACGCCCAAAGCAACCTACGATGATATGTGGGCGCATTTGACCCGGGGCGAACGCTGGGAAGGTGAATTCATCAACCGGCGCCGCGACGGCAGTGAATACACCGAGTGGGCTCGCCTGTCCCCGGTGCGCGACGAGCAGGGGGGGGTGACCAGTTACCTGGCGATCAAGGACGACATCACCGCCAAGAAGCAGGCCGAGGCGCGCATCGAGCATCTGGCTCATTTCGACCAACTTACCGGCCTGCCCAACCGCACCCTGCTGCAGGATCATTTCAGGTATGCATTGAGTCTGGCGCAGCGCAATCAGCAACAACTGGCGGTGATGTTCCTCGACCTCGACCACTTCAAGGTTATCAACGATACCCTGGGGCATAGCATCGGCGACCAGTTGCTGATGGAGGTCGGGCGCCGTCTGAAGGAGGCTGTGCGCGAGGAGGATACGGTGTCGCGTCTGGGCGGCGACGAGTTCATCCTGTTGCTGCCCGGTGTCGATGCGAACGGCGCGGCCAAGGTGGCGCGCAAATTGATCGAGGCGGTGGCTTTGCCCTACCAGTACGAGGTGCATGAGCTGATTGCCACCCCCTCCATCGGTATCGCGCTTTATCCCAATGACGGCGAGGATATGGAAACCCTGTCCAAACATGCCGATGCGGCGATGTACCAAGCCAAGCAGGCCGGGCGTAACGACTTCCGTTTCTTCACTCCGGCAATGCAGCATGATTCCGTGCGCCATCTGCGCCTCGCCACCGATCTGCGCCATGCGCTGGGGCGCAACGAGTTGATCCTGAACTACCAGCCGCAGATCGCCATGCAGAACGGCCGCGTGATCGGTGCAGAAGCGTTGTTGCGCTGGCAGCATCCCGAGCTGGGCCTGATCTCACCCGCTGAATTTATCCCCATCGCGGAAAACTCGGGACTCATCATCGCCATCGGTGAATGGGTGTTGCGCACCGCGGCGGCGCAGGCCAAGGCGTGGCTGGATACCGGACAAACAGAGTTCGTGATGGCGGTCAATCTGTCGGCGGTGCAGTTCCGCCATGCCGAGTTGTTGCAGCGGATCAGCGCCATTCTGAAAGAGACCGGGCTGCCCGCGCAGGCGCTGGAGCTGGAGCTGACCGAGGCAGTGGCGATGGATGATCCGCAGGCGGCGGTGGCGGTGATGGACAGGTTGCATGAGCACGGTATCCGCATGTCCATCGACGACTTTGGCACCGGCTATTCCTCGTTGAGTTATCTGAAACGCTTCAAAGTCTATAAGCTCAAGATCGACCAGTCCTTCGTGCGCGACATCGGCAGCGACCCGGAAGACAAGGCCATCGTCACCGCCATCATCAACATGGCGAGCAGCCTCGGCATGCACACCATCGCCGAGGGAGTGGAGACGGCGGAGCAGCTTGCCTTCCTGCGCCTGCACGGCTGCGACGAGGTGCAGGGCTACTACTTCAGCAAGCCGCTGCCTGCGGAAGCGTTCGGAGAGTTCCTCAAGAACTAAGAAAGGTCTGATTAAGTCCGTCACACCGGCGAAGGCCGGTGTCCAGTCCATTGAAGCGGGGTAAGCAGGCAATCCGCGAAGCGGATGCTCGCAAAACACTGGATTCCGGCCTTCGCCGGAATGACGAATGAGGACTTAATCAGAGTGTCCCTAACCAATTTTGTGGGTCGGACTGAAGTCCGACCCACAAAACCGCGACCGATTAAATAGCCGTCCATTTCCCGTTCTATTCCCCTCTTTGCTTTGACCCGCGTTCCCGATAATACGCATGCGCCTCCATCCCTGTGATGGGGCAAAGCGGAAAGATCGGGACGCGACATGAATGAAATTTTGCAGACTTTGAAGACTTCGTTGCTGCGCGGCGGTGTGCGCAGCATGGCGGGGCCGTTGTTGATTGTGATGATCCTGTCGATGATGGTGCTGCCGCTGCCGCCGATGCTGCTCGACATCCTGTTCACCTTCAATATCGCGCTGGCGATCATGGTGCTGCTGGTGGCGATGAACACGACCCGGCCGCTGGATTTTGCGGTGTTCCCGGCGGTGTTGCTGATCTCCACCCTGTTGCGCCTGTCGCTCAATGTGGCCTCCACCCGTGTGGTGTTGCTGCAAGGGCATACCGGGCCCGATGCGGCAGGCAAGGTGATCGAGTCGTTCGGTCATTTTCTGGTCGGCGGCAACTATGCCGTCGGTCTGGTGGTGTTCGTCATCCTGGTGATCATCAATTTTGTGGTCATCACCAAGGGCGCGGGACGGATCGCCGAGGTCGGTGCGCGTTTCACTTTGGACGCGATGCCGGGCAAGCAGATGGCGATCGATGCCGACCTGAACGCCGGGCTGATCGGCGAGGACGTGGCGCGCAAACGGCGCGCCGAAGTGGCGCAGGAAGCGGAGTTCTACGGCGCGATGGATGGTGCTTCCAAGTTCGTGCGCGGCGACGCGGTGGCCGGCATCATGATCATGCTGATCAATGTCGTCGGCGGTCTGGTGGTCGGTGTGCTGCAGCACGACCTCGATCTGGCGACCGCCGCCAAAAATTACACCCTGCTCACCATCGGCGACGGTCTGGTGGCGCAGATTCCGGCGCTGGTGATCTCCACCGCCGCCGGCATGGTGGTCAGCCGCGTGGCGAGCGAGGACAACATCGGCCAGCAATTGGCCAAACAGCTGGCTTCCAGTCCGCAGGTGATCATCCTGACGGCCGCCATCATCGGCCTGCTGGGGATGATTCCCGGCATGCCGCATTTCGCTTTTCTGCTGCTGGCCGGCGCGTTGGGCTGGTTCGCTTATACCCTGTTGCGCCGCGCGCAGACGGCGGCGGCGCAGGAGCAGCAGGTCGAGGCGGTCACGGCGCCGGTGACGGAAGGCGCGGAAGCGAGCTGGGAAGATGTGGCGCAGGTCGATGTGCTGGGGCTGGAAGTGGGCTATCGCCTGATCCCGCTGGTGGACAAGGCGCAGGACGGCGACCTGCTGCGGCGGATCAAGGGCATCCGCAAGAAATTCACCCAAGACATGGGCTTCCTGCCGCCGGCGGTGCACATCCGCGACAATCTCGATCTGCCGCCCGGTTCCTATCGCATCACGCTCAAGGGCGCCGAAATTGGCATGGCGGAAGCGCACCCGCACCAGTTGCTGGCGATCAATCCGGGCAATGTCAGCGGCACCCTGCCGGGCACGCCGACCAAAGACCCGGCGTTCGGCCTGCCCGCGATCTGGATCGATACCGCGCTGCGCGAGCAGGCGCAGGCGATGGGTTACACCGTGGTGGATGCGGGCACGGTGGTGGCAACGCATATGAGCCACCTGATCCAGCAGAACGCGGCGGAATTGCTCGGGCGGCAGGAATTGCAACAGCTGCTCGACCATCTGGGCAAGCTCGCGCCCAAGCTGGTCGAAGGCTTGATCCCCGATCTGCTGCCGCTGACCACGGTGCACAAGGTGCTGCAGAACCTGCTCGACGAAGGCATGCACATCCGCGACATGCGCACCATTCTGGAAACGTTGGCCGAACATGCGCCGAAGACGCAGGACGCCAGCGTGCTCACCGCGTTGGTGCGCGTCGCGCTCGGCCCCGCCATCGTGCAGCAGTTCTACCCGCAGGCGCAGGAACTGCAGGTCATCGGCATGGACAAGGAATTGGAATACGTGCTGGGCCAAGCTTTGCAGGCGGGCGGTTCGGCGATCGAGCCGGGGCTGGCGAATACGCTGCTGAACGAAACGCGCGTCGCCACCGAAAAGCAGGAGCGGCTGGGCTTGCCCACCGTGCTGCTGGTGCCCGGCGGCATCCGCGATCTGCTGGCGCGTTTCCTTAAACGCGCGTTGCCGCAACTGAAAGTGATTTCGCAGGAAGAAGTGCCCGGCTTCAAGACTATCCGGGTGACATCCATGGTGGGAGGTAGAGCATGAACGCACGAAAATTCATCGCGGCGAGTTCGCGCGAAGCGCTGCAACTGGTGCGCGCGGAACTGGGCGCGGAGGCGGTGATCCTGTCCAACCGCAAGGTGCAGGACGGGGTCGAGATCGTGGCGATGGCCGGCAGCGAGCTGGCGCACCTGAACGAGACACGGATGCAGGTGCAGCATGCGGAACAGACGCGTTCCGCACCGCGCCCGCGCGCGGCTGCAACCCTGTCCGGGCGCGCCCTGGATCAGGCCGCGACGCTGGGGGCAAAAGTGCTCGCGGCAGAGGCGGCGCGGGTGACGCCGGCGCGTGTTGAAACGCCGCAAGCGAACCATGCAGCGCAGCAGCTGATGCATGAATTGCAGACCATGCACGACACGATGCAGGCGCAGATGGCCGGCATGGCATGGAGCACTTTGCAACAGCAGGATCCGCAGCGCAGCGGTCTGCTGCGCGAACTGGTCAATGCCGGCTTCAGTCCGGCGTTGTCGCGGCTGCTGCTCGATCGCATGCCGCGCGGGGCGGATATCGACTGGGTGAAACGCATTCTGGCGCACAACCTGTGCGTGGCATCAAAGCGCGAGGATGTGGTGGCGCGCGGCGGCGTGTATGCGCTGGTCGGTCCCACCGGGGTCGGCAAAACCACGACCACCGCCAAGC
>Ga0210041_1003056_pt1 | contig 13375 bp, 10 predicted proteins | sample CryGeymeta201503_FD_183973 | JGI IMG/M metagenome (GOLD analysis project Ga0210041, IMG submission 183973) | Groundwater microbial communities from Crystal Geyser aquifers in Utah, USA - Crystal Geyser metaG 2015-03 (SPAdes) (version 2) | ecosystem: Environmental > Aquatic > Deep subsurface >... | reverse complement strand
GTTGTATTGCGAGGTGGCCCACTCCAGAGGAGTGCTCTCCTGACTGAATACCTCCAATGCCTTGTTGAAGCACTGGATGGCCCGTTCAAACGATTCAGCATCTCTCCGCTGCTGACCCAGTGCCGCAAAAATATTTCCGAGATTATTCTGTGTTTCAGCCCAGGCTAGCGGCTCCCGGGCGCGACTGATTTCCGCAGCAGGATCAGCTGCTGTATCGGCAGTGTCCGTCAGCGATGCTTCAAGCGCCTCGCGTAAATTCTCCAAAATTCTGGAACTGAAACGGTGCTGCTCATAATTCCCGCGCGTGTAAAGAAAATTATCCGCTACGGCAACCTTGGTATCCGGAACAGCCGCTGCGGCCGCATCTTTGCTTAGCAGGGCTATGGAACTCGCTATCGCCCGCTCCAGAGCCCTGTTCTCAGGGTAGATGATGTACTGGGTTGAGAATTTCATTTTGCCCGGTCGAGTATTTCATTCAGGTCTGGATCGGCACCGACCGCTCCGCCCAGCTCGATTTCTTCCTCTGTCGCATCGCGGATAGTCAATACTTCCAGCATAAAAGTGACTTCTCGGCCGCACAGGGGATTGTTGCCGTCGACAGTCAACGTCTCGTCGTCAAATCGGGTGACGATGAAGTTCCTCGGCTCACCCTTTTGATTTTCCATGGTGATGGTCATGCCAATTTCCCGATATTCTTCCGGGACATTCTCGATATGATCGGTAAATACCAGCGATTCATCCCGCTCGCCGTATAGCAGTTTGGTGTCGATAGGTACTTCGATGATGTCGCCGATCTTTTTGCCATACAGGGCTTTGGTCACGTCTTCAGACATGACCTCATTCACGCCATGCACATAAGCCAGCGGGAAATCCACAGTGACCAGTACGTCGCCGGTTTTGTTATCAACAACCTTGTAACTTAGCTCAACAAATTTTTCGTCTTCAATGGTATCTGACATGAATGGAACGCCCTGATAATGATAAATGTCACCTCTAAAAATCTAAATTTCGTCGCAATACTGCGTTGCTCACAAAAAAATGTTCCTTACATATCCCATATATGCTGCGTCGCATTTTTTTGTTCGCGCCTTGTCTTGCTTAGAACTTTGAATTTTTAGAAGCGACATAAAGTTTTCTTAGAATAATGTGGCACCGAAGATTTTCACTTTATCCTTTTCATAACCGAGCACCAGCCTGCCCAGCCATTCACCCTTATTTTTTTTGTTAATCACTTTATATAAAACGGTGACAAATTCTCCACGGCGGATCATGCCAAGATACGAATAATCATCTGACAGGTTTTTTGCCAGGTCGCTTCTTGCAAACTGCTTGCCCATTTCAACCTCATTCGCACCCGCAATGAAAGAGCTCGAAAAATTACGCGTGAAAGCGCCATAGTTTCCTTCATTGGAGTACTTGATCAGATCAGCCCACATCGGGTTGGCCAACTCCAAAATCTCTTCATCTGTTTTTTCAAGAATGTTCATAAAATATCTCACCTGCACAATGTTTCGTAATTTTATCTGAAGCGATGCCTCACCACTCGCTGAAGAGATAAAAAAAGGACCAACAAAAATGCCGGTCCTTTTCGAATAGACTAACAAGTCATGGCAAACATATTTTTGCAGGCCTGATTTTATGAAACCGGCAAATCAGGCCTGCATTGGCTTAGTGCGCTTCTGCCGGCGCTTTCTCTACATCACCGACCAGGTGGTAGAGCGGTGCTTTTTCCATCGTGTACTCACCCGTCTTCGGATCGCGACGGGACACCGTCAGCACGTGCCAGTTCTTGTCATCCAGCTTCATGACATCACCACGGTAGTAGTATCCGGGCCAGCGTGTTTCCTTGCGGAACAGCGTATGCTGAAACACACTTTCGGATGTCAGGAAACGATGTTTCAGTTCCCATGCGCGCAGCAGTTCATGGATATCTGACGCAGCAACCTTTTCCAGATCTTCTCCCAGAGCCGCCATCTTTTTCAGACCGATGTTCAGGAGCTTGTCGTTGGTCATGTAGTTGACACCAAAACCGCCACAATACTCATCCATCATTTTTTGCAAACGATCAAGGCCCTGTCTCGGGTTGATGAAGTTGGGATTGACGCTGCCCGCGACCACTTCGTTGCTGTATACATGATACGTTTCCAGAGGCTTGTAGATCTGCTCCCTGCGACGATTGATCTGGGCGTCAGAAACGCGGATGCCCTCTGCTTTGCCATCATCGATATATTTACAGGCAGCCTTGGCAGCCAGACGACCTTCGGTGAACGAGCCCGACGAGAAGGCGTGCGGTGTGCCGCCTACCGCATCGCCGGCACCAAACAGACCTTCAACAGTCGTCATGCGGTTATAGCCCCAGAAATATTCCGGAGGAGAGAGGTCTTCCGGACCGGAACACCAGGCGCCGCAACCGGTGGCATGCGAACCCATCACATAAGGCTCGGAAGTGGTCAACTCGGGGTTCTCGTACTTGGGGTCCACATCGGTGGCGGCCCACAGCACCGCCTGGCCAACCGTCATGCCCAGGAAGTTGTGCCAGCCAATCTCTTCCAGATGCGGATCCTGGAACGCTTCCATGGTGACCATGTGGATCGGGCCGCGACCGGCATTGACCTCGTTGATAATCGCGTGGTTGCGCAGGCAGGTCGGAATGGGGCGATGAGTCCGGTGTGAAACTTCCGGGTCCAGATATTCCTTGCCCACCATTTGCTGGAGTGCCGGGAACCATTTTGACTCGTACTCTTCACCGTAGCCATTCTGGGTATAGGTCTTGAGGTGCAGGAAGTAGGCACCGACCGGGCCGTAACCGTCCTTGAATCGAGCCAGCACGATACGGTTTTCCATTTGCGTCATCTTGGCACCGGCCTCGATCATCAGGCCGTAGGCAGAACCCGAAGACCACGGTGCGTACCAGACGCGGCCCGCACCTTCACCGACAGAGCGCGGCTTGAAGATGTTGGAAGCGCCGCCGGCACCGCAGATAACGGCCTTTGACTTGAACACGTGGTAGTTACCCGTGCGCACATTAAAGCCCACTGCACCGGCAACACGGTTTTCCTTGGATTCATCCATCAGGAGGTGGGTCACGCAGATGCGGTTGAACACCTTGTCTGCCGACTTCTTGGCTGCTTCGGCCACGATCGGCTTGTAGGATTCGCCGTGAATCATGATCTGCCAGCGCCCTTCACGCAGGAACGCCCCCGTTTTCTGGTTGCGCATGATGGGGAGGCCCCATTCTTCAAAGTTATGCACCGTGGAGTCGACGTGGCGCGCCATGTCGAACAGCAGGTCTTCCCGCACCATGCCCATCAGGTCGATGCGTGCATAGCGCACATGATCTTCCGGATTGTTCTCGCCAAAGCGCGTGCCCATGTAGCAGTTGATCGCGTACAAGCCCTGGGCGACCGCGCCGGAACGCATGATGTTCGCCTTTTCGGCGATGACGATCTTTTTGTTTTGTCCCCAATATCTCGCCTCGAATGCAGCCCCCGTCCCGCCCAGGCCCGCACCGACAACCAGGATGTCGATATCGTCTTCAATAATTGTCGAGTAGCTCATTAGTATTGCACTCCCTCTTTGATTTCCAGGCCATTGGATTTCAGTGTGTGTAAGCCGCCTTCATCCATGCGGATGTACTTTGGCTCACTAAACAACAGTTGGCTGTCCCGCATCTCTTTGCTGGGTGCGGGCACATCTGCCAGTTTGGGTGTTGCCGACCCCCATGGCTTGGTGGTGATGGGTGCCAGCAGTTCCATATCCTTTTTGCCGTTGCGGAATTTGATGCGCCACGCAATCGTGCCTTTATCCTCATCACGGATCACCCGAACGCTGTGTCCAAGCGGCGCAAAGTCGGCGTATCCGCGCACATCGATCGCCTGGTGCGGACAGGCCTTCACGCAGGAGTAACACTCCCAGCACATGTTCGGTTCGATGTTGTAGGCACGGCGCAGCTTCTTGTCGATGTGCATGATGTCGGACGGGCAGATGTCAACGCACTCACCGCAACCATCACAACGCGTCATATATACAAAGGTTGGCATAAAATATTCCTCTTTTCTTGTAGATAATGGGTCAGGCCGGCATTAGTAGTGGCTGGGTCTTTCAGCCTTGATGCAAAGCCCCATGTTTGGCGGGTTCTTGCCCATGTACATGGGAACATCCGGAAATTTCCGCTGCACTTCAGGATCCGTCAAGTCGTAGTCGGGCGGCAGATTCTCCCGGGAACCATCCGCACGGGTGATTTTTTTCTGGTTCGCCGCAGCGGGCTTGTAGAACATGTGGGCGAACTTGGACCAGTACACGCCGCCAAACAGAATGGTGCTTGCCAGGATGAACAAGGCAAAGAAGATGGTTAATCCACCCCCGGTGAATGACCAGACCAAGGCGAAAGTCGAGGTGGCAAGCAGCGAGACAATGAACAGGTCCGCGCGCTCGAAGCGGAACCATGGCAGGCCTTCCGCAGACACATCAACGCGGATAAAAAACCAGAACCAGTATCCGCCAACGGCCAGCATCAATGCGCCGATATGCCAGAGCTGTGGCAGCAGGGCGGGGGTGGCCGCTTGCGGCGAGGAATAGCCGAAGATCATGATCGCGGTCGTCAGCACAAACATGATGAATCCGTACATCATCAATATGTGCGAAAGCCGGCGTCTCGGATTGCTGAACTCGCCGGCGGTCAACACTTCATTTGCCAGCACCGAGATCGCAATAGCCGCTTTCTCACCGCCACTCACAGAGCGTTTCGCATTCTTCTGCGCTTTTTTTGCATTTTCGAAAAAGTATTGCGCGCTTTTCTTGTGCATTACGTCGAGTATTGTCCCGCCCATGACCAGCAAGATCATAAGAACGATATAGCCCTGCATCATTGCGGGGGAAATGAATTCTGCAAGTGGTGAAAAGGGGTTGCTCGTGAACATCAGGTTCTCCTTAAAAAAATTGGTCACCGGTTATGTGTCAATCGTCCGGCATTAATCGCCGAATGCCGGGTGTCGCTTCTGTCATCCGCTATTCAATCCAGCGTAATACTCGCGCAATATTTCCAGCACTTCGGGACGGCTGAACTCGGCTGGGACTTCTTCGCCTTCCGAGAGCATCTTGCGCAACTGCGTGCCGGAGACCTGCAGACGATCTGCGTCGCCGTGCGGGCAGGTTCGGCCCGATGCCATGCCGCCGCATTTGTAGCACCAGAATGAAATGTCGATCTTCATCGCCTCGGTCTGGAGTGCGCCCTTGGGTATCGTGTCGAAGATGTGATGCGCATCGAACGGGCCGTAGTAGCTGCCGACACCGGCATGGTCGCGACCGACGATCTGGTGGGAACAACCGTAGTTCTGGCGGAACAGCGCATGCAGCAGCGCCTCGCGCGGCCCGGCATAGCGCATGTCCAGCGGATAGCCCGCCTGTACCACCGTCCTGGCGACGAAATAATTTTTGGTCAGCGCGATGATGGCGTGGGTGCGCACCTCGGCCGGAATGTCGCCGGGCTTGAGATTGCCGAGCAGCGAGTGAATCAGTACGCCGTCGCAGACTTCAATCGCCACTTTGGCCAGATATTCGTGCGAGCGGTGCATCGGATTGCGTGTCTGGAACGCGGCGACCTTGCTCCAGCCCAGTTCATTGAACAGTTCGCGCGTCTCTTGCGGGGTCTTGAACAGCGCGCCGTATTTTTGCGGGAAGCCGCCTTGTGACAATACTTTCACCGGGCCGGCGAGATTCACTTCACCCTGTTCCATCACCATCTTCACGCCGGGGTGTTTGGGGTCGGTGGTGCCGAACACCATGGCGCATTCGTGCGCCTTGTCGATGGTGTATTTTTCGGTGACCTTCATCGTGGCCAGAATGCTCTGGTCTTCGGGATCGACCAGCGCGATCTCGCTGCCGGTGGGGATGGCGTCTGCCGTGGATTTGTCGGTGGAGAGCGTGATCGGGATGGGCCAGAACAGGCCGCCGGTCATGGTCATGCCGTCACAGACACCCTGCCAGTCGGCATGCGTCATAAAGCCATCAAGCGGGGTAAAACCGCCGATGCCGAGCATGATGATGTCGCCTTTTTCACGCGAACTGACGGCTACCATCGGAAAAGATTGCGCCCGGACAACTTCCGCAATCAGTTCTTCTCCGGAAAGTAACAACGGTTTGAGGCTGCCGCCCCCATGCGGGTCTACCAAAGCCATTTCATCTCCCAAAACCACGTTTTGTTTGTGGGGTGCACACTAGTGCAAGCAGGACGGCTATGCGATACCCCTCATGGGTTGAGGGTCGCCCCCTCCTAACGGGCTATGCGGCGCTCCCTCATCACGGCTATGGCTGATGCAACGCCTGATACGCATACTTGAGGCGCAAAATTTCGAATATTCCGCCGTGGCCTGCATCGCCCCGCACACATCAATCCAAGACGAAACATTTGCCCATGTCATCGACACCATTGCACGACCCATTGGCGCCGCCGGTTGCCGGTGCCACCACCGAGATCAAGAAGACCACCTGTTATATGTGCGCCTGCCGCTGCGGCATCCGCGTCCATCTGCGCAACGGCCAGATTCGCTATATTGACGGCAACCCCGATCACCCGTTAAACGGTGGCGTGATTTGTGCCAAGGGTTCTTCCGGCATCATGAAACAGTATTCACCGGCGCGCCTGACCAAGCCGCTGCGGCGCAAGCCGGGCAGCGAGCGCGGCGCGGGCGAGTTCGAGGAGATCAGTTGGGAAGAGACCTTCACCTTGCTCGCGGATCGACTCGGCGAACTGCGCGCCACCGACCCGAAGAAATTCGCGCTATTCACCGGACGCGACCAGATGCAGGCGCTGACCGGCATGTTCGCGCGCCAGTTCGGCACGCCCAACTATGCGGCGCACGGCGGTTTCTGTTCGGTCAACATGGCGGCTGGCATGATTTACACCATCGGCGGTTCGTTCTGGGAGTTCGGCGGCCCCGACCTGGAGCGCTCCAAGCTGTTCATCATGATCGGTACGGCGGAGGACCATCACTCCAACCCGCTCAAGGTGTCGCTGGCCAAATTCAAGCGCGAGGGCGGACGCTTCATCTCCATCAATCCGGTGCGCACCGGTTATTCCGCCATCGCCGACGAATGGGTGCCTATCCGCCCCGGCACCGACGGCGCGCTGTTCCTTGCCATCATCCACGAATTGATCGAGCTGGGTCTGTACGACCGCGAGTTCCTGGTGCGCTATACCAACTCCGGCCAACTGGTGAACCTCGATGCCGCGCATGACGAGTTCGGCATGTTCGTGCGTACCGAGGTGCCGGAAGAGGAGGGCTGTTACGACCCGCAAAACAAGCTGTGGTGGGACCGCAATACCAACCAGCCGGTGGTGACGCATACCGAGGGGGCCGATCCTTTCCTGCGCGGCGAATTCAAGTTGGCTGACGGCACGCCGGTCAAACCCGCGTTTCAGTTGTTGAAGGATCGCGTGGCCGAATACACGCCGGAATGGGCGGAAGGCGTGACCGGCATCTCCGCCGACACGATTCGCCGTCTGGCGCACGAGATGGGTATCACCGCGCGCGACCAGAAGATCGAGTTGCCGATCGCGTGGACCGATTCCTGGGGCAAAGAACACGACACCGTCACCGGCAATCCGGTGGCCTTCCACGCCATGCGCGGACTGGCGGCGCACTCCAACGGTTTCCATACCATCCGTGCGCTGTCGATATTGATGACGCTGCTGGGCACCATCGACCGTCCCGGCGGTTTTCGTCACAAGACACCGTTCCCGCGCCCTATCCCGCCCTGTGGACGTCCGCCGAACGACCCGCGCGCGGTGCAGCCGAACACGCCGCTCGACGGCATGCCGCTAGGCTGGCCGGCCGACCCGGACGACCTGTTTGTGGACAAGGAAGGCAATCCGGTGCGTCTGGACAAGGGTTTTTCCTGGGAATATCCGCTGTCGGCGCACGGCCTGATGCACAATGTCATTACCAACGCCTGGCGCGGCGATCCTTACAAGATCGATACGCTGCTGCTGTTCATGGCCAACATGGCGTGGAATTCGACCATGAACACCAGCGAAGTGCGCAAGATGCTCACCGACAAGGACGAGAACGGCGAATACAAGATTCCCAACATCGTGGTGTGCGACGCTTTTCATTCCGAGACCACGGCGTTCGCCGATCTCGTTTTGCCGGACACCACTTATTTGGAACGCTACGACGTGATGTCGATGCTCGACCGTCCGATCTCGGAATTCGACGGGCCGGTGGATTCGGTGCGCATCCCGGTGATGCCGCCGACCGGTGAATGCAAACCGTTCCAGGAAGTCCTGATCGAACTCGGCACGCGCCTGAAACTGCCCGCGTTCGTGACGGCGGACGGCGCCCGCAAATACCGCGACTACCCCGACTTCATTGTCAACTGGGAAACTGCGCCCGGTTCCGGCATCGGCTTCCTCTCCGGCTGGCGCGGCAAGGGCGGCGAAAAAGCGATGCGCGGTGAGCCGAACCCGAACCAGTGGGAAATGTATGCCAAGAACAACTGCGTGCATCATGAAGTGCTGCCGCGTTCCTACCAATACATGCGCAACTGGAACAGGGGTTATCTCGAATGGTCGCAGCGCAACGGCATCACGCGCTATGCCGAGCCCATCCTGATCCACCTGTATTCCGAGGTGATGCAAAAATTCCGTCTGGCCGCGCAGGGCAAGAGCATCACGCGCCAGCCGCCCGAGCATCTGGCCAAGCGCGTCGAGACCTATTTCGATCCCTTGCCGTTCTACTACGAGCCGCTGGAAACGCAGGCCAGCGACAAACAGAAGTATCCGCTGTCCGCCGTGACCCAGCGCCCGATGGCGATGTATCACTCGTGGGATTCGCAGAATGCCTGGTTGCGCCAGATCCACGCGCACAACTATCTGTATGTGAACGCGCAGACCGCGAAGAACGCGGGCATCGCCGACGGCGACTGGATCTGGTGCGAATCGCAATGGGGCAAGGTGCGCTGCATGGCACGCTACAGCGAGTCGGTCGAGCCCGGTACGGTGTGGACCTGGAACGCCATCGGCAAGGCCGCCGGGGCGTGGAACCTGACACCTGATGCCAACGAGTCGCAGCAGGGCTTCCTGCTCAACCACCTGATCTCGGAAGAGTTGCCGAAGCAGGCGGACGGTTCGCGTTTCTCCAACTCCGACCCGATCACCGGGCAGGCCGCGTGGTACGACGTGCGCGTGTGCATCTACAAGGCGGCAGAGGGCGAACCCGAGCAGACCTCGCCGCAATTCACTCCCATGAAGAGATATCCCGGCATGAAAGATTCGCCGAAGTGGCTGGCTTATTTCGGCGGCGGCAGGAAGAAAGGCGGTGTGTGATGACCTCAAAAGCAAACCTGCCCGCAGATTTCACAGATTACCCAGGATCCATGTTGAAACATCTGCGTGACTGGCGGTTGAAAGCGGGAGATTTTTTTGTATTGCTTTTAATCTGCGTCAATCTGCGTAATCTGTGGGCGGCCGTGGTTTCTGGTTTGGAAGGTGCAATATGACCCAACTCGCGCTCGTGATCGATCTGAATGTCTGCGTGGGCTGCAGTGCCTGTGTGACCAGTTGCAAGGAATGGAACACGTCCGGCTCCGCCGGTCCGCTGGTGGACGAACGCCCCTACGGTGAGAACCCCACCGGCACCTTCTTCAACCGCGTGCAGACCTACGAGATGGGCACCTTCCCGCACAGCGAGACGATGCACTTTCCCAAATCGTGCCTGCATTGCGAAGAGCCCCCATGCGTGCCGGTGTGCCCGACCGGCGCTTCCTACAAGCGCAAGGAAGACGGTATCGTGCTGGTCGATTATGACAAATGCATCGGCTGCAAATACTGTTCATGGGCCTGCCCGTACGGCGCGCGCGAACTCGACGAGAAACAGCAGGTGATGAAGAAGTGCACCCTCTGCGTGGACCGCATCTACGACATGACGATGCCGGAAGAGGACCGCAAGCCGTCCTGTGTGAAAGCCTGCCCGACCAGCGCGCGCCTGTTCGGCGACATTCATGATCCGGAATCGGAAGTGTCGGTGGCAATCCGCGAGGAGGGCGGCTACGCGCTGATGCCGGAATGGGGCGCGCATCCTTCAAACCATTATCTGCCGCGTCGCAAGACCAAGATGAATATCCACGCCGACGAGCTGGAGCGCGCTGACAATCCGCTTAAACTTGACCAGCAGTTACCCAAGCCGGACAAGGACCAGTCGACGATGGACGACGTGTCGGCCTGGTAACCAGAACTTAGCGAGATATTATGAAACCAGCATTTTCAGTGATCTTTTTGACCACATTGATCGGCGCTGGGCAGGGCCTGTTCCTGGCGCTGTTCACCCACCAATCGTATGCGCTGTTCGGTTTATTGCCGATGCAGTCCGATAACTTCTACGGCTACGGCACACTGATCGTGCTGGTGTTGCTGGCGGCCGGTCTGGCTGCCTCGTTCCTCCACCTTGGCCACCCCGAACGGGCCTGGCGGGCCGCCACCCAGTGGCGCACTTCCTGGTTGTCGCGCGAAGTGATCGTGCTGCCGGCGTTCATGGGGGTGGTGTGCTTGTTCGGGGTGTCGCACCTGTTTGGCATCCGCCCGGAAATTGTCACATTGCCCGGTGGTCAGGTGGTCGATCTGTCGGCGTTGCTGGGCGCGGCGGGTACACTGCTGGCATTCGCCCTGTTTGTCTGCACCGCGATGATCTATGCCTGCCTGCGTTTCCTCAAGGAATGGAACTCGCCGTTGACGGTCATCAACTACATCCTGATGGGCGGCTCTTCCGGTTTTATTTTGGCCGCGTTCTATGCGGCCTCGGCCGCGCCGGATCAGGCCGACTTCTTTGCCGGCTGGGCCATCATCATCACCGTGCTGGCCCTGATCGGACGTGTGGCATCCCTGATACGCAATGCGCGCCTGAAGCCGACTTCCACCATCCAGACCGCAATCGGTGTGAAGCATCCCAAGATCACCCAGCGTTCCATGGGCTCGATGGGCGGTTCGTTCAACACACGCGAGTTCTTCCACGGCAAGAGCGATAGTTTCCTGCGCGCGATCAAGCCGGCTTTTCTGATTCTGGCATTCCTGCTGCCGCTGGTCCTGCTGGCGATCGGCTGGTCCAGCCCGGTTGCCCTGGGCTTTGCCTTTATACTGCAATACTTCGGATTGCTGGCCGAGCGCTGGTTCTTCTTCGCGCAGGCCAACCACCCGCAAAATCTTTATTATCAAACGATAGGTTAAACCCATACCACCATGCTCGGACGCTCAAATAAATACTGGCTGTACCATTTGCTGCCCTTCATGCAGTGGAAGCATCTGGTGGATCGAAAATCCACCCGTGCCGACCTGATCGCCGGGATCACCGGTGCCCTGATCGTGCTGCCGCAGGGTGTGGCGTTTGCCACCATCGCCGGGATGCCGCCGGAATACGGCCTGTATGCGGCCATGCTGCCGGCGATCATCGCCGCGCTGTTCGGCTCAAGCTGGCATCTGGTTTCCGGCCCGACGACCGCGATTTCCATCGCCGTGTTTGCTGCCATGAGTCCCTTCGCCGAGCCGGGCTCGCCCCAGTTCATCAGCATGGTGTTGACCCTGACCTTCCTTACCGGATTGTTCCAGTTGATTCTCGGCATGGCGCGCATGGGCGTGCTGATCAACTTTATCTCGCACACGGTCGTGATCGGTTTCACGGCGGGCGCGGCACTCCTCATCGCCGCCAGTCAGGTGAAGAATTTCTTTGGCATCGACATCGCGCGCGGCGCGCCGTTTCATGTGGTGATTGAGCAGACGTTCGCACAGATCGGCAACATCAATCCCTATGTCACTGCAGTCGGCGTCCTCACCTTGCTGGTGGGGATTGCGGCAAAAAAACTCATGCCAAAACTGCCGTACATGATCGTCGCCATGGTGGTGGGCAGTGTGTTGGCTTATCTGATCACCAGCCGGTTTGGGCTGGAGGTCACCCACATCAAGACGGTGGGGGCGTTGCCGGCCAGCCTGCCCCCGCTATCCATGCCGGATTTTTCCTACGAAACGCTGAATAAAGTCATGTTCCCCGCCTTGATCGTGACCATGCTGGCACTCACGGAAGCTGTTTCCATTTCACGCGCCATCGCGGTCAAATCGGAACAACGCATCGACGGTAATCAGGAGTTCATCGGTCAGGGATTGTCCAATCTGGTGGGCAGCTTCTTCTCCAGCTATGCCTCCTGCGGCTCGTTCAACCGCAGCGGGGTGAACTATTCGGCGGGCGCGCAGACCCCGTTGGCCACGGTCTATGCATCGATTGTTTTGTTGCTGGTATTGTTGCTGGTTGCACCGCTGGCCTCCTATCTGCCCACGGCGGCGATGGCCGGCATCCTGTTCCTGGTGGCGTGGGGGCTGATCGATTTTCACCACATCTTCTCCATCGTGCGCACCAGCCGTGCCGAGACGGTTACGCTGTTCGTCACCCTGGTCGGCACGCTAATCGACCTGGAAAAAGGCATCTTCTTTGGCATCCTGCTGTCGCTTGTACTTTACCTTTACCGCGTGTCGCGTCCTTCTATCATTCCTTCTGTTCCGGCCAAGGAGGAAGGGGCGTATCACTTCATTGATGCGCACGGACATACCGAATGTCCTCAGTTCCGCATCGTGCGCATCAACGGTTCCATATTTTTTGGTGCGGTGGATTATGTGCGCAGCGGACTGGTCGAGATTGACGAAATCAACCCGCAACAAAAGACGGTAATGATCCTTGGCAGCGGCATCAGCTTCGTTGATGTGGCGGGGGCCGAGATGCTGGAGCAGGAGGCGCGCCGCCGCCGCAATATGGGCGGCGGGCTGTATTTCTATCGATGCAAGGATGAGATTTACAAATTCCTGCGCAAGGCGGACAAACTCGACAACATTGGCGGGGACAATTTTTTCCCGGCGATGTCGGACTGGATCAGGCAAATCTATCCGAGACTGGATTCGGAGATATGTCGCACCTGCAGGGCGCGTATCTTTTCCGAATGTCATGCCAAATTACCCAACGGCGAACCGAGAACGAATTGATACGACTTCACTTTTATTTTTGGCGGGGGACGAAGTAGGATAACCCGAAATGGCTATAGCCAACCCCTCATGCAGGCTATGGACGCAACTGCCGCGATTATTCCTATAATGGCAGTCAGGTTTTGTGCGTTTGCGCACATTTTGTAACATCATCAATAAACTCAAGGAGGAAAGAATCATGAATTTCGACAAAGAACTGAACGCACGCAACCTGTCCTGCCCGCTGCCCATCGTGAAGACCAAGAAGGCGCTGAACGATATGACTTCCGGTCAGGTGCTCAAGGTCTTCTCGACCGACTCCGGCTCGGTCAAGGACATGGCGGCATTTGCCGAGCAAACCGGCAATCCGCTGTTGGCGCA
>Ga0210041_1003026_pt1 | contig 13466 bp, 11 predicted proteins | sample CryGeymeta201503_FD_183973 | JGI IMG/M metagenome (GOLD analysis project Ga0210041, IMG submission 183973) | Groundwater microbial communities from Crystal Geyser aquifers in Utah, USA - Crystal Geyser metaG 2015-03 (SPAdes) (version 2) | ecosystem: Environmental > Aquatic > Deep subsurface >... | reverse complement strand
ATAAATCACATTTGTAAACAATAGAAAATTCTACTATATCTTCTTCACTTACAGGCTTAATAACTTTAGATATTTTATAACTTATAAAATATCCGGTATCTAAAACTTCTGGAATATGAGTTTTTTTCATCCATTCAAGCCATTGGTTTGAAATATCTTTTTTAACTCTAATGTTGATTTGATAATAGATCATTTACTTTAGCCCAAAAATATTACACATAAATTGCAATAGGTTAAATTTACCTATAAATTAATAAGTCATGTTACGCAAAATCTGTTTTTGACTTGCCACACCCTTTAGGGCGTGGATTAAAAAGACCTCAAAATTCTGGACTTTAGTCAAAAAAAAACAAAACAATTTGGGCTAAAGCCCGGTTTTCGTAGTGTTTTCTTGCCACGACTTAAAAGTCGTGGCAATTCACAAATCATATTGCGTAACATCAGTTAATAACTTATTTCTAAACAATTGGTTATAGTGCATTGAAAACTAAAAAAGCCATAATTTTTTCATTATCAGGTTTAATGTTAATTATTTTTATTGTTGTTGCAATCATTATCAGTAAATTTGATACCACTAAAGTTACAAATACTCCAAACAATATAAAAAAAGAAATCTCACATAAAGAATTTGGTATTGATACATTATTATTTGATAAAAATTCTTATTCGGTTAAAAGAAATGAAACACTTTCAAAAATTTTAACAAATTTAGATCTCCCTTATGGGAGAATTTACCAATCTCAATTACTAGCTAAAGATATTTTTGATCTTAGAAAAATAAATTTTGGTAATGACTATTATTCTTTTACATCAAAAGACAGTGCTAAATCATTGGCATATTTTGTATATCAAATTTCTCCTGCTGATTTTTTAGTCTTAAATTTTAATGATACACTATATGCAGAGATATTTAAGAAAGAAATTGAAATTAAAGGAAAAACCGTAACCGGAATTATAACAAATTCTTTGTATGAATCTTTAGATGAACAAAATGTAAACCCAGAATTAGTGATTAGCCTTTCTGAAATTTATGCCTGGCAAATAGATTTTTACAGAATAATGGAAGGCGATAAATATAAAGTTGTTTTTGAAGAAGAATTCGTGGATGGAAAATCCATTGGAATAAATAAAATTATTGCTGCTGAATTCTTTCATAGAGATGAGAGTTTTTATGCAATTAAATTTATAACTGATACTAATGATAATTATTATGACGAAAACGGAAATAGCTTAAGAAAAGCTTTCTTAAAAGCACCAATAAAATTTTCAAGAATTAGTTCCCGATTTACAAAGAGAAGACTTCATCCGGTTCAAAAAATTTATAAAGCACATTTAGGAACAGATTATGTTGCAACTAGAGGTACTCCAATTCATTCAGTTGGTGATGGTGTTATTATAGAAGCAAAATATTCCCAGTTCAATGGAAGATATGTTAAAGTAAGACATAATGGAACTTATTCTACACAATATTTACATATGTCTAAAATAGCTTCTGGAATAATACCGGGTATTAGTGTAAAACAAGGACAGGTGATTGGTTATGTTGGGCATACTGGATTAGCTATAGGCGACCATGTATGTTTTAGATTTTGGAAAAACAATAAACAAGTTGACCCTTTAAGAGAAAAAATTCCTTCTTCAAAACCATTAGATAAAAAATATATAAATGATTTTAATCTTTTAAAGGACAAAATTATTACTGAGTTAAATTCTCTTAAATTTGATGAAAATAAAAATTCACAAACAGCTTCCTTGTAATTATTAAAATGAGATCTAATTTTGAAGCGGTAATAGGGCTGGAAGTACACGCCCAACTCTCTACTAAAACAAAAGTATTTTGTGGTTGTTCAACCAAATTTGGAAATGAACCTAATATAAATGTTTGCCCTGTTTGTCTAGGACATCCTGGGGTTTTACCTGTTCTAAATAAAAAAGTAGTTGAATATTCTGCTTTAATGGGAATGGCAACCAACTGTAAAATTAATAAGAATTCTGTCTTTGCACGCAAAAATTATTTTTATCCTGATCTTCCAAAGGGTTACCAAATCTCACAATTTGAAAAACCAATTTGTTTAGATGGTTTTATAATTATTAAAAATAATAACGAAAGAAAGAAAATTAGAATTGAGAGAATCCATATTGAGGAGGATGCCGGTAAATCGATTCATGATTCTGGTTCAGATACTTTGCTCGATCTAAACCGCTGTGGAGTTCCACTTATTGAAATTGTATCTAAACCGGATATAACAAGTGCTGCAGACGCTTCTCTTTATATGCAAAAAATTCAACAAATATTAAGGTATTTAGAAATTTGTGATGGAAATATGGAAGAGGGTTCTTTAAGGTGTGATGCAAATGTTTCTATTAGAAAAATTGGAGAAAAAAAATTAGGGACGAAAACAGAAATTAAAAATATGAATTCTTTTAAAAATGTTGTAAGAGCAATCAATTTTGAAATTGATAGACAGATTGAATTATTAGAAGATGGTAAAAAAATAAATCAGCAGACTTTATTATGGAATGCAGATCAAAATAAAGCTGAAAGTATGAGAAATAAAGAAGAAGCAGATGATTACAGATACTTTCCAGAACCCGATCTTTTTCCGGTTGTTATTGATAAAGAATATGAAGAAAATTTAAGAACTCAATTACCAGAATTACCTGATGTAAAACTTGAGAGATTCATTACTCAATATCAATTGCCTGAATACGATGCACAAATTCTAACTAATGATAAACCTCTTGCTGACTATTTTGATAAATCTGCCAAATATATTAACGATTATAAATTATTAAGTAATTGGATTATGGTTGAAGTTTTGGGATATATCAATAATCAAAATATCAGTATAAAAGATTTTGATATTACACCTAAATATTTAGCTGAATTATTAAATCTAATTTTAGATAAAACAATAAGCGGTAAAATTGCCAAAGAAGTTTTTGCAGATATGGTATTGAACAAAAAGACTGCAATGGAAATAATTAGTGATAAAAACTTTATCCAAATTTCTGATACAAAACTTTTAGAAGATTTAATAGATACCCAGATTAAACTATACCCTAAACAAGTAGAAGAGTATTTGGGGGGTAAAGAGAAACTTATATCCTTCTTTGTCGGTAAGATAATGCAAGAAACCAAAGGGAAAGCAAATCCAGCTTTACTGAATAATTTATTAAAAAATAAATTAGATTTGTTAAAAAACAAATAAATATAAATGGGGTATGTAATCTTCTCCCGTAAACAATTATCTTTGTGGGATGAATTATCCAGGGAATCAAATGGAATTTGAAAAGATGTTTAAGTCAGAACAGGATTGTATTGACTATTTAATGTCTATTAGGTGGCCGAATGGCTTTGAATGTCCTATTTGTGGTTCTATTCGACATTGGAAAAAGAATAAAGGACGCTTTGAATGTAGTGATTGTCATACGGAGACGACTGTAACTAATGGAACAATATTTCATAAGTCTACAAAACCATTGTTGATTTGGTTTCAAGCAATATGGTGGATTGTAGCCCAGAAAAATGGAGTAAGTGCGAAGGAACTGCAAAAGATACTTGGACTTGGTAGTTACCGAACTTCGTGGACATGGCTTCATAAGTTTAGAAGGTTAATGGTTTTAAGTGGCCGAACAAAATTGCAAGGCATTGTTGAAGTTGATGAAGTGTTTATTGGGGGAAAGGCTTCTGGCAAGAGAGGACGAGGGGCTGAAGGGAAAAGTTTAGTTGCAGTTGCTGTAGAGGTAAAAGGAAGAAAAACAGGGAGAGCTAGGTTAGCAAAAATTCCTGATGCTTCAGGCAAAAGTTTGAATAGGTTCATTGAGGATAATATTGAAAAGACATCAATGATTATTACTGATGAATGGCCAAGCTATAATGAATTAGAGAGCAATGGATATACTCATAAGACACAAAAAGCAACGGCAATGGATGGAGACGAAGAAGTTTTACCGAATGTGCATCGAATAGCTTCATTGTTAAAAAGGTGGTTACTTGGTACGCATCAGAGCTACCTTAATAAGAACAAACTCGGATACTATCTTGATGAGTATGTATTTAGATATAATAGACGAACATCAATAAGCAGAGGGCTATTATTCTTGCGATTAATTGAACAAGGAGTAAATGTAGCCCCTGTAATGTATAAAGAAATTATTAGTCAAAATCACGGGTGATGATTACATACCCCGTTAAATATATTTAATAATTAAAATTTCATTAATGGAGCAAAATTTGTCTTTTAAAACTACCTTCAAAAAATTTATCGGAATTAAAACCGTAGAAGAAATAAATAAAGAAAAAACCACCAAAGAAAAAGTAATTGATTTTATATCATCAATTACATTTGCACTGATAACAGCTTTTTTAATAATTACTTTTATAATTCAGAATACTAGAATTCCAACCGGCTCAATGGAAGATACAATTTTGGTTGGTGATTTTGTTTTAGTTAATAAGTTCATTTATGGTTCATTATCTCCAAGATATATTCCTTTTACAGAAATTGAACTCCCCAATTTTACATTACCTGCTCTAAAAGAACCTAAGGCAAATGATATTGTTGTGTTTGAATATCCCGGAGAAAAAGATAGATTATTTGCCAGAGAAAGGAATGTTAATTATGTTAAGAGATGTATAGGTACACCTGGGGATACTATAAAAATTATAAATAGAGTTGTTTACATAAACGGAAAAGAATTTAGAAGACCGCCACATATTAAATATCTTAATTATTATTCAAGACAAGCCGGAAATATTGAACCAAGAATTTTTCCACAAGGCGCACCCTGGAATGAAGATAACTATGGTCCATTGGTAGTACCAAAGAAAAACTCAACTATAAATTTAAATATGAATAATATAGAACAGTGGCGGACGATAATAGACAGAGAATACGGTAAAAGAGTTGTAAAAGTAGAAAATAATATTATTTCAATTGACGGAAAACCGACCAACAGTTATACTTTCAAAAAAGATTATTTCTTTATGATGGGAGATAATAGGAACGACAGTCTTGACAGCAGGTTTTGGGGATTTGTTGCTAGAGATACAATTATTGGCGAAGCTTTTATTACATTATTTTCTTGGAATAGGGATATTCCATTTACCCAAATATTTAAACTTATCGGTTCAATTCGTCCAGATAGAATATTAAAATTATTACATTAAAATTTTTTTGTATGTTAAAATTGAAGAAAATCTAAAAATGAAAAAAATGAGAAAAATAATTTTTATTTTATTCACAATTTTTGTTGTACCAATAAACTTAATTGCTCAATCACAACCATATGTAATTCTGATTTCATTTGATGGTTTTAGGTGGGATTATCCAAATAGAGGGATAACACCAAACATAGATATTATGAAAAGAGATGGTGTATCAGCCATTTCATTAAAACCTTGTTTCCCATCTAAAACATTTCCTAATCACTATGCAATTGTAACGGGTATGTATCCAGAAAATAATGGTTTAATTGCTAACACAATGACAAATAAATTTACAAATGAAAAATTTAAATTAAGTGATTCGATTGAAGTAAGAAATGGCAAATGGTATTTAGGTGAAGCATTTTGGGAAACGGCTCAAAGAAATGGAATTATTTCTGCAAGTTATTTTTGGCCAGGCTCTGAAATAGACCCTGATTACAGAAGACCTAAATATTATAAGCATTATTTTCACATGAGAGATTATAAAGAAAGAGTAAATGGTATAATAGATTGGCTTAAACTTCCGCAGGATAAACGACCCCATTTTCTCACTTTGTATTTTTCTGCTACTGATGATTCAGCTCATGTATTTAATCCGGAATCAACTCCAACTAATAATGCTATAAAACTTGAAGATAGCATGTTGGGTTTATTATTTGAAAAATTAAAAGAAATTAATTTATACGACAGTACTAATGTTATTTTAGTTTCTGATCATGGAATGACAGAAATAAATAAAACAAGAACTATAAATATTGAAGATATTTTGAGGAACTATAAAGTTGAGTATCAACAAGGTGGTCCATTTATTTTGATCCAGCCTAAAAAAGAGGAAGTTGATGAAGTTTATAATTTACTTGTTAAAAATCAAAACCACTATATAGCTTATACTAAAGAAAATATTCCAAATAGATTTCATTATTCAAAAAATCCCTTTATTCCTGATATAATTCTTTCCGCTGATTTAGGTTGGAGTTTAATTACTGATTACTCTTATAAATATATGTCAAAGATGGAAACAGGCGGAAATCATGGCTGGGACAATAATAATTTGGATATGCATGGTGTTTTCTTTGCAATGGGTCCAAACTTTAAAAAAGGTTTTAAAACAGGAACTATAAATAATATTGATATATATCCACTTCTTTGTAAAATATTTAATATTTCTCCACGCTCAAATATTGACGGTAATATTGATAATATTGAACAAGTGTTAATTAACCGTTAATAAAATTATGGATTTATTAAATATTGACTACGAAAAATACACTCTTAATAACGGGTTAAATGTAATCCTTTATCAAAAAAAAAATCTGCCATTAGTTGCTGTAAACATTTGGTATAAAGTTGGATCAGCAAATGAAGTAAAAGGTAAAACCGGCATTGCTCATCTTTTTGAACATATGATGTTTCAAGGTTCAAAGCATGTTCCCAAAGAAAAACATTTTAAATTTATTCAGGAAGCCGGCGGAACTCTAAATGCCTCCACAAGTTTTGACAGAACAAATTATTATGAAAAACTGCCTTCAAATTATTTAGAACTGGCTCTATGGCTTGAGTCAGATAGAATGGGATTTTTTCTACCTGTATTGGATAAAATAAAACTTGAAAACCAACGGGAAGTTGTTAGCAATGAAAGACTTCAAAGGTATGATAATCAACCGTATGGTTTGGCTTGGGAAACTATAATTACAAATCTTTTCCCCCAAAATCATCCATACAGCTGGCCTACAATTGGATTTATGGAAGATATAAAATCTTACTCATTATATGATGTTTCTAATTTCTTTAAATCCTACTATTCTCCAAGTAATGCTTGCCTGGTAATTGCAGGTAATTTTGAAACTGATAAAGCAAAAGAATTAATTGAATTGTATTTTTCTGAAATAAAAAGAACAGATACAAAACAAACTCAATCATTTAAAAATTTCAAACTAAAAGAAAATATTTTTATCCATAAAAAAGAAAAAGTTCAATTGGAAAGGATTTACCTAGTTTGGCCTACAAATAAAATATTTAGTAAAGATGATGCTCAAATAGATGTTCTTGGTGATATTTTAGCCGGTTCAAAAACAGCCAGATTAAATGAGCAACTAGTCCACAAATTAGAAATTGCTCAAGATATTCAAGCTTTTCAAATATCAGGTAATTTTGGTGGAGCTTTTTTAATAAGTGCTACAGTAAAGCCCAACATAAATCCGGAAAAAGTAAAATCAGAAATTTTTAAAAGCATTAATAAATTAATTGACAAAGGCTCAACTGAAAAAGAATTATTAAAATCTAAAAATGGAATTAAATCTCAATTTATCTATTCCTTACAAAATTTAGATACAATGGCTGACCAACTAAATAATTACAATTTTTATTTAAATGAACCCAATTATTTTTCTTTTGACCTGAATAGATATTCTTCTGTTACAGAAAAAGGGTTATTAAATGTTGCTGAAAAATATTTGCTTAACAATCATCTTGAATTGAGGATTTCACCGGAACAATAATGATAAAATTAAAAAGAATTTCCGCACCAAAACCCCAAAAAATATCTCCATTTTCTTTGCCTAAAATTGAAGAATTACAAATTACTAACATTAATAAGATTATATATGTACAAAAAAAGAATTTGCCCATTGTTAGATTTTCATATGTTTTAGAATTAGGCAGCAGATTTGATCCAGCAGATAAAAAAGGTTTAGCAAATTTATTTGGGATGGTTCTTGACGAAGGTGCCGGAAGATTGAATGCTTTAGAACTGAAAGAAAAATTTCAAATGCTTGGGACTAATTTTTCTATAAATACAAGTAAAGATTCTGTGTCATTTTCTTTTTTAAGTTTGAAAGAAAATTTTAGTAAATCACTATACCTTATTAATCTAATTTTAACTAAACCAAATTTTAGTGAAAAGGATTTTGAAAGAGAAAAGAGTAAAATTTTAACAAGTCATCAGCAAATACAAGACTCAGCAGATTATATAGCAGATATCTCATTTGATTCGCTGATATTTGAAAATAATAGTTATGCTTTTCCTACAATTGGTATTAAAGATCACTTAACTAAATTAAGTTTACAAGACATTAAGGTTTACTATAAAAACATATTTAAAAAAGCTATCCCATATTTAATAATTGTGGGCGATTTAGAGAAAGAAAATCTGGCAAGAGCTGTTCAAACTAAATTTGGTCCAATCAGACAATACAACTCCATAAAAAAAATGGATAAAATTTCAGGACAAAAGAAAACACAAATATATTTTGTAAATAAAAAAGGTTCTGTCCAAAGTGGAATCAGAATTGGGCATATAAACAATAAAAGAAATGAAAAAGATTTTTATTCAAAGACACTATTAAATACAATTTTTGGCGGACAGTTCTCAAGCAGATTGAACCTTAACTTAAGAGAAAAAAAAGGGTATACTTATGGTATCCATTCAAGCTTCGACAATTACAAAGATGCTTCTGTCTTTAACATTTCTACCTCGGTTTCTTCAGAAAATACTGCTAATGCAATTGGAGAAATAATTGGAGAGATGGAAAAGATTCGAAAAGGTGTAACAAAAGAAGAATTAAGTTTTGCCAAGTCATCTATCTCAAAAAGATTCCCCTCAAATTTTGAAACTTATGGACAAATAGCTTCTAATATCTCAAGTATAATAAAACATAATCTTCCAAATAATTATTTTAATGATTATTTAAAAAAAATAAATAAAGTTACTTTGAACGAAGTAAAGAATACTGCTGTTAAAAATATTCACCCTAAAAAATCTATAATTTTAGTTGTTGGTGACAAAGAAAAAATCTTAACCCAACTAGAAAAATTAAAATTAGGCAAAATTACTGAGGTGGGTATTTTTGGTGATAAATTATAAATTTATTTTTATTGATAAACTTCTAAAGAACAACTAATTGTCTTTTTCAGAAATTTCTAATTTCTAATAAGTCACAAACCTATACCCTAATTTACTTATCATCTTTAAATCAGGTATTATTTTAATAAAATTATCACTATCTAAAACTAAATCTAAGGTATCTTTAGGATTACTATTTAAAATATAAGAGTTAAATATTTTATTAAAATTAGTTTTGTAATCACTAGTCAAATTAATAGGAATTTTTGAGTTGAAAGTTCTTATTTTATTTTTTTTAAATACATTTTTTATCTTATTATTAGGTGAAAATTCTTTAGGAAAGTAAAATAATTTATAATTTGGAAAAGCTTTAAGAACTGCATTTACTCCATTTTCAATTCTATCAATATCAAAATTATTTCTAATCTTAAAATTCAATTCTTCAATATTATTGTCAATAATCAAGCCATAAGATGCTTTATTAATAATTATTTCTTCTGCCAGAATTAAATTCTTATTTGAGGGTGTAAATAAATATGTAATACTCCTGTTCAAATCTAAAAAAGGTTTAATTTTGTCAGAATCAATATCGTTAGGTAAAACTACAATTAGATTAATACTTCCTACTAAATGGGAAATGTCTTTATTATAGTTAAGTAATGCTGAAAGAAATAATTTGTTTGCATTATAAATTTCTAATAAAGATGTTTGATCTTCTTTAGTTTCTTTTGAAGTTATTTTCAATTTTGTATGAGAAAAATTTTGATATAAATCTTTTATGATCAATATGTTAGGAAGGTTTGCGGGAATATCAATATTGTAAAGAAATAGGTCAGGTTTGCTGCTGTTTTTTTGCGATTTTGATTTTTTGATCCAACCATCTTTTATATTAAAACTTTTTAAGGTTGATAAAAATATTGAATCTGCTACTGCGGGTGTTACTTGGCTGTCAAATTCAATTTGTCGTTTTATTTTTCTCCCATTATTAAATCTGTCAACCAACAAGTTTGCAATAAGTAAAACTACAGCAATTGCAAATAGGATTTGTATTATTAAATTTTTACTTAATTTTTCTTTCATAAAATGGAACTAATAATCTATTTGTTTTTAAATGTAGGTTTTCTTTTTTCCAAAAATGCTGAAGTCCCCTCTATGAAATCTTCTGTTAAACAGCATAAAGCAAAAACACTTGCTTCATAATTCTGTCCTTCTTTATCTGAGACTTCATCAACAATATTAATTGCTTTCATTGCCATTCTAACAGCAAACTGACCTTTTGAACAAATTTTATTTGCCATTTCTTTTACTTTATTTAAGAGTTCGCTCTGTGTATAAATTTTATTGACCAAACCAATTTTTAAAGCTTCATCTGCTTTTATCATATCTCCTGTTAAAATATATTCAGCTGATCTGCCGGAATTAATTAATCTTGTTAGTCTCTGTGTGCCGCCATAACCTGGAATTATACCTAAATTTACTTCCGGTTGACCGAACACGGCATTTTCTGAAGCAACACGAATATTACAGGCAAGAGCAATTTCGCATCCACCTCCTAATGCATACCCATTAACAGCGGCAATAACAGGCTTTTCCATTGTTTCAATATTGCTGAATACTTTTTGTCCTTTTTCTGAAAACATTTTTGCAGATTTTTCATCAAGTTTACTTAATTCTGAAATATCGGCGCCTGCAACAAATGCTTTTTTTCCACTTCCTGTTAAAATTATTACAAATACATTTTCATTATTATTTAATTCTGTAAAAACTGCATCTAATTCATTTATAGTTTCAGAATTTAAAGCATTTAATTTTTCTGGCCTATTTATAGTAACTACAGCAATTTTATTTTCAATTTCTACTAATAAATTTTTATAATTCATTCTCTCTACCTTTATTTTTAATTATTATTTTTTATTTCAGATTTTTTTAAATCTGTACCCACACCGTATTTATAAACAAGTTTACCTCCGTGTTCACCAACTTGATAAACAAAATATGAACCGACTAAAGCAAATACAATAAATATATATTTAAATGTCTGTGTAAATTTTTTCTTTAAAACAAGTATTGTTCTTAAAACTAACAAGGCTGCAAAATACCACAAAGTAAGGTCTGCAAAATCTTTGTGTTCACCTATTGCTTTAAAAGGTATTGTAGCACCTGCGTCATCCCATTTACTGGCAATTTCTTCTGCTTGATGTCCTGTTAATACAGCTAGTAATGCAGTAATCACACCCAAAAATAATGTAATGTGAGCTGCTTTTGAAAAAACTTCTTTTTTGGTTATCGCAGAAATTATTTCTAAAATTAAATAAACAAGAAATAAAACTATCGGGAAATGAACTATTTTGGGATGCAGACCTGCTAAAAATTCCATAATAACCTATACAAACTAATATTAATATTTAACTTTATATAAAAATAAACCTTTGGCAGGAATTGCCTCTCCTGCTTTTTCTCTGTTTTCTGATTTAATAATTTCTATAACATTTTCTTTTTTCCAATTGTTTTTCTGTGCATCTAATAAAGTACCGATAATTGTTCTTACCATACCGTGTAAAAATCTATTGGCTTCAATGTAAAAAATAATTTTATCAGATAATTCTTTCCAATGTATGTTATAAATAATGCAATCTTTATTTTTTATATCTACATTTTTTCTGGAGAATGAAGTAAAATCATTTTCACCCAATAAGCATTTACATAAATCATTTAAATAAGTTATATCAATTTTATCATGCAAAAAATATGAATAATTATTGTAGAACGGTGATTTTAATTTACTGAATAAATAGATATAGCACCTTTTTTTTGCATCAAATCTGGAATGAAAATCTTCTTTTATCTCATCCATTTCAATTACGGAAATATCAAAAGGAAGAATTGAATTTAATGAATGTTTAAATCTATAAATATTTAACTTTTCATCAATAATAAAATTTGCAACTTGTCCCAAGGCATGAACTCCAGTGTCAGTTCTGCCTGAACCAATCAAATTGACTTTTTGTTTTGTTATTACAGTAATAGAATCTGAAATAACTTGCTGAACAGTTACAGAATTCTTTTGAATTTGCCAACCACAGTAATTTGTTCCGTCGTATTGGATTTTTAACTTATAATTCATTTTTATAACAAAACTATTATTTATTAAAAATAATTATGATAATACTATCAATATAAATAAAAAGGTAATTTTGTATATTACTTTGAATTAAATTTACTACTATTTTTATGTTAGAAAAATCAAAAGAAGAAATACTTTACGAACTGCAAACCTTACAAGAAGATTTTAGAACCTATAAAACAAAAACAGAAAAAAATTATCTTTCCAAAATTAAGGAAAGCCAATATTCATTTGAGACTATTTTCCAAGCTAATCCAGATTCCGTTTCTGTTACAAAAATAGAAGACGGCACCTATTTGCAAGTAAATAAGGGATTTTTAAATAAAACAGGATACGAATTAAAAGAAGTAATAGGAAAAACTTCAACTGATCTAAATATTTGGGTAAGCAAAGAAGATAGAAAGCAAATTTTATTTGAATTAGAAAAAAATGGCAGTGTCCACAACTTTGAAGCACAATTTAGGATTAAAGATGGATCAATTATTACAGGTTTAGTTTCAGGAAAAACTTTAGAATACAACAACAAGCCTTGTCTGCTATTAATTGTTAGAGATATTTCGGATTACAAGAGGCTAATTGACAAATCAATTTTTAATGAGTTAAGGTTTAAAGCATTTTTTACAAACAAAGAAAGTTGTGTTTCTCTTTTAGAACTTAATGGTAATATTAAATCAGCCAATGAAAAATTTTGCAACATGCTTGGTTATACATTAAAAGAAATAAAATCAAAAAATTATCAAGACATAAGTTGCCCCGGTGATAATGATTATAATCAAGAGTACTTAAATAAACTTTATCTTGGAGAGATCAACTCGTTTACAATTGAGAAAAGATTTATTAGAAAAGATAAGACATATTATTGGGCTGAAATTTTTGTTACAGGAATTAGAGATAAACAAGGAAATTTACTTGAAACATTAGAGATTCATAGTGACATTACTTATAGAAAATATGAATCAATAAGAAACAGATTAAAATATGAATTAACGAATATTACTGAAAAACAAATTGAAGAAGAAGATTTATATCAAAGCATAGCTAATATATTGGGTAATATCTTTTTTGTAAGAAATCCATATTTGGCAGTTATTGGAGATGATATATCAATTTCATTTAAATTTTCTAATAAAAAAGATATACCATATTATGAAGTAGAAAAACAAGAAAAAATATTTATTAACCATATTATAAAAACTAAAAAATCACTCACATTAAATGGAAATGAATTAACAGAATTTCTTCAGAATGCTACAGGGAAAAAACAAAAATTAAAAGTATACAGCTGGAAG
>Ga0210041_1003019_pt1 | contig 13481 bp, 11 predicted proteins | sample CryGeymeta201503_FD_183973 | JGI IMG/M metagenome (GOLD analysis project Ga0210041, IMG submission 183973) | Groundwater microbial communities from Crystal Geyser aquifers in Utah, USA - Crystal Geyser metaG 2015-03 (SPAdes) (version 2) | ecosystem: Environmental > Aquatic > Deep subsurface >... | reverse complement strand
ATCCCAACTTTCGTAGATTCCACCATCTCCGCCAATAAAGAAATGCATTGTATTGTCAGGATCAATCCAAAGCGCATGGTCGTCCACATGGCGTTGGTTGTTGCTCAGGTTGCTCCATGTTTTTCCGCCATCGGTTGAAAATTTGGTATAGGTATCCACAGAATAGAGTTTGTCGGCATCTTTGGGATCGCAATACAACTCGCTGTAATACTGACCGCTGCTGTAATAATCATTTACTTTTGAAAAGGATCCTCCCCTGTCGGTGGAGCGGTAAACGCCCCCTTTGTCGTTAGAGGCTTCAAACATCACGTACACGTTGTTTGGGTTTACTGGTGAGACGGCAATGGCCATGCCGCCTTTGTCAACTTCAGGAATTCCGCTGGTGAGTTTGTCCCAGGTTTTACCGGCATCGGTGGATTTATAAAAAGCGGATTCGGACCCACCTCCAATTTTACCAAACTGCCGCCTGCGCCTTTGTTCGGCTCCGGCATAAAGCACATCAGGATTACCGGGTTCAAAACAAATGTTGGCTACCCCAGTATTTTCGCTGATGTTCAACACTTTTTCCCAGGTTTTTCCGCCATCGGTGGTTTTATATAATCCGCGTTCTTCGCCGGGACCCCAGGCTGAACCTTCCGCGGCCACATATACCACCGCCGAATTGCGGGGATCAATCAAAATACCGCCAATCTGGCGTGAGTCTTTTAATCCCATGTTTTTCCACGATTTTCCCCCGTCCAAAGTTTTATATACTCCGTTACCATAACCCAGTGCACGTTGGTGGTTGTTTTCCCCCGTTCCGGCCCAAACCACGTTGGTGTTGGTGGGATCCATGGTTATACAGCCTATGGAATAAACACCATGATTATCGAAAACCGGTTCAAAAGTGGTGCCGTTATTGGTGGTTTTCCAGATGTGCCCGCTGGCCACTGCCACATAATATTCACTAAAATTGTTTGGGTTTACGGCAAAATCGGCAATTCGGCCTGATGAAAACGACGGTCCGATGCTGCGCCATTTAAGCCCGCTAAAAGCAGAGGCTTTCAAGCTATCCTGTTTGGTTTCTTCTTTCTTTTTCCTGGCATCGGCCGTGCCAATGGACACCATGAAAATGAAAACAAGTGCAATGGTTTTGAGTAAAAAATGATGTTTCATATTTTTTTTAATGATGAGTAAATTTTTGACGGCTTAAAAATAGAAAAATATTGAGAACCAACTTAAATTTATTTAGCATTTAGGATGCTATCCAATTTCATGAGTTAACGTAAAAACAATCCAAATCGTGGTTGCCAATAAACCCATAACCAATAGCAGGTCGATCCAGTCGGGCATTTTCCATTTTTTTATTAATACCGATTGTCTCACTTGTTCTTTGATGATAAACATGGGCAGAATCAATATGATAACCGTGATATTCTTTACGAATTCCGGCCAGGAAAATTCGGGTATCCGGTTGGCAAAATTTATTAACACCACCACTATCCAGGGAAGTAAAATAGTGGTGGTGACCCAGAATATTCGTTTTTTGCTTCCGTAAAAGGGAGCATCACACAAATAGGCAAAATACAAACGGCCAACAATCACACCGATCAGATAAAGAAAATAAACTGAGAATACGCCGCTGACCAGCAACACTGAAAAGGAGAACTCCATAGCCTTTGCGACAGCATAGGTGCCCATTCCAAAAATTGCATCACCTATAAACGTGCCTATTGAACCATTAAATCCCCAAATGGCCAGCCACAGCAAAAAATACAATCCTGTGGTTGATTTCAGATTTACAAACATCAGCAGCAGAAGTGCCAGCATACCAATGGAAAAAGAAGCCACGGGGTTGGATAAAAAAACAGTCACCAGGGCATCAAAAGTCCATTTGGCATCGGACAACGGAGTAAGGTACACCACCCCTTCCAACCCCAACCTGGCTAATATATCAAAATCGGCAGCAAAATACAAAGAGGAATAACCGGAAATAAAAAACAAAATGACATACGAACTTAGTGCCGTGCATAAAGAAATGAAGAAAATGGTATTTGTATGTTTTATACTGTGGTGAAGATGGTCTGAATTCATGTTAGTTACATTTCAGTGGAACAAACCGAGCCAATGATGTTGACAAATATAATAAATAAGCAGATCAACAGGATGCTCATTTGAAGTCGGGTAAAGTTGAACACCTTTTTTACTGTCCGATCTTTTATATAACAAAAAGGCCGTTCATCCCAAAATAGATCATTTGGGACGAACAGCCTGATCAATTGATTTCATTGTAACAGCAGCAACCTACATACCTGCCGGGGCCACCTTTACCTCTTCAGGAATATCACCGGTCAACGTGGTAAAGAAGGCAACCATATCATCAACCTGTTTATCCTCAAATTCTTTATTCAATTGCAGTTTCCCCATGATTTGAATGGCTTCATCCAGATTGCTCACTCCGCCATTGTGGAAATAGGGATAGGTTTTTTCAACATTCCGAAGTCCAGGAACATAAAACATGTCTTTGTCGGCTTCGATTTTGGTCTCGTTGAATTTACCCGCATCGGCTACTGTGGGATGCACATATTGAGTGTAATCACCATACAAACCAAACTTTTGCAACATGGTTCCTCCAAGCAAAGACCCTGTGTGACAGGCAATACAACCCTGATCGATAAATAGTTTTAGCCCTTGACTTTCCTGGGTGTTCAGGGCCGTTACATCGCCACTCAGATAGCTATCGAACTTTGTTGGAGTGATAAGGGTGCGTTCGAAAGCACCAATGGCATTGCGCATATTGGCATAGGTAATGGTAATAGATTCTTCAGGGAAAGCCTCAGCAAACATAGTCACATACATGGGAACAGCCGAAAGACGGTTAACAACCACTTCTTCTGAAGGCATGCCCATCTCGGCGGGGTTCAATACCGGTCCGCCGGCCTGCTCTTCCACATCTTTGTTGCGGCCATCCCAAAACTGCGCGGTGCGTAAGGCTGCATTAAATGTGGTGGGCGAGTTCCGTGTACCTGAAATTCCATTGTCACCAGGAGAGGTGGGCAAGTTGTCCACACCATAGGTGTTTAAATTATGACACGAATTGCAGCTTTGATTTCCGTCTTTTGAAAGCCGGTTGTCAAAATACAGGTGTTTCCCCAGTTTTACTTTGGCCTCAGTAATCATGTTGTCAGGATTTTCGGCTGCAGCAGGCAGGGGTTTAAAGAAGAGTTGTGCCTGCGCAAGCAGGTCTTTGTCCTGTTGGGTGATGACGGCAGCGTCATTTTCGCTTTGCGCTGACTTCTGAGCGTTTTGTTGGCAGGCTGTCATCATTATCGCAGCCAGGGCCAGTAAGAATAAGTACTTTTTCATTTTTTGATAATTTCCTCCAAATTTAACAGAAATTTTTGGAAGATTGGTTAAGATTGGCTTAATAAAGTAATCGAAGAAATGGTTTGTCAGTTTTAAGTAATTAGCATCTAATCTTACTTTTACTTTAATTAAATAAGTCAAACAAGTTGTTTCCGCTTTAGTACAAATAGAGGTAAATAGACTAAAATCACAACAATCGAAAAAATCAATCCTCCAGATGTGCCTGCCGCCATTGCAAACCAAAAAGGCTCATTCTGTCCGAAAGCCATAAATGGAATTAATCCCATGACTGTTGATCCAATAGTCAATAATATGGGTACGATCTTTCTGTTAAAGGCCTTCACATACCTTTTTGGATCCATTAAGTTCCTTTTTTTGCCGGTGATGTGATCGAATTCATTTAAGAGATAAATGGACGAATTCACTACCAAACCCGTGATCAAAACAAAGGAAGCAAAACCTCCCTGGTCGAAGTTGAAATCAAGCAGGTAGAACGTGAGAAAAACACCAATAAAAGAGGCTGGCACGGTTAAAATGATAGCAAACGGGCGCAGAAGTGACTCGAACAAGATGCTGCAAATGATAAAAATGATGATGGTTACCAGTAAAATCAACCATGTGTACGAAACCGTTTCCTCTTTTGAATTGTAATAGTTAAGTAGCGATTCTACCCGATATCCGATGGGCATTTCGGATTTCATCTCATTCAATACTTCAGCCAAAAACTCGTTCCCAAATTTTGTACTGCCTATGTATTGAAAATCCACTATCCGGATATAATTCTGGTTCTCTTTATAAATGGATTGTTGCTCAATACCTCTTGCAATGCTTACATATTCCATCAGTTTATGCCCTGAGGAAGCCATCGGCTGGTTGATTAGTCCCCATTTGTCGGTTAATCCCCGGTTATCGGGTGTTAGGTGAATGTAATCGTACGAATGACCGGTGAAAAGCCCAATTCTGTTTCCGCTTGTTGAAGTTTTGTTTCTAAATTCCCTGTAAACATCGGTAAGGGTGTTTTTCCCGTAATCCATTCTGTCATTGTTCACATTAATGTAATACTCATAGGATTTTTCGTCCTCCCACCAATATTTACCGCCGGAAACATTTACTTTTTTAACTCGGGGATGAACGTCCAGTTTAGCCTGTAATCTCTTTGCCTGTATCTCAAGTTCATCAAAGTTGAAACCATACATTGCCACTTTGAAATTAATCATTTCGCTTACCCCAAAATTGTTTGAGAAACCCTTACCAATACCATAAATATTCCAGTTTATCCCGCCCAAATCAATACTACGGGCAATTAACCTGCTCTTAAGCAAGTAGGGAAAAACATTGTCGGAGGTCTGGTTATTAAATGTGATAGTCATTTCGGCATATTGAGGGCCATATATTCTACTGTAATATTGAATTGTATTTCCGTACTGCGCAACAAATTTTTCCATTTCAACCATTACCGAGTTGAGTTGCCCTATGGTGGATCCCTTTGGCATAGAGGCTTGTACATAAAGTTTGGTTTCTTCGGGTTTCGTATAATAAGAGTTTTCAAAAACATAGTACGAAAACAGGCGGAGACTACCTCCTAAATACTTGTTTACGTGCGTTTTTAAATGGTCGGTATACCATTCGCTACCCAAAGTCCTGTTGTATATGTTGGGCCACATTCCCTCTGATTGGATTTTGTTGGGAAGCATAAAAACAGGAAGTCCAAAGGCCAAAACAAGAACAAGGATAGCGGCAGTTCGGTAGCGCAACAAAAATGTAATAAATGCGGCATAATAACTGTTCATCCACACAATCATGCCTCTCCGTCTTCGTTTTTTGATTTGTTTTCCCATGTTCATGGGCATCATTTTTAAAAGTGCGGGGATATAAAATAGAGATACCGCGAGAGAAACTGACAAGTTAACTACTATAATGAGAGCAAAATCCCATAAGTTAAGCCGGAGCTCTTCAGGCAGAAACCAAACCACTATAAGCGAAACCATTGTAGTAAGCGTAGAGGCTAGAAGGGCAGTGTAGACTTTTAGGTTTTTCCGGTAAATCAGGTGGTCGGTCATTACGATGGAGTTGTCGATAATAAGACCAAGCGAAACCGTGATTCCCGCCAACGAATACAGGTGAATTTCTATACCTAACAGGTAATAAAATATAAACGAAAGCGATAAGTTAGTAAAAAGACTAAGCACGATGAGCAATACATAGCGAAAACTTAAACTAACCAGGAAAACAAAAACCAGCAAGATGAAGAAAGTAAGCAGGGTTCGCTTATATAACTTCGAAAGCTCGTTGCTAACATATTCAGTTGAATCATAAGAGGTTTCTAATACATATGCATCGGGTAAAACGGATTTCATCTGGATTATTTTTCCGCGTATAAGTGTGGCCAGCTTCAAGGCATTGCTTCCTTTTTCAGGATAAATAACCAGGTTGATGGCATTTTTCCCATTTACTCTGAAATAGGAATTGGCTTCTTGTTTTACCCTTTCGATACGGGCTATTTCGCCTAAATAAATAATCCTGTTGCCTGCTTTTTTTACCGGAATGTTCTCCCATTGAATATTCATTGAGGACTGCAAGGCTAATTTCACGGACATTTTTTTTTCTGTACGGCGATTTTCTCCCTGTTCATATTCAATAACATGTCCAATCGGTTGATGGTGGAAAAACAATTTCAGTGCTTGCGTAATGTCTTCAGGCGTAATGGATAAGCGGTTGATGGTTTCCGGTTGATATATCACCTGCCACTCATTGCCGATACCACCGTACACTATTATTTTTTCAATTCCGGCGATTAACGCCAGGTCTGTTTTGAGGTAGTTTTCGGCGTATTCCTGAAGTATTTCGCTGTCGTGCGAACCAAATAAAGTATAAATGAGAAATGGTTTTTCATCTTCTTCATCGGGAGTGCTAAGGTTGATACTTGGGTAGCTTACCCCAACAGGCAAGCTTGGATACAACCGCCTGATAACAGCAGACATCTCAAGGCGCAACTGGTTCGGGTCAGTGTATTTATCTATTTCAATGTCTATTTTGGAATAACCGGGCGACGAAACTGAACTGATGTTCTTAATCCCCTTTAGTGTGTTAATGGCGGCTTCCAATTGTGAAGTCAATTGCCCCTCTACAATGATGGCAGAGGTGCTTCCCCACGTACTGGTGATGGTAAATGATGCCAAACCTGCTGATGGCTGCAACCGAAATGAAAGCAATGGTACAAATACCCAACCCAACAAACTTATGGCTGTAAATATAAGTACTATTGAGAAAAAGGGAACACGTTTGCCGCTCATGATCAGGTTTTGAAAAAGGTCAAAATTAGGAGTTTTTCTATTGTATCCATCATTGCTTTACATTTGGTGCAACTAATCAGGTGATAATTTTAAGTTGCCTGCCTGCCGATAAGCTGAAAATTAAGAAACTGTCTAAAATTTTCCCGTAAGGAACTTGCTTTTTTCATTTCTTTGTTTTTTCTTAGTTGTCGAAACAAGGTAATTATTTGCAAAACAGGCAACATGTTAGCCGGTAAGCCCTGAGAACACAAAAAGTTACTGGTTTCGTAAAAGTTTTTTGTTAACTTAAATTTTTGTAACTATGAAAAAGAGTATTAGTCTTATTATCGGTGTAGCTTTTGTTTTCGCATCATCATTTAGTATTTTAATGGCTCAGTCTGAAGGGGGAGATAAAGCTCCTGTTAAAAAATGGCATCAGGAAAAGTGTCCAGATAACACAACCTATGAAATTTGCATGTATATAGGTGATGGAAATGACTGTTCGCCTTATTTGGCGAAGACAAGAGAGTGCTTCGCTACACCAGCCGATCCAAACAATTAGAATAGTTGTTTTTTTGAACCTTTCATATATTTTGATTACAAATTATCGAATTTTCAAAATCAATTCTAAAAAATGAATCCACTTCGAAAAATTGATAAACTATTTTTTAACTATTATAGGGATTATGGGTTATCAATTTTTCTGAGTAGATTTAAGAATTAATTAAAAAAAAGAAGTAGCTCGTTCATGAGTGCCAAAAAATTGACGTCTAGAAAATAAATAACTTACTTATAACTTAACGTATTTATGATAATGCGCACCTATTTCCCCCTGACTTCGAAAAGATTTTCGAGTTGTTTTTGTAAGTAATTGTTTGTCTATTCATAAATGATTACTGCGATTGGATTTGGGCGACCCAGGGTCTTTTTTTTCCTTTATTTCATGTTTGTACCTAAAAGATAAATATGAGTGGAGTGGTAAGTGTACGATTCATAACAAATTCAATGGCAAATCAAAGTTTGTTAAGACCATTAGAAGTTTGGTTGATAAGGCTGCCGTGGCTGATTTGATTAATAAAGGCTATCAAACCAATATCATGTTGACAATGGTTAAAATCATTGAGAATGACGGGCATTTATGTCAAATTGAAAGTGCCTTTAGAATATTTAAAACAGATCTTAAAATAAAGCCAATATTCCATTGTCTGCAAATATGAATTGAAACACATAATTTGCATCTCATTTATGGCTTACAAAGTATACAAGGAACTGGAAGGACAACTTAATGTGAAAGAACCTTCTTTTAGTCCTGAAAAAGCAAATCAGATAGTTAAACAATCTATCAAATGAAGGTGAATACTCAATACGCATATATCAGGCATGTATTGTTAATCTTCGACAAACAGAAAAAATCACCTGACCTTATTAATTTTGGGTGACCCGGTGTCGAAGACAGGAAATAAAACAAATATATGCTTTGCTTTTTTCGTTTATTTTTTATTGCTTTGTAATCGAAACAGTATTTCTTTGCAAAACAGGCAACATGTTAGCCGGCAAACCCTGAAATTGCAAAAAAATACCCAAATTCAATAATTTAAAATTAATTTAATTAATCCGTTATAATGAAAAAGAGTATTAGTCTTATTATCGGTGCAGCTTTTGTTTTCGCATCATCATTTAGTATTTTAATGGCTCAGTCTGAAGGGGGAGATAAAGCACCTACTTGTAGATGGCATCAGGAAAGGTGTGCAGATAACACAATCTATGAAATTTGCTCGTATTCAGGAGATGGGAACGTGTGTTCCACTTATTTGGCAAAGACTAGAGAATGTTACCAAGTACCAGTTGATCCAATCAATTAGAATAGTTTTTTTTGAACATTCTATATATTTTGATTGCAAATTATCAAATTTTCAAAATCAATTTTAAAGAATGAATCCACTTCGAAAAATTGATAACTATTTTTTATCCTTTATGGGGATTATGGGTTATCAATTTTTCTGAGTAGATTTAAGAATCAAATAAAAATAGAAGTAGCTCGTTCATGAGTTACAAAAAATAGATTTCTAAAGAAAAAATAGCGTTTTTAAAATTTAATGATTTTATGATTAAGCACACATATTTCCCGATATTTGTTTTGGTTATGACAATTATTTTGTTCAGTTGCTCCACCGAAACAAATAGCACAACAACCGGAGTTGAAACAATTATAATATTTGTAAATAAATTCAAAGAGAGAGGCTTGTTAAGTGATTTAATTGAGCCAAAAGATTTCATAGCACTCGAGACAAATGATAGTTGTCTGATAAATACGATAAGTAAAGTTGTGATATTTGAGGAAACTATTTTTGTTCTTGACAGAAATTCTCAAAAAATCTTCAGGTTTGATATCGATGGTAACTATTTAGGAAGAATTGGACAAACAGGGGAAGGGCCAGGAGAATATTTAGAAATTCAGGATCTAGCAATTGACAAAGAGAACAGGAAGATATATGTACCTGATTATTATAAAGTTAATGTCTATGAATTAAACGGGCAATTTGTTAAATCTTCAAAATTGCCATTTATGGGCAGTCATATGCATGTTTTAACAAACAAAAAGTTTGTTTTTTATGGAGGAGGCGTCGAGGACAGAGCAATTATAACGGATGAAGATTTTACTGTTATAAATTCATATTTTCCTTATAGTCAAAAATACAGATTGAATAACAGCTATATTTTTTCAGATTATAAAAACAATGTTATTATGCACCTATCTACGTGTGACACAATATTCACACTTAAAGATGGTAATCCTAAACCGTTTTTTTACATAGATTTCAATGGGAAAAACTTCACACAATTAGATTATGAACAGTTGCCTGCTGGTGACAAGAGTAATGTCGCAGATTATGAAAGAAAAAGCAATAAATTTGTGAGATGTTATGGGTTTTATCCATTAACAAATTCTATTATTTTAAGTCTTGGTCATGCTAATAAATCTTTTACAGGAATATACAACATAGAATCAAGAGTGTATCTAGGTATAAACCAGTTAAATTTGTCAAACGACATTTTTGGTTCATATATTTATTTTAATCCCGTTGGGGTGAGTGGTGAAAACTACATATTCGCGGTGGAACCAAGTAAACTGTTAAAAAACCGATCAAGTGATTTTGTAAAGAAAAATGTTGAAAAGCTAAGAAATACGAATGAACATTCTAATCCTGTATTATTCGTTGCAAAATCAAAAATATAGAATTTGTGGCTTATTCTTAATTACGAATCGATAAATATTTAAAGGGATGACAATTAGAAATATTTTCAAATATTTTCGCATTTGGTGGATAGCACTTATTTTGGCAATAATAATCATGGTTTATAACGGAATTCAATTGTCCAAAAGAAGTGACATGATTTATTATCTTACGAATATTGTAAACAATCAAAAGAATAGAATAATTACCTATGAAACTAATGATAGTATTAGGTTAATTAAAAGCTGCTTAGGTTTGGATCCAAATATGGAGATGATTACTTTAAGTGGAGTTAAAGTTAAGCTAGTTGATGTATTCAATACAAGAAAGCTTGTAATTCGTTATTCAAAACTGAGTTGTAATTCCTGTGTCGAGAATGAATTTGAACTGCTAAAGGAGTTTGTGAAAAAAATAGGTGCAAACAATATAGTCATGATAACTGATTATGAAAATACCGGAAATCTATTTCGGTTTCTTAGAATTAATCAAATGGAAGATTTTGATGTATATCTAACGCAAGACCATGAACTACAATCTGTTTTAGAATTTCACAATATGCCATATTATTTTATTTTGGATAGTCGTTTAATTCTTAAATCGATTTTTATCCCCAATAAAGAAGATAATGAGTTTACGAAAAGTTACTTCAATTCAATAACTAAGTACTTTTTTGATGTACAAAAGTAGTTTATGATCGTACAATGATTCATTTTTAAAAGTAATACGAGAGTTTTTCATTGTATTAAACTGTGTTTCGCTAAAATTGTTTACCTTGAGATTTATAAATAGTTAAGATGAAATTAGGTCGTATCACCACAAAAATAGTACTGGTCATTTTTGTATCCATGAGTGGCTGCATTTCTGTACCAACGGAACTAAAGGAAATTGAGGCAAACAAGAACATGGTTATCCCACAGAAAGTGAGTATTACCTTATTACAATTAAATGATTTCCCCATGCAGACCATTTCCAACGGGCTATTAGAACCTGCCGCTACTGCTGAGCTCTTTTTTGAAGAATCGGGAACACTTGACCGTGTTTATTATCACAATGGCAATAAGGTTAGCAAAGGTGATGTACTGGCTTCTTTGGCTAACGCTAGACAGTTGCTGAATATGCAAAAGGCAGAAGCTGCTTTAAAGGAGACAGAAAGTGAGCTGCACTCGCTCGTGTTGGGATTTGGGAGCACTACTGGAGATACCTCCAGCATGGAACATGAACTGCTACAATATCTAAAAAGTCAAAGTGGATTTACCATGGCTGCTTTAAACTTGCAATCGGCCAGAATGAATTATGAAAACACCTTTTTAAGAGCACCTTTTAACGGTCTTGTTTCGGGCGTTGAAAAGCAAGAACACCAACAGATATTAAGTTCAGATCCGTTTTGCACTTTGTTAAACGAAGAGCAATTCGTAGCCCGGTTTTCAGTGATCGAACAAGAGCTTGCGAAAATAAAACCCGGGCAGAAAGTGAAGGTTTACCCCATTGCTTACGATAGCTTATATGTCACTGGCAGAATTACCGAGATCGATCCTGTGGTTGACAAAAATGGATTGATCAAAGTAAAAGCACTGGTCGATAACAAGAAAAGGCAAAAAAAATCAATTATGAATCTGCTCGCCGGTATGAACATCAAAGTGGTGATTGAAGATATGAAACCCGATCAGCTTTTTGTACCTAAAAGTGCCATAGTATTGCGCTCGGGAAAGAAAGTCGTTTTTACTTGTGAAGGCGGATTGGCCAAATGGAATTACGTGGAGACAGGTGTTGAAAACAGCAACTCCTACATTATTACCAAAGGATTAAGTTGCGGCGATACAGTGATTACACAAGGGGGACTTAATCTGGCACATGAGGCCAGGGTGGTGATAAGTGATTAGGTCGGGGGAAGTTGGGAGTTGGCAAAAGTAATTTAATTATGACCAAAGAAATAATATATATGGAACCAAAATATAATGTTGAAAAGCCTCTTGTTCACAACCTTACACTTTTTACCCCTGTCATTTAGGGTACTTTAAATCAATTTAGGCACATTCGCACTAATATCCATGGTAAAATTCCTCATACAAAGACCGATCGCTGTACTCATGACGGTTCTTGCCATTTCGGTGTTGGGGGCCCTTGCTTTTCTGACCATGCCGGTTTCGTTGCTCCCGGATATCGACATCCCTGTAATTAAAGTCAAAGTAAACTATCCAACCACCGACGCACGGAATCTGGAGAACATAGTCGTACGACCTCTGCGCCAACAATTGATGCAGGTGGGTGGATTGGCCGACATTGAAAGCGAAACCAATGATGGTTTCTCCAACATTACCTTGCGATTTTCTCATGTCACCAAAATTGAATATGCCTACCTGGAGGTCAACGAGAAGGTAGATGCTATTACTGGTCAGTTTCCGCGCGAAATGGAACGGCCACAGGTCATCAGATCCAAACCATCGGATATACCAGTGTTTTATATAAGTATTGTACCCTCATCGACCTATTACCAAAACGGAAAAAAATTTGGCGAATTGAGCGAATATGTACAAACGGTGGTGAAAAAACGGCTGGAACAAATAAGTGATGTGTCCATGGTCGACATCACCGGTCTCGACTATCCTCAAATCACCATAAGCCCCAAAAGTGACAAACTGGAAAACATGGGACTGGATTACGATGATATTTCTAAAGCCATCGTCCGCAATAACATCAGTATGGGCAACCTGAGCTTTCGCAATGGGCATTACATTTATCGCCTGCGTTATAAGCCTTCGGTAAAAACCGTGGAAGATTTAAAACAAGTCAGCCTAGGGAATGGGAGCCGATTATTTAAACTTGAGGATATAGCGGATGTGGTATTAGAATCAAATCCTGGTGATGGAATGTTCCTGCACAATAATTCCAGAGCCATTTCAATGGCTGTTTATAAACAGGCTGATGCCCGAATGCAGGATGTCAGGTTAAACGTTGGTGAGGTCATCGGTCAATTGAAAAGCAGCAGCTTGGATGTCGAATATTACTTGGAACGCGATCAAACCCAATTACTCAACTATTCACTCAAAAACCTGGAGCAAACGTTATTTCTAGGAATCCTGCTGGCGATGGTACTCCTGTTCCTGTTCATCAGGCAGCCTAAACTTCCGGTCATCATCTCCATCAGCATTCCTGTTTCGCTGGTAATTTCGTTTTTGTTTTTAAACCTGTCAGGCCTCTCACTCAATATCATCTCCTTATCAGGATTAATCCTCAGCGTAGGCTTGATGATAGACAACTCCATCATTGTAATCGATAACATCAATCAATACCGGCTGGCAGGCCAAAGCAGCTTCGATGCCACAATAACCGGAACCAACGAAGTCATTCGTCCTCTTTTGAGTTCTGTTCTAACTACTTGCGCCGTATTTGTTCCCATGATTGCCCTTAGCGGGATAGCCGGTGCCCTGTTTTTCGATCAGGCCATCACCATTACCCTTAGCCTGATGGTTTCACTTTTCGTAAGCATCATGGTCATCCCCGTACTCTATCATGCGCTCAATAAAAACAGCCCCTTATCGTCAAAAGCCAGGTTGAGTTCTCCGATGTTAATCCTTTACGAGAAAGCGCTTTCCTTTGTAATGAGAAGGAAAGTGTTTTTTACGATTAT
>Ga0210041_1003003_pt1 | contig 13533 bp, 18 predicted proteins | sample CryGeymeta201503_FD_183973 | JGI IMG/M metagenome (GOLD analysis project Ga0210041, IMG submission 183973) | Groundwater microbial communities from Crystal Geyser aquifers in Utah, USA - Crystal Geyser metaG 2015-03 (SPAdes) (version 2) | ecosystem: Environmental > Aquatic > Deep subsurface >... | reverse complement strand
CGACGGCTCGGTGACGACCGCGAAGCTCGCGGCCTACGCGGTGACCTCGGAGAAGCTCGCCGACGGCGCGGTGATCGAGTCGAAGCTGGCTGCGGGAGCGGTGACGACGACGAAGCTTGGTGCTGATGCGGTGACGGGGGCGGCGATCCTGACGGGCGCGGTGGTGGAGTCTAAGCTGGCCGATGGGGCGGTGACGACGGCGAAGCTGGCGGCAGACGCGGTTACGGCGGTAAAGATACTCGACGGCGCGGTCACCACGTCGAAGCTGCACGCAGACGCCCTTCTGCCGATCATGCTGGATAGAGTAAATAGCAGGGTCGGCATCGGGACGAACAGCCCCGGCACGGCCAAGCTGTGGCTACAGGGCGCGGTAGCCGACGAGTTCCACCTCCAGGTCTCCAGCCAGAACGGCATGGGCAACCTCCTGACGGTAGCCAAGTCGGGGAATGTGGGTATGGGCACGGCAGCGCCCGTTTACAGGCTCGACATCCGCGATACGACGCACAATCGCATCAACGTCGACGCGCCGCCCGGATTCGTGAAGGGTATGCGGTTCTCATCCTCAGGCGCGGCCCGATGGGACCTCGTCGTGGACCAGACCGCCGAGTCGGAGGCAACGCCGGGGCGAACCTGCTGCTCCAGCGCGAGGATGATGCCGGCGCGTTCCTCGGGAACGTCATGGCGTTCACGCGCTCCTCCGGCGACGTCGGCATCGGGGCGACGGATCCTGGGGCAAAGCTCGAGGTGGCGGGCCAGGTCAAGATCACGGGCGGCACGCCTGGGGCGGGGCAAGTGCTGACCTCGGACGCCGCGGGCCTTGCGACCTGGGAGCCCGTTGCGCTGGTGGACGGATCCGTGACCTCGGTAAAAATCGCCGATGGGGCGGTGACGACCGTAAAGCTGGCGTCTGACGCGGTGACCTCGGTGAAAATCGCCGATGGGGCCGTGACGACCGCCAAACTGGCGGCAGACGCGCTGGCGTCGCGGGTGGCGAAGAGCGGGGATACGATGACGGGCGCGCTCGTTTTGCCCGCCGATCCGGCGGCGGCGCTGGAGGCGGCGACGAAGCAGTACGTGGATTCGTGGACGCGCTCCTGCGTCAATCCGGCCGACTCTAACGGCTATGCGGGAGGAGAGGATGGGACGGCGAATTGAGAGGACGCGCTCAGGAGAAGACTTCTGCGAGGGCAAGGGCAAGGCCGGGGAGCAAGGGCGTCGCGAGGGAGTCGTCCGCCTGGCGGGGCGGAGCCCCGCCGTGCCGGGCTTCATGGGGGTTATGAGGACGCCCGGCCGGATGGGGTCGGTAAGTCGCGCGCTGCTTGGGATCGTGCTGTGCGGGCGCTTGGGGATGGGGCCGCGTGCGGCGTCGGCGGCGAGTTTCGATTTCGCGGAACAGGTGTAACTGCTCAGGTCGTCAGGCTGGCGAGACGGGGATGAATGGACGTCCAGCGATGGCATCGACAAGCGCTTGGAAGACGGGGAGGTTGTGCTTGCGGACGGTATCGATATAGCCGCGCACGCGGAGGAAGCGCTCGGCGCCGGCCTTCCCGCGCCGACCGATTTTCGCGTCGTCAGACGGTTTGGGCAACAGGCTCAAGCCCGGCGCCATTTTCAAGCGCGATTATGAATATGTGCGAGGAGGAACGGCGAACGTGTTCTGCGCTGTAGAGCCCAAGGCGGGCAAGTATTTCACGCGGGTGACCAAGAACCGCAAGGGGCCGGCGTTTGCGAAGATGATAGCCAGAATCGCGAGGGCCTATCCCGGGAAGAAAACGATCCATCTGGTGATGGACAACCTGAGCACGCATAGCGAGAAATCATTGACGGACTTCTACGGCGAGAAACTGGGCGGCAAGATTTGGGACAAGTTCACGCCGCACTACACGCCGAAGCACGCGAGCTGGCTGGATCAGGCGGAAATCGAGATTGGAATATTCTCGCGCCAATGCCTGGGGCACGATCGCATCGGAGATATCCCATCCTTGCGCAAACGGGCTTCAGCGTGGAATTGCCGGATGAACCGTCAGCGCAGGAAGATCAACTGGAGTTTCACGGTTCCGGACGCCCGTGAAAAGCTCCGGTACAAATCAGCCGACTTTATCAGGTCGAGGTACTAGGAGTGCGGGAAGGCTTCTAGATTGCGGGCCCCAACGCGGAGGACAGAATGCGCACGGGAGCAAGGTCTTGGACGGCACAGGCGGCCTGTCTTAGGACCGCCTTCTCGCGTTCGCCTAAGGAACGAAGGTCCCCGTCCTCAAAGAAGGTCAACGCTTTTAGGCTCTCGCTCGGCTGAAAGGCGGGACCGAACATTTCTCGGGCTGCCGACAGGCCTCTTTCCAGGCTGACTCTCTCCTCAATCATGCGCGCTATGTCTTGGTAGTCTTTCGCCTCGGCGCGCTGAAGGATCACCTTGAGCTTCATCACCATCAGGTCGTCGAGAGAGGCGACCCGCAGCACCCCATCTTCCGTGTTCTCGGGCTGCCCCACCCGGCCGAAGGTGAGGCCGCCGAAGAACGAAACCTTCACGGTAGCGCTTGCTTCGTGCTTTCCGGCAACAAGCACGGTGAGTGTATTCGGTTCCTCCTGCACCGTGGTCGATCGGCTGAGAAACGCCATGGCGTGCCGCAGGCGATCGTGATGCAACGGTTTGTCGGAGAAAAAGTCGAAGTCTACGGAAATTCGGTGCCCCAGCCGCAACGCGACCGCGGTGCCGCCGTAGAGCACCAGTCCAAGGTCGTCCGTGGGAGCCAACTCCGGCCAAAGCTCTCGCTGCTCCGGAGGCAGGATATCGAGGCGGGGTTTCAGCATTCAGTGAGGAATGTGCCGCGCCGGCGGAGGCGGCACCGAATCCTGCGGCCGGCAGAGCCCCAGCCGGTAATGCCAATAGGCCCATGAACGCGGTCGAAACTGCCCGGCCTCGGCATGCGTCAGCACATCCCGCAACACATCATCGCCGACCGCGTGGGCGAGGCGCTGGACATCTTCGTAGTCGCCGATATCCATCACCTGCGCGAAAACGCGTCTCGGGGTCGAAGCGGCCTCAGCGGGCGACCGCCACCAGAGATATCGCCGCGCCAGGCTCCTTAAAGTTTCCTGATCGAGCTGCGCCACAAGGATAGTGTAGCAGGTAGACATGTTCCCTGTCGACCGCTCCGGATGCAGACCATTCTTGACTTTATGAAAAACTTTATCTGTAGCCGCACTTGGCGCACTCGCGCCCCTCAGGCCGGTCCTTGCGGGGATAGGTCGCGTCAATCCCGCACTTCGGGCAGATAGGCTTCCCGTCAGGCCAGCGCGAGTCGATTACGAACTGGAGGCATACTCGCTCATCCGGGAACATCCGGAAAAATTCAGGAAGGGACCGGGGAAAGGTGGGACGCGCCATGCGAAGGCAAAGGATACAACCCCTCGAGGGGTACCGTCAACTGGCCGATACGCATAAGTCTCAATGCTGCCTGACGCTCAATTTTTTGGTATACTGGACCGAGCGGAAAGATCCGCCCGGAGTTAAGAGTCATGGCTAAGGTATGTCAAGTAACGGGTAAGCGGCCGTCGACCGGGAACAACGTTTCCCATTCGAACCGCAAGACGAAGCGCCGCTTCCTTCCCAATTTGCACAGCAAGCGGCTTTGGGTGGAGAGCGAGCAACGCTTCGTGCGGCTTCGCCTCAGCGCCAAAGCGCTGCGCACGATCGATAAGAAGGGCATCGACGCGGTGCTGCGCGAAATGCGCGCCGAAGGCGTCAAGGTCTGAGTCCCGACGTGAAAGCGAAACGACCGCCGGGTCCCGTTCAGGGGCCCGGCGGTCGTGCGTTCACGCCGCGCGACACGCCGCAGCGCCGCGCGATCCGCAAAACGATCGAGGCGGGCGCGCGCCCGTTGACGCCCAACGAGATTCTGGATTCCGCCAAGTCCCGGCACCGCGGCCTTGGGATTGCGACCGTTTACCGGAATCTTAAATCCTTGGTGGAAGAGGGCTGGATTTCGGAGGTCGCTTTACCCAACGAAGCGCCGCGATACGAGCGCGCGGGGAAGCATCATCACCATCACTTTCAATGCTCGGCGTGCCGGCGCGTGTTCGAACTCGAAGGATGCGCCGACGCGATCTCCCGGATCTCCGCTCCCGATGGATTTTCGGTCGAGCGTCATGAACTCACCTTGTTCGGCCGCTGCGCCGACTGCTGATTCAGCCGTCTAGAAACGACTCGAGAACGGGCCAAATCTCCCGGTCGGCGTTCGTCCCGCAAACCAGATCGACATGCCCGTAGGATTCGGCGAGATGCCAGCGCTTGCCCGGGGAATCGACGCGATCGTACGTCCAGCGGGCCGTTTCGGGAGGGCATAGCGAGTCCCTCCCTCCGACGATGGAAAGCCAGCGCACGGGCAATTTCCGGGCGAGGTCCGGCAGCCGTCGTCCGAGTTCCGCGCATTCGATCCCGTCCCCTTCGAATGTCGATGCCAGTTCGAAGAGTTCGGGAACCGTCATGTCCGCCATGGTGTGACCGTGAAACGCCAGGCGCGCGTCGGCGCTCATGTGATCGGGGTTGTAAAGTCCCCGGCGGGGCAGCAGTCCGAGCGCGGCCGCGGGAGCGGCGATGCGGTGGTAGAGGCGGTTCCATACCTTGCGGCGGCCCCGCAGCGTTCTCCGAGTGCATTCTCGGCGCTTCTCCTCCCCGAAATCGGTTTCTCCGACGCCGTAATGAAGAGCCGAACCGATCGTCGTCACCGAGGCTAATTCGCGCCCGCCGGAGTTCGCCGCATAGGCGAGGCCGAGAACCCCACCGAGACTGTGCCCCACCCAATGAAAACGCTCCCCTGCCCTAGCCCGCACCGAGCGAGCGAGGGCCGGAACGTCCCGGAGCAGGTAGTCCGAGAAAGTCCAGTCAAAAGCGCTTCCCGTTTCGCGGCCGCGCATCGAGCCCAAAAAAACGCGCCAGCCGCGCGCGCAGAGCCAGCGCGCCAAACTCGGCCCATGAGGATGCAGATCGAAGGTATTCGCGCGCGAACCCAAACCGTGCTGCAGATAGACCGTTCCTTTCGCGGCGACGGTCGGAGTATATTCATCGAGGGCGAGCCGATGGCCGTCCCCCGCGGCCGCGAAGCGGCGCTTCGGCGGAGGATCCGGACGGCGCGACCGCACCCAGCACTCGGCCGCGCCCGCGATGATCGCCCCGCCGGCGAGCCATTTCCAAAGCCTCATCCTCCGATCCTCTTTACGCGGTAGCCGTCCTTTTCCAATTCGGTTTGAAGCGCATCACGCCGATCTCCTTGAAGTTCCAAGACCCCGTCCTTAATCGTCCCGCCGCATCCAAAGCGTTTCTTGAATCGGCTGAGAAGTTTCTCTTTCAGGCTCGGATGCATGTTGAGCCGCTCGATGCGCGTGACGCCGCTGCCTTTCGCGCCTCGTTGAAAGAGGAGTCGGACGGGTTCCGGCTGCCGCCGTTTCCCGGCGCTCGCGCAGCCGCACGGACTTTTCCGACACGCCGCGCAAAAGTTCGGATCGCTCGAGTAGACGGGCGCGTCACTCATTTCCGCCCGCCTCCGCGGCGGGTCTTTTTGCGGCGCCCAAACGCGCTTGTCGGACGCGTTCCTTCAACGCATCGGCGTTCTTGATCCCCTCGAAGCGAACCTCGATGCCGTCCCCGCCGGCCGAGGCGATCCCGACGGAGCCGATGCCGCACAGGCGGTCGAAGAAGCTCTGCTCCAGGACGATGTTGCGAATGTCGGAGATCTCAACCTCATCGACGCGCTTGGACAACAATCCGGTCCGGGCGATGACGCGCTGATCGCTGAGGGTGTAGCGAACGCCCCATCGCGCCGCCGCGGCCGAGAGATAGGCGACCGCCGCGAGAGCGGCGGCGGGGGCGATCCAGCGGCTTTGCCCGGTCCACCAAAGGGCGCCGATCAGCGCCAGGCTTAAATCGCCGATGAGAAGCCTCGGCCACCAGTTCCAAAAACTCGGCCGCTCGGTCCAGAGAATGCGCTCAGGCGATTGGGCGCTCACCGGTCGTCCTTAAACGCGTCCCCGTATTTCCGTCGATTCCGACGGATTTTCCACCAGTTGAGGACGCCTCGAAGATGGTCTTCCCCGAAAAAGACCGCGTAGCCGAGCAGTCCTCCGGACAAAGCGGCGCGGACTTCCCAGGTTCCGGTCAGAAACGAGAACGCAATCGTCGCCCACGTGAGCCAGGCGAGCCATTTGACCTTGACCGGCAGGATGAAGAACAGAAGCAATTCGAAATCGGGGTAAAGCGCCGCGAAGGCGAGAAAAATCGTCGCATTCAAGGTGAGGTTCGAGAGCCCGACGCCCATCACGAGCGAGGCCGCGACGGTGGCCGCGGCGCCGATGCCGTAGAACATCGTGAATTTGAATTCGCCCCACTCGTTGTCGAGGGCTTGGGCGTACATCCAGAGCAAATAGAGCCAAAGCAGCATAAACAGCGGACTCAGACGCGGGGGAAGGAACAGGAAGGTAAAGACGCGCCACCATTCTCCCCGCGCGATCAAGGAGGGCTCCAAAACGAGAAGCGCGGGAAACTCGGGCTTGACTTGGGAGAGAGCCCAGATCGCGGCGTTCATGCCGACGATAAACAGGGCCGGGTTCGGCACGCCCCAGTCCCCGAAGCGGCGCTCCATCCGATCGATCCATCGCGGGCTCATGCGGGTATTCTATCATTCACGATCCTGGCGGGTCCCGCGGCTTTCTGTTAGAATGGACACGGGAGAAGCGAGTGCAGGACGAAAAAAATCTGGCCTGGATGGATCTCGAGATGACCGGTCTCGACCCCGAAACCGACACGATCCTCGAGATCGCGACGATCGTGACCGATTATCGCCTCAACGTCATCGAGGAAGGTCCGGTGTTCGCGATCCGTCACTCGAAAGAGGATCTCGACGCAATGGATCCGTGGTGCGTCGAGCACCACGGGCAATCGGGACTGACAAAACGCTGCGTGGAGTCCGAGATATCTCTCGACCGGGCGGAGATCGAGACCCTCCACTTCCTTCGCAAGTACTGCCCGGAAGCAAAAATCCCGCTATGCGGCAACTCGATCCACCAGGATCGCCGCTTTCTCGTCAAGTACATGCCGCGGCTCAACGACTACCTGCACTACCGGATCGTCGATGTCAGTTCGGTGAAGGAGGTCGTCGAGCGCTGGTACCCGTCGGAATTCGAACCGATGACCAAGAAGAAAAGCCACCTCGCCCTCGACGACGTCCGCGAATCGATCGAAGAACTGAAGCGCTACCGGGACCGATTCTTCCGCCCCCTCCCCTAATTTTACCGGGGTCAGACCCCCGTAAAATTAGTTGTGGCTGCCGCGGCGGGTCGTTTCGTGCCCGGGGAGTCCCTCGCACTGGCACCAGGCGGGATGGGGGTCGCCGGCCTTCCAGCCGGGTACCTGATCTTCCAGATTCGAGATCACCCAGCATTTGTAGCAGAGCTTCATGCGGTTGATGGGGCGGTCCTCACCGCAACGGCGGCAGGTTCCGTCTTTGGGAGGGGTGCGCTGCTTGAGCTTATCGAGATCGAGGTCCTCGTCGCCGTCTTTCTTCTCGGCGGTTTCCTCTTCGGTTCGGGCCGAGCCGAGGATTTCGGCGAGCAATTCGTCTCCGGTGACTTTTGTTTCCGTGGTCATATGGCCTCTCCGTTCGCGGGTTCGACCCACTTCCCGTGAGCTCGAATAAGTTCGATAAGCGCCCGATCCGAATCGGCGGTGGGGACGCCTTTTTGGACGCATTCTTTCCCGACGTACAAATTGATTTTCCCCGGGGCTCCGCCGACATAGCCGAAATCGGCGTCCGCCATCTCACCCGGGCCGTTTACGATGCAGCCCATAATTGCGATTTTCACGCCCTTCAGGTGTCCTGTCTGCGATTTGATGCGTTCGGTCGTTTTCTGGAGATCGAACAGCGTCCGGCCGCAGGAGGGGCAGGAGACGTACTCGGTCTTGGTGATGCGTACGCCCGCGGCCTGGAGGACGTTGTAGGCGAAGCGCAGGGCGTCTTTCGGCTTGTCTTGCGAGAGAATCTGGACGCTGTCTCCGAGACCGTCGCAGAGCGCGGCGCCGAGGAGGACGGCGGCGTCGAGGCCTTCCCGCGATGCCTTCAGGTGCAGGGGCGTTTTGGAGCCGGCGTGCGCGAGCGCCGCGGCCAGACGCCGGGTCTCGTGAAGCGAGGAGCGTTGTGGGTCGGACGCTAAAGAGACGACGCAGGCGACGCCCGCCGCGCGGCAGGCCCGTTCGCCGAGGAGGACTCCCTCCACCGTTTCGGATTCAATCAACAGCGGGGTCTGCGTTTCAAGCGCCCGCGCGAGGAATCGTGCGCCGACTTCCCGGTCGAACCCGTCGCTCCAAACGGCCATGTCCAGATCGGGGAGGGCGTCTTCCCACGGCGCGTGCGGGTCGGAAAACCTGCCGAGGAAGGCGAGGCGGGATGTCTCACCGGCGAGGAGGGACTTCGCTTCGCGAAGCGCGAGCAAGTCCTCGTCCGAGGAGATCGTCCATTCGAGAATTTCGGGTTCCAGCGCCTGCGGGGCCTGCAATTGCGCTTCGAGAAACGCCAGGATCTCGTCGCCGGGCGCTTTCCAGCGGGTGATCACGCGCACCGGGTGGACCCCTCCGAGACGGAAGGGACCGACCTTCACCGAGTCGGTGTCGCGGCGCTTGTAGTCGAAGCAGTTCTCGATGTAGGGAAGGCCGGGATTCGGCGTATAGACCTTGGGAGGCGCGTCCGCCGCGTACGGCGCGGCGAGATCGCGGCACACCGGAATCTCGAATTCGGGGTCTTCCGTCAGGGAGACGCGGATCGTGTCTCCGATGCCGTCCTCAAGCAGGCTGCCGATGCCGACGGCCGATTTAACGCGGCCGTCTTCCCCGTTCCCGGCTTCGGTGACGCCGAGGTGGAACGGGTACTCCATGCCGAGCGCGGCCATTCGCGCGGCGAGCAGGCGATACGCCGCGATCATGATCTTCGGATTCGACGCCTTCATCGACAGAATAATATCGTAAAAATCGTTCTTCTCGCAGATGCGAACGAATTCAAGCGCCGACTCGACCATCCCCAGGGGACTGTCCCCGTAGCGGTTCATAATGCGGTCGGAAAGCGAGCCGTGATTGGTTCCGATCCGAAGCGCCCGGCCGAGGCGCTTGAGCTTCTCCACCAACGGCGTGAATCGCTCTTCGATGCGTCCGAGTTCGGCGTGGTACTCGGGTTCGGTGTATTCGCGCACGGTGAAGCGCTTGGAGTCCACAAAATTTCCAGGATTGATCCGCACCTTCTCGACAAACTCCGCGGCGGCCATCGCGGCTGCGGGGTCGAAATGAATATCGGCGACGAGGGGGACGCGGCAACCGGAGTCGTCGAGTGCCTTCCGGATGGTCTCGAGAGCGCGGGCCGCCCTCACCGTCGGGGCCGTGATCCTCACGATTTCGCAGCCGGCCTCGACCATGCGCAGGGCCTGAGCGACGGTCGCCGCCGTATCCAGCGTATCGGTCGTCGTCATCGACTGGAGGCGGAGGGGGTAGGACCCGCCGACGAGGACGGAGCCGACCGCCACGACGCGGGTCCGACGGCGTTCGCGGCGGTACGGGTCACCTACGTGCGAATTAGGGGCGGTTTTGGCTTCCAGAACAGGGGCCATAAGACGTACATCAGTATATCAAATTTAACAATTCCGTACTTGATAAACCGGGATTCGAAGGCATCCTAGTGGAGGTTCCGTTCTGGACGCGGCGAACGGAAGGGAGAGGCGATGCTTCGGGCTTGTCTAATTTTATTCGCATTTATAATTGTTTATTGCGCTTCTAGTTCCTCGGCGAGGATGACCGGCGCCGGCTTCAATCTCGCCAATACCGAGTTCAACGCTGCCGGCGACGGCACCGTCGCCGCGGACGGGACCACGAAACTTATCGGGCGGCTCGGCGTCACGTCGGTCACGAAAATGAGCGGGGGCGGCTTCGAATTGGGCCCCGGCGTGATCGCCTCTCAGCGGCCGGCGCAGACCGAGGTCGGAAGCGCCCATGCCTTTCCCGTTCCGTTCATCCCGGCGAACGGGGACCGTGAAATCGTCTTTACGCGCCTGCCGGCGCGCGCGACAATCCGGATTTTTACGATTTCCGGAGAACTCGTAAAGAAGATCGAGAAGCAAAGTGCCGCAACCGATCGCGTCTCCTGGTTTCCGGTCGCCAACGAACGGGGAAATCCCGTCGCAAGCGGCGTCTACCTTTGGGTCGCCGAAGACTCCGGGAAAAAGACAAAAATCGGCAAACTCATGATCATTAAATAACCGGAAAAGAACCCGTGCGCGCTCTTCTCGTCTTTACCTCCGCGGTTTTCCTGGCTTCCCCGGCGTTCGCCATCAAGGGGCCCGGAACGACGTCGGCTAATTTCTTGAAGATCGGGGTCGGCGCGCGCCCGGTTGCCTTGGGCGAGGCGTACACCGCGTTGGCCGAGGACGTCAACGCGATTTACTACAACCCGGCGGGCTTGGCGTTTCTTCAGCGTCAGGAAGCGACGCTGATGCACAACAAATTCGTGGAGGGCGTCTCCCAGGAGTGGGCGGCCTACGCGCTTCCGACGCAAAAGTACGGCACCTACGCGCTGGGAATTCAGATGCTGCGGGTGAAGCCGTTCGACGCCTACGACCGCTTCGACCGGCCTTCCGGGGAAGTTTCCGCGACGGATTTGGCGGCGACGATCGGCTGGGGCAAGGAGCTCGGCGCCGACCGCCGCTGGGCCTGGGGCGGCGCGGCGAAATACATCAGTTCAAAGCTGTATACCCGCCAGACGACCACTGTGGCCGCCGATTTCGGAGTGCTTCTGCGTGGTCCGGAAGACAAGTGGCGGTATGGAGCGTCAATCCGCAATTTGGGGCGGGGGCTGAAATTCCTCGAGCAGCGCTTCGATCTGCCCGCGTCGCTTCGAGCCGGGGTTTCGTATCATACGCCGCTGGATTATCCGTTTTCCGGGTCGTATTTGACCTGGAGCGCCGAGGGGATTATGGACGTCGATCGCTACCCGACGGGCGCGGGCGGCCTTGAGTTCAGCCCGGTGAAGGAAATGACCATCCGCGTCGGGTACCGTCAAAATCAGGATTCCGGCCTTGGAATCTCGGCGGGCTTCGGATTCAGTTCTCTTGAGGCAGGATTCGTGGAAAATTACGCGTGGTGGCCGGAATTTCTGCTCGACTACGCGTTCGTCGATTACGGACCTCTTAAATATTCGCATCGCGTCAGCGTCACGATCCGCTTCGGGGGGTACAAGGGCAATACCTACGACCGAAAGGATCGCGTGCAGCACGAGTTGAAGCTGTGGTAGGAATTTCGCGGAGGAAGTTATGATCGGATTAAAAAATCACCCGTCCATTCGGATTTTCGCGGCGCTCGCATTGGCCTGGGCCGCGGCGGTCGCGCCGGTCGCGGCCCAATACCGGACTCTGGAGACGGCGAAGCCCGGCACCGTCCCGACGGGGATGAACTACCAAGGCCGCCTTGAGAAAGACGGATTCCCCGTGACCGGCGACAAGGTCATGCGCTTCAAGCTCTTCGATGTCGCCGCCGACGGGACCGCCCTTTGGGACAGCGGGGATACCACGGTCACCGTGACCCAGGGCATCTTCGCGGAAGTTCTGGCCATTCCCACCTCCGCGCTCAACGGCACCGCGCAGCGCTACCTGGAGGTCACCGTGGACGGCATCACGCTTCTGCCGCGCGACCCGATCCGCACGGTTCCCTACGCGGCGATCGCCGAGACGGTCGAGGGGGACATCGAGATTTCGACGGCGGGACTGAGCTTTCAGGTCGGCGCGATCGCCGCGCTGGTTATTTCCTCGATCACGAGCAACATCGGCATCGGTTCGACGAACTCCCCGGCGCAGTTTTCGGTGACGCCGCAGAGCGACGACTCCTTGATCGTGCAGATTTCAAGTCAGGACGCCAGCGCGGTGATGGTGGTCGACAACCGGGGCTTCATGGGGCTCGGTACGAATTCGCCGGGAGAGTTGATGGACGCCCGCTCGAGCGGAAACGCGCTGCTGCGCCTTCACGCGGACAGCGACAACAATTCGGGAAACCAGGACGCCGGGGTGGTCTTCGTCAACAACACGAACACGCAGACCGGGCAGATTATTTACGATGAAAGCGCCGATATCGTGACGATGGGCTACGGCGCGGCGAATCAGCACCTGAATATCGACAATACGGGCCGGGTCGGCATCGGGACGATCGCTCCAGGGACCACCTTCGACGTCAACGGCAGCGCGCAATTCGGCTCGGGAGGGGCGAAATCGACCTTTACCGCGACCGGGGCGCTGCAGCTGAACACTTCGGCGGGATTGTCGGTCGGCACGACTTTTTTCGTCGGCAACGGCCGGGTGGGCGTCGGCACCGCCTCGCCTCAGGCGAAAACGCATATCCTCAACGCCGGAACGGCGGCTACGCCCGCCGCTCAGGCGAACACCTTTCTGCGCGTGCAGAATTCCGCGGCGGGGGCCAGCAGCGCGATCGTCGAGGTCATCACCGGCGCTCAGGGACGGGGTCAGGTCTGCTTCGGCGACACGGCGAGCGCCTGCGTGGGCAGCGTCGGATACGATCATGGTTCGAACAGGTTGGCCTTGGGAGCCAATGGCACGTCCACCTTCATGACGATCGATTCGGCCGGTTCCGTAGGCGTCGGAACCCAGGTTCCGGCGACGACGCTCGACGTCGCGGGCTCGGCCCAGTTCGGAAACGCGGGCACGAAGTCGGGGTTTACCACCGGCGGGACGCTGAACATGGCGTCAGGGGCCAACATCGCGATATCCGGAGCGGGGAAGGTGACCCAACCGGCGGCCCCAACCGCGGGGAACGACCTGACGAATAGGACTTATGTCGACTCTCATATCGGGACTTCGACCTACTGGAGCTTAACGGCCGGATCGATGCTCTACGAAAAAACCGCCGCGAGGGACGTGGGTATCGGAACCAACGACCCGATGGTGCGCCTGCACGTCATCGAAAGCGGGACCGCCGGCGCTGGGACGGTGGATACGATCGCGACGTTTCAGAAGAGCAGTATCCCGGGCGAATCCGGCTCGATCGATGTCGTCGTTGGAGCGACCGGAAACGCGTCGTTGAACCTCGGAAACACCGGCGGTGCCAGCAGAGGGATCGTACTCTACAACAACAATACCGAAACACTCGGGTTGGGCGCGGGGGGGACTCCGAATCAGTTGACGATCAGCGGCGGGGCGGTTAGCGCGATCGGGACCTTGACACTTAATGATAACGACAGCGTGTCCGGGGATGTGAACCTTGTTTTTGGCGACGCGAACGAAACGGGAAACATCCAAAACGTCGCGAATATCTACGACGACACCGGTACGAACTCTTGGCTGGAGGTTTCCGGCTGCGGGACGGGGGCGACGCTCACGGCCGTGAACGCTCTGGGAACCCTAACCTGTTCCTCGATCAGCATCACGCAAAGCCAGATCAGCGATCTCGATGCTGACCTGGTGGACCTCGCCGATGGAACTCTGACCTTCTCCAAGGTGGGA
>Ga0210041_1002963_pt1 | contig 13634 bp, 9 predicted proteins | sample CryGeymeta201503_FD_183973 | JGI IMG/M metagenome (GOLD analysis project Ga0210041, IMG submission 183973) | Groundwater microbial communities from Crystal Geyser aquifers in Utah, USA - Crystal Geyser metaG 2015-03 (SPAdes) (version 2) | ecosystem: Environmental > Aquatic > Deep subsurface >... | reverse complement strand
AAATGGGTTTGGGTGATCTATTTAAATCTAAAAAAGAAGATAAGACTGCAACTGCAGAAACCCCTTCCACTACAACCGAGGAACCGGCCAAAAAGCCTGCGGAAACTACGGAGAACAAGGAGAGTGTCCCGGTCGACCCCAAGAAAGTGCTTGCTTGTGGTGATTCTTTGGCAACCGGTTTTGGCAGAAGCTACACACTTGATAATAATGGTGCCCAAGTGGGAGCCCAAAGTAATAAACTACTTAAAGAAGTGCGGGCTGGACTCTTTAAAAATGCCAAAGAAAATGGCTGTACATCCTGCGTAATCAGCATTGGCGCAAATGACCTAGACCCAAATCTTGGCAATATTCAGGCGATTGTTGCTGAGGCTAGAAAATACTTTCCTGCAGATAAAATTGTTTTATGTGGCGTACCGGAATACACCGCCGACCCTAAATACGCTGGGAATTGGGGGAAATACGGCTCTCGAATTACACAATATAATACCGATTTAGAAAAAAATTTCCCGGGGATTAAAATTTACCGCATGCCAACAAACGGATTGCTACACCCACACTCCTACGCCGGTATTGTTGCTGATCTGGACAAAATGCTGGACGTAGAGCGCAAAACAGCTTAAGATCAACTCAAAATCTAACCTCCTTGCCACATGAAAATCAGTGATTATCCCGTTCCGGCAAAACCTAAAGTTGCCATCTTAATGGGCAGCGATTCCGATTTAAGTATTATGGCCAAAGCTGCGGACTTTTTAACTGAATTTGGAGTGGAGTTTGAAATTAAGGTGATATCGGCACACCGAACACCACATGATTTAGTGGAATTTATTGATCAGGCCCATACCAAAGGTGTAAAGGTGATTATTGCCGGAGCCGGTGGGGCGGCGCATTTGCCAGGCGTCATTGCCGCTCAAACTTACTTGCCTGTAATTGGAATTCCCATTAGCAACAGTCTAGATGGCATGGATGCCCTGCTTTCCATCGTTCAAATGCCAAGCGGCGTACCCGTGGCCACAGTTGGTGTTGATCGAGCCAAAAATGCCGCAGTATTGGCGGTGCAAATCCTGGCAATAGCCGACGAAAATCTGACTAATCAACTTAAAAAATACAAGGCCGAAATGGCTGCAGCATCCCGTGCAAAAAATAATTAATCCCCTACATTGTGGCCATAAACATTGAATCCGTTTTAGCAAATTATAATAAAGACGATCTAACAATCGGTGTTTTAGGCGGTCATAGTGCTTTGGATGTTTGCAGTGGCGCCAAAGAACGTGGCTTTAGAACTGTTGCCATATGCCAAAAAGGTCGTGACCTTACCTACAGCAAATACTACAAAACCCGCAACGGCAAGGGCTGTGTGGATGAAGTAATTTTAGTCGATAAGTTTGCCGACATTGTGAAGCCAGAAATCCAAGAGCAACTGCGTGCCATGAACACGATCTTTGTCCACAACCGTTATTTTTGGGTTTATTGTAATTTTGAGGAAATCGAAAAAGAGTTTAACGTCCCCATTTTTGGCACACGTGAAATGCTCAAACTGGAAGAACGTGACGTTCCCAATAATCAATATATATTAATGGAAAAAGCCGGCATCCGTATTCCTAAAATTATCCGCCAAGGGGGGACGCAAACCGATAAAGCCACTCTAGATAAAGCCTTTGATAATCACTTTGTGACAAATAAAGGTGGTCCCCTCCTTGTTAAAGCTAACGAAGCAATTCGCTCTTACGAACGTGCATTTTTTGTTATCACCAACCAAGATGATTTCTACAGAATTGGTGCCGATATGATCAAAAATGAAAAAACAACTCAAGCCAACATCGACAATGCCGTGATTGAGGAATTTATTATTGGAGCACAGGTAAACTTTAATTTCTTTTACTCTTCACTAACTGGTGAATTAGAATTGATGGGAACCGACATGCGCCGCCAAACTAGTATGGATGGCTTTTTACGTTTAGATTCAGTTACCCAAAGCCAGCTCATTACTTCCGGCTACAAACCAAGCATGGTCGAAAATGGCCATGTGGCGATTACTGTTAAAGAATCAATCTTAGAAAAAGCTTTTGCCATTGGCGAAAAGTTTGTGGAAATCTCTAAAAAAGAGGCCGCCCCCGGCATTATCGGCCCCTTTGCACTCCAAGGCGCGGTCGATAGCCAGCACGGCACAGAGGAGATCGTAATTTTTGATGTATCGATGCGAATTCCCGGCTCACCGGGCACCCGCTTTACCCCATATTCAGGCTACCTTTATGGCCAACCGCTGAGCTTTGGTGACAGAATTGCAATGGAAATACGTGTAGCAGCATATAAAAATACCCTTCATCAAATTCTGACCTAACAGTTTTTGACTTTGAGTGATATTTATGTTATATTATTTGGATTGTTCAAATATTATATAACATAAATTACATGAACAAGCTTTTGCATACTTTTCGTTCGATGCGGCGTATAACGCAAGTTAGCGCTGTTTTCGGGATTGTGTTGAGTTTATTTGTGACTCAACTTGTGTTTGCGCAGTTCGATTTAGGTACCGGCACGGGTACCGTTATTGATGGAACCGGCACGGGCACTCTTCCCGGTGACACCGGCACGGGCTCCGGGACCGGTGGTACGGGTACTCTTCCCGGTGACCTTGGTACAGGCTCCGGCACCGGTGGTACGGGTACTCTTCCCGGTGTTAATTGTGGAGACACAATTTTGGTTGATACAATACTACTTCAACCACTAGCTTGTAATGGAGTTGGTTTAACGGTAAGCGCAAATGCTACTCTAAATCTAAATTCAAATACCATTTCAAGTACTAGTGGTACAGATAAAGGTATCGTAATTTCTGGTGACAATGCTACCGTTACAAACGGTTCTGTTACTGGATTTGCAATAGGTGTTCAAGCCTCAAGTACTGCAGCCACAATCACAAGCGTTACGGCTACAGGTAATACTGTTGGTATCTCAATTGAAGATACGGCTACTGGAACTACTGTTTCAAGCAATACTATTTCAGATGGTGATAAAGGTATTGCTGTTGCAAACAGTAATGACAACACCATTTCTGCTAATACAACTTCCGGCCAAGCTAGTGCGGGTATTGAAGTAAGTGGTAGTGGCTCAACAGGTAATACAATTGATGGAAATGTTATGAACTCTTCACCAATTGGATTATCTTTTACTGATGGTGCCAATACAAACTCCGGATCTGCAAACACTTTTAATGCAACTACAACTTCTGTAGCTGCAGATTCAACTACTTCTAAAATTTTAATTACGGACAACTTGGGTGATAGCGCTCAAAGTGTAGACAACAATGGTATGGATAATTACTTTGGTAGTTCAACTGGTCTATGTGACCGTGTTATTACCGAAGCAGATGATGAAGATCCTGCCACACCTGGCGTGCAAGTTACAATTACAGAAGATGCCACTTGTACAACTAGTGGTTTAATTGTAAATGTTAATCCTACAGTTGCTGCTTCTGTTGATATTACTGGTACTGGTACTACAAAACCGGTAATTACTAATGGGGCCACAGGCGTTTCCAATACTGCTATTATTGTTGCTACAACTAGTGCACCTGCTACAATTTCAAATATTGAATTGTTAGGATGGACAACTGGTGTTGAAGCAAACGCTAATGGTACTACTGTTACTGGCGTTACATTCTCAAACATCCAAGATAGTGGTGCTGGTGTAAATCTTAATGGTAGTGATAATTCTGTAGATGGTAACGAATTCACAGCTAGCGAAAAGGCTGGTTCAGCGGTGACAGACAATGGAGCAAATAACACTATTGCAAATAATAATGTTAATGGTTCATTTACTACAGCCATTGTTCTTTCTAATACTTCTGAAGGCACTACTGTTGATGCTAATACAATCGACTTTAGTACAACTACAGATGGTGGAACTGCTTCAACAGCTATCGTTGTGAATTATGACGCTGTTGCTAAAGCTACTCCCCCAACTCTCACAAACAATACAACTGTTCTTAGCGATAATGACACAGGTATTGCAATTGCAAGCTCTTCTACAAATACGATTATTGAAGGAACAACTGTTAATTTAGGTTCTACACCTACTGCAGCAATTGTTGACGCAGGTACAAGCACACAACTCATTAATACAACTATGGTTGGTGGTGTAACTGGCGTTTATGTAACAGGTATGCAATTACTTGGTGATAACGCTACTGTTTCTGGAAGTACATTAACAGGTACCACAGCCGTTTCTATTGAAGGTGATGCTTCTGGTACAACTATCGTAAACACAACTATTACAGATAGTACAACGGGTATTTACCAAGGTCCTCTAACTTCAAATACAACAGTTGCAGGTATGATTTATACAAATGTAACAACACAAGAATCTACTAATGCTTTGTCAGCAACCGATCAAGCTGCAGGATTTGTGGTGACAGCAGTTGGTAACAACCTCGTAATTGTTGATAGTCAAAATAATCCTAAGATCGTAATTCCGGATGGTGCAATTGCTCCAATTATTGATCAAATCAATTTTAGTGGCTCCAACATCAACACATTGCCAGGTACAATTGGTACCGAAACAAATGTTGGTAAAACTGAAATACACGGAATTGTACGTGCTGACAATGCTCCAATCGTTAAAGACATCATTATTGATGCCAACTTAGGTGCAAATGCAGTACGTGTGTTAAACGATAATACATCCGCAGTTGTTAGTGGTGTTATTGATGCCGCAAACCCTGCCGAAGGTCTTGTAGTGGTAGATGGTGCTCCAACAAACGTTAATGGTGCCAGCATTACTGCTGTAAGTGAAACAATCGGTACTAAAAATGTTATTAGAGTATCAGGCTTATCTAACAGTCTAGGTCATGAATTCCCAGACCAAGATCTTGATGGCGTAAGTAACGAACTTGATGTGTGTGCCAATACACCTGCCGGTGAACTTGCAGACGCGACAGGATGTAGTGCTTCACAACAAGTTAGCGATGATGCTGATAGTGATGGTATTGCAGACGCAGATGATGTTTGTCCTACAGTAGCCGGCCGTGCAGATTATGCAGGTTGTCCAGTATCTATCTTGGTTAATATTGCACAACATGATGTAAACATTGGTCGTGGTAAACCTAAAAAATTACACTTACCAGCTGTTGAAATCAAAGTGTTTGACCGAAAAGACACAGTATTCCTAGCTGTTGCAGGAAATCGAACACCAAAGGAATCGCTTTATGGTGCAATCTTCGAATCTAATGCTGGTTTCGTTGCAACTTGTACAACAAGTGCAGACGGTACATGTTCAGCATTTGCTCCTAGCATAGGTGAATACCTTGTCATTGGTCGCTATGCAGATGCCAGTTCAAGAACGCACCCGGTTTATGTTGGTAAACCTTTAAGCTCTCGTGCGTTTGTAGATACAGATAACGATGGCATTGGTGATCTAGCTACAAGAAATCTCCAAATCATGAAGATTTCTAAGAAAGACGAATACAAAGAGCATCGTGGTGGTAAGAAAGTTGTTGTTAAAGAATCAAAGAACGAACCTGAAGACGAAGAAGGTCCGGAAAAACTTGATAGATCTAACTTTGATGATGACTTCCGTTCACAAAGTTTACCTGTTGGAACCGAACCTACTCTTGAAGTAATTGTACCGGAATCCGCTGTATGGGAAGGCACAACATCTGTTTACCCATTCATCTTTACATCAAACAGTGATTGGGATGTAAATGTATGTGCTGAAGTACCGGGTGGTTACCAAATTGCGGGTGTGTATAACGACAACGGTGATCTTATCCCTGACACAGGTTGTCTACAAACATTCGTTTCTGACCAAACAATAACTGTTGCCTTTGAGGTGGTTGATATTGGCTCACCAGAACCAGAACTAAATTCTATCCTCACATTTGCTTCCCCTAAGGGCAAAAAGACCGTTAGAAAACATTCTGCATCTGACGTTCGCAAACCTCGCCACGACAAAGATGTTAGAGAAGCCAAAGTTAAGGTAAAAGCTGACAAACAAGAAAAAGTGAAGAAAGAAAAAGCCGAAAAAGCTAAAAAGGAAACTGAGAAGAAGAAAAAAGAACAAAAGAAGCGAAAAGCTTCTCTATCTGCAAGCTTACAATCATCTTTACTTCAATCTGAAGTTCTTGAAGCAGAACTTGGCTCAGACCGTGAAATAGTATTAACGAAAAACGCTGCTGCTACAAATTCAGACACTGCCGCAGTACTGGTTATTACAGCGATCATTGTTGCGGCTGCTGCTGCTTTATCTTCTACAGTTACTCAAAAAAGTATGAAAAAGTAATCTCAATAAAGTAATTGTCTAAGACTAAACAACCGCTATTCTCCGGAGTAGCGGTTGTTTTTTTAAAGGAATTGCATTCCCCCCTTTACGGAGGTAGAATTGATTGTTGTATTTAACCCTAAAGACTATGAAAACCCCCGATAAAGTCGATGTGGCAAGTGAAGAGCAAACACCACCTGTGCCTACCGTGGAAGCCACTGAAACAGGAGCGGAAGATAATAAATATATGGACTACAATAATATCCTTGCAATTTCCGGTGAAATTGTTGCTTTAACACGTACCGCGAGCGTTGAATAGATTTCCCCTTGCCATATCTAGTCAGATCTATTAAAATTCCGCTTGCTGTATTTCTAATTTACCACTTTTTCTATGAATCGTGATACGAAGAAAAAAATCATTACAAAATTTGCGAATGGGAATGATGACACTGGTTCTGCCACTGTCCAAATTGCAATTTTTACGCATCGAATTAATGAGTTAACCGATCACTTAAAACAACACGCTAAAGATAATCACTCTCGTCGTGGTTTGCTTGGTTTAGTTGGTAAACGTCGTCGGCTGCTTAATTATCTTAAGTACAACAAAAAGGAACAATACGACGATGTAGTAGAAAAGCTTTCATTGAAACGCTAATTTTATTATAATTTAGTTGTTGCTCTTTTAGTTTGTTGTTCAGCCTACACCAAGTTGCAGTTTAGAGTTCGTTACTAATGGGTTCTAAATTGTTACTTGGTATCGCTGTATAGCCTAAAGGGCGACATGATATCATTTAACCTATTTTTAAGATGTCAATATATCAAAAACCGGTTCACTCTGTTGAGATGGACTTGGCTGGCCGCAAACTGACCCTAACAACAGGGCATTATGCGTTGCAAGCCTCGGGAGCTGTTACTGCCTCCCTTGGCGACACCGTTGTACTTTGTACCGGTATGATGAGCAGTAAACCACGAGAAGGAACAGATTTCTTCCCGTTAATGGTCGATTACGAAGAAAAATATTACGCTACCGGAAAAATCAGTGGTAGTCGTTTTATTAAACGTGAAGGACGCCCTTCGGAAGAAGCGGTATTAAATTCTCGTTTAATCGATCGCCCAATTCGTCCATTGTTCCCTAAAGGATTCCGTAACGACGTTCAGGTTATTTGTACCGTTTTGTCAGCTGATATGGAAGTTCACCCGGGCACAACAGCCATGATTGGTGCTTCTGCAGCCTTACAAGTGGCCGGTATGCCAATGGAAGCGCCAATAAGCGGTATCCGTATTGGTATGATCGATGGTGAATTCATTGTAAATCCCACTTACGAACAAGCCGAATCTGGTGACCTAAACCTAGTTGTTGCCGGTACCGAAGACGCAATTATGATGGTAGAAGCTGAAGCCAAAGAAGTTACAGATGAAAAAATGCTCGAAGCTCTAGAATTGGCTCACACATACATCAAACAAATTTGCCAACTGCAAAAAGAACTAATCGCCAAAGTTAATCCAACACCACTACCTTACGAAATTACAGCTAAAGATGACTCTGCTATAGAAATGGTACGCGGCGTAGTAAGCGATGACGAACTAGATGCGGTTAAAGGTGAACTTAAAAAAGACTACAAAGACCGACTGCATGAATTGGAAGACAAAGTTTTAGAAAAATTTGCCGCTCAAATCGAAGCAGAAGAAGTTTCAGCAGGAGCAATTAAAGAAGCCGTAAGTACCATTGTTGAAAAACGTACACGTGACAACATTCTTACCAAAGGAATTCGATTAGACGGTCGTAAAACTGACGAAGTTCGTCCTATCTTTGTAGAAGTTGGCGTACTGCCTCGTACTCACGGTAGTGGCTTATTCCAACGTGGTGAAACACAAGTTTTAAATATTTGTACATTAGGCGGCCCTGGTGCGGCTCAAATTGTTGATACAATGGATCAAGACGTTACACGCAGATACATGCACCATTATAACTTCCCCGGGTACTCTGTTGGTGAAGTTAAGCCAATGCGTTCTCCGGGTCGCCGTGAAATCGGTCATGGTTACTTAGCTGAAAAAGCGCTACTGGCTGTGTTACCGGATCCAAAAGACTTTCCATACACAATGCGTCTGGTTTCAGAAGTATTGTCTTGTAATGGATCCAGCTCAATGGGGTCAGTATGTGGTTCGACATTATCGCTAATGGATGCCGGCGTACCGCTTAAAGCACCTGTTTCCGGTATTGCCATGGGGCTTGTAACTAACGATGATGGCAGCCAATACAAAATCCTGACAGACATCCAAGGTATGGAAGATTTTGGTGGCGATATGGACCTTAAAGTAGCCGGTACCGTAAATGGTATTACAGCGCTACAAATGGACATCAAATTAAAAGGTCTAAAAATGGAACTACTAAGAGAAGCGATTGGACAAGCCAATAAAGGACGTGATGACATTCTAAACTCAATGTTAGCCGTTATTGCTGAACCTCGTACCGCACTATCTCCTTTTGCACCGGTTATCGAGTCGATGATGATCGATCCGGATAAAATTAGAGAAGTAATTGGTAAAGGTGGCGAAACAATCCAAGCAATTGTCAAAGAATCCGGAGCCGAAATTGATATTACCCAAGATGGACAAGTAAACATTACCGCCCCAAATCGTGAAGCTGCCAACGTGGCAATGGACATGATTAAAGGCATCGTTGTTGATCCGGAACCGGGAACCGACTACGAAGCAACAGTTATGAAAGTTATGGAATTTGGTGTTTTCGTTGAATTCCTCCCAGGCAAACAAGGTCTTGTCCATGTTTCCAAGTTATCTAAAGAGTTCATGAAAGATGTTGCCGACAAATATAAAGTTGGAGACAAACTTAAAGTACGACTAGAAGGAATTGACGATAAAGGTCGCTACAATCTTTCCGCCTTACCTTTTTTAGCTTAAAGCCAACGACGCCACTTAAAATAGGTAAGCATCGAAACAACAATTAAAACCATCCCTCCTGTCACAATAATAAATGATAGGGGGGTTTCGGCGAATGGGAGTGTTTCCAGATTCATGCCATAAAGTCCGGTAATAAATGTTAGCGGTAACATGATAACCGAAAAGATAGTGAGCGTCTTAATGACGTTGTTGGTATTGTGCGAAATAATCGATTCGTTGGTTTCTTGAATAGAAGCAATTAAATCACGATAGTTTTCTAAGGTACTCCACATTTTCTCAATCGTGTCCGCCACGTCATCAAAATAGATGCCTAAATTTTTTGGCAAGAATTTAACATGTTTGTGTCCTAAATCAGCCAATACTGTTCTTTGGTGGAGAATAATACGTCTAAAGTTAATGATATCTTTTTTATAGACCAGAATATCACGCAGCCGATCCTCTTGAGCACGTGGTGAATCAGCAAACACCTCTTTTTCCAGCTTGTCAATGTGCGCCCCAATATTGTCCAACATGGGGAATGTTGACTCAAACAAGTGTTTAATAATTTGATACAGTAAATAACCACTACCTTTGCTCATGTACTCTTTGCGATTGGCATTGGCTTCAGCAAACTGACTAACTAATTTTTCCAAATTCCGATTCTTGTGGTTAATGGTGATTAAATAGCCATTACCGATGAAAATATTTACTTCACTCACCTTTACAAAACCATATCGACTATGGCGCTCGGGCAATTGAATAACAATAAACAAGTAATCTTTATATTCATCAATTTTTGGTCTTTGTTTGGCCGAAAGACAGTCTTCCAAATCAAGATGATGGAATTTAAACTTTTTAGCCAAAAACTCCCCTCCTGCTTGGGTAGGTTCCGAAAAATGAATCCACTTTAAATCTTTGTAATTAATAGTTTGCGGTTCCACACAATGGGGTTAACATTACTATTATTTTACACTAATTTGGGCTGACAAGCCAGGTATATATCGTTTAACAATTCAATGAACTTTTCTTTTTTATCTTTAGCGGTCGCTTCATTAAACGCACACCAACACGTGTCTGCACAAAGATGATATGACAGAGCCATAACATGGTTAGAATCTGGAGTCTGGCCACCTTCAAACTGATTATTGGTCTTAACTATGCCTAATTCAACTAAATTCATCTTTGACAACTCTAAGCCATCCAGTATTACGGAAGACGGTATTGGAAAATCTGTGAATAATAGTAAAACTGCTTCAAATCTACCCTCGAGGTCTTGATCTGGGGTGACTGCTTTGACTGCTTCGACCGTTTCTACACTATGGGCGGTCCTACGTCGGATATATCATCGCCTACTACTGCTTCCGGGTTCAAAATTGTGGGTAAAATAGGCACTATTAGAGGTGGGTCATTTTCAGGAGGCATATTGTTGATTTATTAATATTATCAAGTACAAAATTATACCCACTCTTTCTTTTTTAGCAAGTCAAAGTTCCCAACATGCTGGGAACTTTAATTGGACAAAATAAAAAAACCTCTTACCGAAGTAAGAGGCCTAGATAAACTACTTTAAGCTATTCTATCACCAGTCAAAAATAAAGAATATAAGCGATTGGAGAGAATGTATAGGCTTGAAGAAGTCGGTCTATTGCAGAGGACTACTCTACCATTTACAACCACAAGGATTGATCGCCTTACTTCCGATTAGATTTTCGTCTTACGGATCGGACGTAACCACTCACTGACCTAGTTCACCTTCCCCAAGGTGGCAGCCTCCTTGTACAATTCAAAGAAATTTTTGGTTGGGTTTTCTTCGGTCATTGTCAGAATTACAGAATATAATATTGAAAGTGTATCTGCTCCTTTCTGCGATCTGGAGCCAAAAGATTTTTTGCGTTTCAATACGATTTTACGGATTTTTCTTTCCGCTTTGTTGTTATCCAAGGGAAGCTCGGGATATTGTATGAAAGTGAAATATCTATCTTTTCTTTCTTTCAGTCTTTTTCGGATAGTTTTGAGCTTTTCTGGATCTTGGCGGTTGGGTGTGGTTATTTCCAAAAATCTATTTTCAAGTTCTTTGTGTTCTTTTTCACCATTAAAACCTGTTACCAATAATTGTTTCTTCAATTTTTCAGCATCAGAATAGACCTTCTTAAAATCCTTGTATGCTTTTATACATATTTTTAATTTTTCCGGAGTTAATTCACTGCTTTGCGCTAAATCTCTGAGTTTTCGATGTGGATGCGCCCAGCATAATTGGTGAAAATCAAACATATTTTTATATGCTCCATAGTCGTCACTTACCCCTTTGGAGTTTGCTTTTTTCCCTCTCAAGTCCTCTGCTACTTGTTTGCCTCTACTTTTCCCAAACCACATAAGTTGTTTATTACTATCAACTCCCACTTTTACCCAACAGTAATTTCCTTCACTTACTGTGTCTCCCATACTTTTTGTTTTCCAGCTTGTTTCGTCATAATGCGCAGCCTCATCTGCCAAATCTGAAACTATTTTTTCATAGTAGGGCGAAAGCAGTTTGCTTTCGCCTTCAAGGATATTCACAATTTGTCCGTTAGAAAACGAAATACCATATTCGGTGAAAATGGATTTTTGAGTTTCTGTATAACTTAAGCCCATATATATTGCTTTAAACACAACCATTTGTCTTAAATTTTCACCTATTACAACTTTTTGTTTAGGTATATCCATTGGTTTTACCAGTGTATTACAAACCTTGCATTTAGCACTTTCTATTGTCACTTTGATAATCTGCAAGGCTTCTTTGAGGGAGTCTTCCTTTTTTCTCAAATCTTCAACGTAATGTATGTGTTCTGCTTTATTTACCAATTTAGCTCCGCATTTAGGGCAATTCTCTACGTTAATTACGACTTCATCGGTTATAGCTTCCGGGTTAGGAAGCGGTCGCCGATATGATTCATTGCTTCTTTCCGCCTTTTTCGTCTTCTGGCATTTTGGTAATACTTTCGACTTTTTGCGAGAGTCTCTATTGTTTCTAAATTTTTCTCTTTCTAATTCTTCGATGCGAAGTTTTAATTTTTCCACTAATGGCGTTAACTCAGCCACTTGTTGTTGTAGTGTCTTGTTTTCTTGTTTTAAAGCACTTCTTCTGTGATCAGCGTTTGCGTACATTTTTTTCAAATTACGCCATTCGATCATTCGTTTATTTATTTCTTTTTGTGTAAGTTTCATAACTACTTTTGGCTAAATTTCATAACCAAATTGTAGCGTAATTATTCGCTTTTGGAAGCCAATTTATGAACCATACAACATTTTCATTAGCCTGTTTTGCACCTTCATAATTAATCACCCATTTTCGTGTGTTTACTCCTAGTGTAAACCACTTACCCAGCTTTTTATTAACTTTTTCAATTATTCAACCATTACTTTTGAATCAGACCCCTTTCCTCCGCCTCCTGTTACTACCCCCTTTTTGTCAACTCGAAATTCCCACCATGCCGGGAATTTCAACTGTTTTATGGTGAGGTCAGTGAGTGGTTACGATCGGACGGCTTGTTTTATGTATTAACTAGTGTATAAATACACAAAGGGGAGGGTAGTTAACACCAAGCTTAAAGGGGTACGGTGTTAGCTAGTTAGGCTATCACCATCGTAAAGCAATATTTGTATCAAGGAACTTTATTTCAAAGCGATTTCATATGAAGAAATCTAGTAACTATATCAAAGATTTTAGAATCGTCAAATTTTAGGTGTAGCGATAAAAGGGAGTTGTTGCGTGCGTTAAAGGTTAAGAAGCAAAATCCGCAGCTTTGTGCTACAATATTAGGAGGTTTAAACTTTATACATGCAGCCAACTTCGATTAAAATTATTGAGCAATTGCGTGAACAAGGCCATCAGGCCTTTTGGGCCGGTGGCTGCGTACGGGACATGCTTTTGGGCATCAAACCCAAAGACTACGATATTGTTACCAGCGCCCGTCCCGAAGAAATTGAGGCAATATTAGAAACAACAATCCCCATTGGTAAGGAGTTTGGCGTAATTTTAGCCTTACAAGACGGTCACAATTTTGAAATCGCCACCTTTAGATCCGATTCCGGCTATAGCGATGGCCGCCGCCCCGACGCCGTGGAGTTCACCACCGCCGAAGAAGACGCCAAGCGTCGCGACTTTACCATTAACGGCATGTTTTACGACCCCACTCATGACAAAGTTTTTGACTATGTTGGTGGGCAAATCGATCTCGAAAACAAGCTAATTCGCTTTATTGGTAATCCCGAGGAGCGGATTAAAGAGGATCATCTCCGTATTTTACGCGCCATCCGCTTTAAAAATGTCTACGATTTTCAATATCACCCCGACACATACCAGGCAATTAAAAAGCATATCAACCTAGTAAAAGATGTTTCACCCGAACGTGTTGCCGACGAATTAAATAAAATGATTATTAGCCCCCGCCGCGTCGACGCATTAAATGATCTCGCCGATCTTGGCTTATTAGAGCTGATTTTGC
>Ga0210041_1002921_pt1 | contig 13785 bp, 12 predicted proteins | sample CryGeymeta201503_FD_183973 | JGI IMG/M metagenome (GOLD analysis project Ga0210041, IMG submission 183973) | Groundwater microbial communities from Crystal Geyser aquifers in Utah, USA - Crystal Geyser metaG 2015-03 (SPAdes) (version 2) | ecosystem: Environmental > Aquatic > Deep subsurface >... | reverse complement strand
AAAAAGCAATCACTAGATCACGTCGGTAAAAAGCTAGGCCCAAGATTATGACCTGTGGATAAAGAAATATTCTACCCAACCAACATAGTCCACAAGGAACAATGCCAAAATATTCCGAGTATATTAATGTCATTACCATTCCTATTGAAGCGAAAATAAAAGAAACTAATAACGCCCATTTAATTACCCAACGCTTCAAATATTTGAACTGGAAAAAATATAACGCTACCAGCCCCAAGGAAACGATTTGTAAACCAAGGGTGGCTGTCCCAACCAGGAAATTAAAGAAAATGAGTGACATATATATGCATACAATTATTTAATTATTATCTTCGTAAGTGCAACCAGTCTTGGTAGCTAAAGTAGCCAACGACAATTCACCACTTTCTCGCGAGCCATCGGCAAATTCCCAAGTAGGATAACCGGTAATTTTTTTATCCTCGCAAATTTGGGTTTGAGACTGACCATCAGGTTTGGAACATTCCACATAAGGTAATAATTTTACTGATTTACCAAAGAGAGCCTTCTGAGCCTGACAGTGCGGACACCAATAAGCACCATAAAAGATGGTTCCACTATCCTCAAGACATTGTGTAAAAGTGTCAAGGACAGAAGGAAGACTGGGTTGTGATTGTATTTTAAAGACTGCTAATCCGCCCGCCATAATTACCACTGCTCCTACCATCAGTAAAATTGATTTATTCATTGTCACAGTTTAACACTATGACGAAAAAAGATAAAATCATGCCCGCACCAGTTTCACAATTAATTGCAACACTAGGTATTAAAATACCGGTGTTATGGAAAATATAAAAAAGCGAAAATCAAAAACAAAATAAGGAAATTCAAACAATTTGATTTGAACGACAGTTAAAGATAAAGATCAGATACAGAGACGAATGGAGTTTGCGTAAGATGACCGAATATCTCAACAATAATTGAACCACCGAATCAATTTGCCGAGAAAAAGGCGGGAAACCGCGAAAAGGTAGTGGGAAATATCAGACTCATATCGCCCATGAAAAAGCTCGGGTGGGAAGAATCGCCAAAAAACAGTTTTGATTGAAGAATAAATTGATAAGAAATTATGTGGTGGAAAAATGAAGCTCAGCTGGTCTCCGGAACAGATAGCCATCAGGTTACCGATAGATCATCCGAAAGAAACCACTTCATACGAGGCGATATATCACTATATTTACGCTCAGATATATCGCGGAGGTAACTGAATAATAAAAGAAGGGGGTAAAGATTTGAGACCATATCTAGTTAGGAGGCATACCAGAAGACAGAAAAAAGCTTCAGGAAAGCTCAAAAACTGAAAAAAAATCGGGCAAATTACCTTCCATTGAAGACAGACCAAAAGAAGCAGACAAAATAAAAAAGCCGGGCATTTTGAGGACGATACGATAGTTTCAAGACAAAACTCAGTTCTAATCAAATCAATCAACGAACGGACAAGCGGAGTTGTGTTTCTCGGCCAGAAGAACGATGGAACAAGTGAAAAATCAACAAGGGTTGTCTGCGAGAGACTGTCTGCGATTTCGCCTTCTTTTAGGAAGACACTCATAAGAGATCAGGGAACGTAAAATATGAGCTGGGAAAATATTGAAAAAATCTCTCTTAAGCGTCCACTTTGTTCATTCCTATTGTTCGTATGAACGGAGGTCAAATGAAAATCTGAACGGACTGGTGAGATGGTTCTTTCCTAAGAAGACAGATTTTGCCAAAGTCACCGATGAAGAAATACGCCGAGTTGAACAGCTCCTCAATACTCGTCTCAGAAAAAGATTTGGCGGAAAAACTCCGCTTGATGTTTTATTAGAAAAAATAGGTGTTGCAATTACTTATTGAATGTACAACGTTTAAAAAAAGTTAAGATAAAGTACCCCAGCAAGTACTGGAAGAACTAGGTTGTCTAGTCCATGAACCAAGATAAATTCTGTCGTCGTAAGTGCGAGGGGTGGTATGAATACTACTAACAGAAGCTGGGGAACAAAGATGAATGTAATCACTAAACTGGAAGTATAAAAGACTAGTGCTCCTAGTAATGTCTTTGGATTATTAAAAATGAATACAGTTTTTCGACCCCACCGTTCACCAACAAAGCCAGCTAAAGCATCAGAAATACCCATAATCGCCACTCCATACTGAAAAGCCGTTACATTGTCTGGCAAGAGCACTACTGTTGCCACAATAATGCCGAGAGGAAAGTAAACATCCCCATAAGTTTTTCTATTAGTGGTCTGAATTGATGAAAAGTAGTCAGTATTTCTTCCTACTAATAGTAAACCTGCAAATAAAACATTAACAATGATAATTGCAACGTGTGATACAAAAAGCGGAGCGACAATGTTGATTGCTCCAGCTCCAATATGAGCCAGTCGTCTAGATAAATCATTGGAGATAAAAGACTTGCGTTTTAGTACCTCTACTAAAACAAGGAGTATCAATGACAAGATGATAAAAAACGCTATGTTCATATTGTTAGTTTATATTCAAAAACCGAGTATCTTCGAAAAACTCTGACATCTTCCATGGAATAGTTATGGACCTGATTTCCATCTTTGATTAAGACATACATAATCTTTTCCATTCCATCAATCTCTGCTTCCTCGTGGACTCTGAGCGCTAAAGCGTTACCAAGACCTTTTCCTTGGAATTCTGGAGCTATGCAAATTGTTTTGCATACGAGGTTTTGCCCCTCCTTCATTGTACTGCAATAGCCCACGAGTACATCATTTTGGTATAGCAAGAATAGTTTATAAATATGTTCATTTATTTTGCTTGGGTCATACAGATTTGCAAATTCTACAGGATCTAGTTCGGTATACCCCCAACTCTTTTTATTGAAAACTACGGCTGAAAGTCTTGCGATTGAAAGTAGTATTTCAGGTGAAATCTTTTTTGTGACTACAATTCTATAATTTTCATCACTAAGTTTTTGTGTAATGGTGTCCTTGTGCTTTTTAAGTAATTCCAGAATATTAAGATATGAATCTCTAATCCCAGAACTATACGTAACTTCATTTGTCGGATTTACTTGAATTAAAAAATCGTAATAATATAGAGGTGTCATTGGTTCTGTTTTAAAGAATGCCTCTGGCGAATCTTCTTTGATGCATCGATACTGATGCCAGATACTGCCATTAACTGGACCTTTAAGAATCTGTAACTTGTGCATCTTTGCCAGTTCTGTAAGCTTTCGCCACACTACTTCAAAAACTGTGACATCATCTACAACCTCAAAGAAACCAAAGAACGCTTCGTTCTCTCCTAGGCGCTCATTTATAACCAGAGCCACATGAGCGATCATTTGACCGTTATTGTAGATAGCTATAGGGAAAAATTTTATATGCGCGCTGGTGCAACAGAAATTATAGGCATTTTCGTATTCTTTAAGAAAAAAATCAAAATTTGTATTTAAGTTATAAAGAAATGTCAAAAATTCAACTAAATCTTTCTTTGAATTAAAGTCAATTGGTTTGTACGCCTCTATTTTCATATAGTTTTAATTTTACCTGTCAAACCGTTTATTTCTACTCTCTGTCCGTCTTTGTATAAATCGGTCGCACCCCTTACACCAATCACAGCTGGTATACCAAGTTCTCGAGCAACGATTGAAGCATGTGACAAAACGCCACCATGTTCAATTATGAGTCCTTTAGATAGAGCTATTAAAGCTGTCCATCCCGGATCAGTATGTTTGGTAACCAGAATCTCAAAATCAATTTTATCTGGCATCTCAAATTCTTTCATGACTTTTACCCTTCCCGAGGCAATGCCTGCCGAGACACCCCGAACAGTAGATGGTTCAGATTGTGTCTGACCTACCTTATCTATTATCTCGCCACCGAGCGTCAAAAAGTGTGAGGGTGGTGTTTTATTTTGATACTCAAAGTATGTTTGTTTACGTTGCGATATCTTCATTGGAAGGTCTGGGATTTCTTGTCCATCAGCCACTGCCAAAACTTCATCAACAGACATGTAGAGAACTTCATCAGCATGCTTGAGTACTTCTTGATCTTCTAGGATCACTCCTACTCGCCTGAATACACTGCGTGTGATCGAAAACATATTAGATCGGAATAATCGAAAATCTTCTCGTTGCGAAGCATATTTTTTAAATCTTTTGAGCGAGTGCTTGAATAGAATATTCTTGAAAAAAGGAAGTGACACGGCCTTCACTTCACTTTGCTCGACTTGTTTTGGGGTATAGTTTTCGTATGCCCGTAACACGGTCATGAATTTCCTTGTATCTTCATCGATACCAACGGTTTCCAGCTTAAGTTCGTTAGCAAAACGTCCTCCAAATTCTTCAAGATACTGCTCATACTGAGCCTTGATGTATGGCTTACTATCAAGAACGATTTTAAATTCTTTGCTATTTCCACTTTGTACTATCTTCCATAAATCTGGCTCTCCTTGGATTTGTTTAATCAATTCCATTAGATAGCCAACCTGCTCAGTTGCCTTACTCTTAAAGAGAAGTATTTCTTGCAGGTTTTCCTCTGGGTATAGTTTCTGTAGAATTCCCAAATAAGTCATCACAAAGAAATCATTTTCAAGTGTAACGTACCATTTTCGAAGAAGATCATTTTCCAAAAGATTAAAAAGATTACGGCACTCCGGAAGTGTAAGCTTTTCAAAGTCTGTTTTTTTCAGTTCTTTAATATGTTTTGAAACGTATTTCCTAAATCGTTTTTCAGTGTTTCTAAATATGAGGACTTTAGCTAAGATAATAGCTGGATAGGCAATTGTAAACAGTAAGCTTGGTTTTATTGTAGTCGCAATCTCTTTTCTAAGGTTGCTGGTAATCATTGTCTCAAAGTTTTCCTTGTTCCTTTTGTAGCCCGGAACAAATTGTGCCATGCGATACCAGTTATTCATGTTGTAGTACATCCGACCATGAGAAAAACCAAGCAAGTTTTCAAAAACGTATGCATACTTAGTAAGAGTTTTCTTTGGGACACCCGACATCATTAGAAAATCTGTGTAGACCACTTTGTATATTCTCTCAGCAAACGAGGCGGTGAGTGGTAGTACAATGCCCGAATAACTTTCGGCTATGTTAGCACTGTCAAAGTATACTTGCTCAGTGATTTCAATACTTTTAGTGATAGGTCGTGACTGTAAGATATATAGAGTCTGATTACGAAAGCACCACTCAATATCCTGTGGTTTTTTAAAATAGTTTTCTGCCTTTTTCGCCAACTCTACAATTTCCTTAATATGGTTAGTGGTTAATGATTCATCTCCATTCACTTGTTCTTTTAATTTGCCGTTACGAAAAGAGAGGGCGAGCTTTTCTGTGCTTATTGATTTTCTGATTAAGGTACCATCTTTCTGAGTAAGATACTCATCACACGCCTTACCTTCAACGACATTCTTACATAGTCCAAAGTTGGAGTTAATAACCACAACACCTTCGCCATTGTCTGAAAATGCAACACCTGAAACATCACTTGGTACAAACACTTGGATAATCACTGATCCGTCTAAGTCTCCAAATGAGCTAAGTACTCTCTGCACTTCCTTAAATACATCACCTTTGATAACTGCAATTGCAGAATAAAAATGCCCGGCGTAGGATTTATTATCACCATCCTCTCCTGAAGCAGACGATCTGACAGCAAAGTAGCTTGCGTCTGGTAGTTTTTCGACTAGTGTTTGTAGTATTTTTTTCTCATCCCACGAGTCATCGCAGACAAAAAATGGGGGGACATTAAGTCCAGCGTTTTGTAATTTTTCTAGTGATTGTGCTTTGCCGCCGATATTCATAAATAATTTCTATGCTGCCAAGAACAACAAGATATTAAAGCTCCCATACATCACCATAAACGAGAGCTGCATGAGTTGGTTTGCCTTTTTTTCCTTGCGCATTTTATTAATAAACAAAGTGCTGTACGTGCCAACTACTAATGCTATTGCGATAGGAATCCAATACGTTATTTCGGTCTGAATCAAAAACATTGTTTTTACAAAAAGTAAAATGTTAAAAGTTGCAAAAGCCGCGTAAATCAAAAGAGCATTGTTGAGACCCAAGAACCAGGTGTACGTATCTTTCCCTGTACCATCGTTACCAGGGCTTTTAACTTTTCTGAGAAACTCAAAAATTATTGTTCCCGTTGTTGTAAACAGAAAATGTACCGTAACGAGTGTAGTGAAAGAGAAGGAGGGATTAGCTATGGTATATACCAGAATCTGCAACAGAAGCATTTGAACTAAATTGACAGCATTGTATAGGTAAAAATATCTTCTAAACTGCAAGCCTAGAAAGAATTCTTTTCGTGCAAAATATGAGTAAAGCAACATCGCCACTGCAATTAGTAGCGCTCCAGTGCCTGAGTACAGTGACGCTAGAGGAACGGCAACTATCGCAAGCCAATCGATGACTCTGAGTTCTTTTAAGGAAATGATTCCAGACGATACGGGCCTTTCTTTGTGATGTCTCAGATCATGCTCATAGTCTCGAAACTCATCAATGATTCTGACATGCAAAAGGTACACAACAGAGATAATGAGCGCAATCAAAACAAACTTGAATTCAGCTTGTGACGCTACAACTGCGCCAGAGCTGAGAATAGCCGGCAAGAAACTGAGCCCCAGAACAACAATCGGAAAACGCTCCTTCTGATATATGTAAAAGTTTTTAGTTGTGGTTAATAACGTGCTCATTTTGTAATTGTGTAAATATGAAAACTTCTATAAAAATAGAGTCTATCCTGATCTTCAAGTACCTTTTTAAGGTCGATATCAGGGACGACACTCTGTTCTATTTCTCTCGGTGCTGTATGTTCAATCTGGTTACACCAATAGACAACCTTGGCCCCGTTTTCTGCAGTGCGGGCAATCTCCCTCCAGACTTCTAACGCATCATCGGTTGTTAAAAACTCAAAAGCGTCTGAAAGATTATACTTGGTGAGAGAATTATCAGAAGTACTTTTGAGAAAGCTCAGTAAGTCCTCGTTTCTAAACTCACACTTGTTAGTGTTGTATTTTTGTAACTCCGCATAGTTTTCCTTTGAGAGATAATCTGGTAGCGAATCGCCGTATTCACCGGTCAAAGCATAGTTTATATAAGGGTTTGTTTTTAAGTGATTGCGATAAATAAGTCGCTCCAGTCTTTTTAGGTAGCTTTCATTTTTACTTTTCTGCCTGTTAGCACCTGCCTGACGAGCAAGTTTTCGAAGCAGAGATGAATTCGTTGCAATACTAAAGAAGAATCTCCATCGCCACGTATTCCAATTTTTTTTGTAGAAAGATATCTGGTCTTGTAAGTTACTTTGATTAACAAATTGTGAAATGGTCCGTTTTGAATGTACTAGTTTAAGTACATATTTTCTGAAACTGCTTAAGTATTTTTCAAACTTACCACTATGAATGACTCCTTGCTCAACAAACTTTATATTACCTTCAAACCATAAACGAGCATCATCAGATAAAAGCTCAGAAACCTGGGTATAGTATCCCATTCTCTTTCTGGAATCTGTTACCCCTAACAACTCCAGATATTCTTCATGACTTAAAATTTTCGATGATTGGAGTTTCAGCTCTGCTACATGATTCTGAGTTGAATTTATATCAATGGAGAAAATTTTTTTTGGGTTCTCGAGGAGTAAAGCAAGAGTATTATCACCTCCAGAAGTGATTGATAGTACTACATCATCATTTGAAATAGTGAGCGCGCGTTTTAGCAAGTTTGTATCTTCCCAGCACTGACTATAATTGATTGTACTCATGCAATGCTGATGTTATGAGAATCTTGAAAAGAGTTGAGTGTTCTCTTGAGATATTCTTCTGTTATCAAATTTTTATCTAGAGCTGATTCTGGGAAATTGTATGGCAGTGACCAATAGGGACTAAAATGTTTACCAGATAAATAAAGAATTTCTTCTGCCTGTGTCTTATCAAGCTTTTCATACTCTGAAAACCTGATGTCTAGAAACTCAAATTTGTCTTTGATTCCAAAAAATTCTAGTGTTCTATCAAGCACCCACTGTGCTTGGGATGGTTCTGGATTGGTCACATAGACTAGTTTACCTAACGTACTATTGATGACGGTTTCAGAAATTATTTCGGCTGCTTGATTAACAGGGACCATATTAGACGATCCGGTCAATATCGGAAACCTAATCTTAGATCCACCTGCAACCTCAGCTGCTTCTAGGAACTTAGCAACGAGTAAATAATACCCGCTCCAATTTATGAGCTTACCTGACTCGCTATTGCCGACTAGTACAGAAGGGCGGAATATCGTATGAGGGACACCTGAATCTTGCAGGGTTCTTTCAGACTCAGCTTTATCCATTTCGTATGTATTCCGGAGTCGCTCAATATTCCCCGGCTCACGCCAGAGAAATGCAGTACTAACATAATAAACTGGCACCTTATACTGTTCCGCAATCTGAACCACGGATCGCATCATCTTAGAGTTACTATCACCAGACTTTTCAAAATGAACATTTCCGGCACTGTGTACGATGCAATCTATCCGACTCAATTCTATATTTGGAATCTCCTTCGTGAGATCTGTCTCAACTACGCGCTCGAAATTCAGTCCCAATACATCGAACGACTCCCGATTTCTGACAACAGGTAAAATGTTGACCCCCTTTTTATAAAGGATGCTTGCTATCTCAAAACCGAGATTTCCTGTTATTCCTGTGAGTAATACATTCATATAAATTAAGAATAGCTCCTCCGCAAAGGAGCTATTCTTGAATCATTCTGCCATGCTTTGTCTAAACTAGCTTTGCCAGATACCTTTGCGAAAGAGCAATGTCGTCCAGAATGCGAAGTAGGTCAAACCGATTGCCCAACCCGCAACAAGAAGTGACAGGTTGTCGGTGCTCGTGATAAGCACGATAGCTCCAACTACCTGAATCCCGAGTGCGAATTTTACGAATGTTGAATACCCCGACTTAAATAGTCGAGCAACTTTTTCAACTAATGGAATAGTCACCATAACTAGAATAGTAACGTACATGAGCTGTACAAATGGTGCCAGACTGAACATGAGGAACCCTTCATCTGAGATAAATTTTGGAGTTGGAAAAATGTATCTCCCGGCAATAAATGTTGCCAGAACAAATATACTTCCTCCTACCAGAAACAAATTTTTCAGAGCCGGATTAATATCGTCAGTGGCGGAACGTAGAAACGCGACAAATGAAACGAGTGTAAGCACAGCGCCTACGGTAACAAAGTTTGCCATGTTATCCGGCATCATTACTGCCGAAGCCCATGAAGCAAAGCCAATCGTTTCAAGAAGTAGCCCAATACCAAAGTATTTAGCTACGCCACCTCCTTTTTTGAGAAAAAGCCCACCTATAATTGCGGTTGCGAGGGTGGTGTGTAAAAAGAATAGTAATACAGAAAGATTCATATTAATTATTAAACCTAATAAAACACTTTCATTATATCACAATAAAGGTGTAAAATAACAAGCAAGAAATGCACTTCTATTACTTAACTGGGAATATTATTCAACGTGTTGCCTGGTTTCCGCTTCGGGTGATTTTTTCATTTTTTCTAAGGATGGAGTTTAAGGGTATTGAGAATGTGCAGAAACTAAAAACAAATGCTATTTTCGCTGCTAATCATGCTAATGAATTCGATCCCCTTATCATTGTTTCTTGCTTACCATTCTTTTCAAGACATTTACCATTAGTATTTGTTTCAAGAGAAAAGGAGTTTTATGGGAAACTTGGCTGGAGAGGAAAGATATATGGCGGACCTTTTTTCAGACTTATGGCAGCACTTCAAGTGTATACGGGCATAAATGATTATCGTCAGGCCCTCAAGCATCACATTGACGCTTTGGAGTGCGGTAAGAATGTTTGCATTTTTCCTGTGGGAAAAAAGCATCTTGATAAAGATATCCATCAAGCCAAGGGTGGAGTGGCATATCTAGCGGCAACAAGTGGACTACCAATTGTACCAGTTCGCATTACAGGCATTGAATACATGAGCGGTTATGACTTTTGGTGGCGCCAAAGAAAGCTTGTGGTTACTTTTGGAGAGCTGGTCTATTTTAGAGATCTGTCTGAAGAAGTGAGCACTGATCCAGATAAAAATTCCTGCGAACAGGCTGCTGTTTCCTTGATGCAGAAGATTGTTGTCTTAGTCAGTTGCGACTAATTTAGCGCGATTTCGAATCCAGAAGTAGTAAATGATCAAATATGGAATACCGCAGTATATTAAAACTAAGCCACCTAGAATCTGGATAAGTGGTATAAAGTTTAAAACGAAGACAACATTTCTGATGAAAACTAGGACAACAAACCATGAATCAAGCTTAGAATCAGAGTTTGAGAATTTCTGCTTAAGCTTTCTATTCTCGTATAAATAGAAAACGACGAAAATTGCAAGTACACAAAGCATTACAAAGAAGAATGGTGCGAGTTCAAGGTTCATGATAAGAATCGGTAAATCAATTCCGAATACAAGTAGAGCTGAAATGACCAAAAAGCCATTATTCAATCGTGGAATAACCTTTGGCCATTTTTTATTATTGGCAATGTGGGTGCTAGGCCACCGTGTGCTGGTGTGTGATCTTAGCCAAGTGTTTGATGGGGTCTGAAAAACAAAATAAATTGCTGCAATTTCCAAAATAATTGATAATGTTACTATATAAAATCTGGGATTCGATAAACCAAAGAAAAATAATCCGAAATTTGAATTAGTGTTAAATATTGCACTTAATGCCAATAAGACAACCAAAACGATACGTGCCCATTCAGCTCGATGGTATGCTACCTTATACACACAAAAAAACTTTAAGAGAATCACAATTATCGGTACAGCAACTGCTGTAATCATATAGCCTTGAAATTCAATAGGACTAAATTGAAAAATCCACGCACCAATACTAGCTACAAAACTCGCATACATTAACCATTCAAAATATTTGATTGTCATCGGTGTCTGAGTCATGTCTGAAACCATTGCTTGACGTGATATTTGTGTTGGAATACTTTGTTCAACATGCCGAAATGCTTCATTGATTTGCTCCATTGCCCATTCTTGATCAAGGAGGTCAGAAGTTATTTTTTCACGCAGGATACCATTAGATACCTGTGTCTTAACGTAGTTAATTAATTCTTGTGTAATCATATTAAAAAGTATATCATTTGTTGCTATTAAATTACTGCTTTCTTAGTAACACTCTGAATAGGCTCATGTCACCAATTTCAAAATTTACGCTTGCTCCATGGGTCCACAGCTTCCACAAACGGAAGAATTTCTTATCGAACATTTCCTCAATTTCACTTTGGTGAGACTCAATCGAATTTACCCAAGCAGACATTGTTCTTTTATAATCTTCAGTATCGTCTTCAAACTTTTCGACCACCAACCCTGACCCTTCTAGAGCATCCAAAAATTCCTGCTTGGCTGGCAAGTGACCACCTGGAAATACGTACTTAAGTGTCCAAGGGTCAACTAATTTTGGTTTATGACGTCCCGTAAACTGTAGGTAAAAAGGTGCACCATTATCAAGTCTTTTACTAATATCTTTCAAAAAGACACCGAGGTTATCCTTGCCAACATGTTCTATCGCTTCGATCATGACAGCACCTTCATATTTCTCATCTCCTTTGATTGCAGTGAAATCTTCGTATTTCAATTGTATTTTATTGTTTAAGTCATTTTCTCTAATGAGCTCATTGCAATAGTCTAATTGTTTTTGACTCAGTGTCTTACCATCTATGTACCAACCATGTTCTTTAGCGGCATGTGTGGCAAATCCTCCCCAGCCAGAACCCAGATCTAGTACACGTGAACCTGCAGAAAGATTCATCCAATCACAAACTAGATTGAGTTTATTTTCCTGCGCCTTACCTAGGTCATCTTTTTCTGACTTAAAATGAGCAGCCGAATAAGACATAGTCTCTTTATCCAAAAAAAAGGAGAAGAAGTCGGTACCTAGATCATAGTGATAAGCAATTTGTCCACCTCTATCTTTAGGTTTTGTAAGTTCGGCCCAAAGTTTTGCTATTATGAGACGTACAGATGGTTTAACATGTCTAAACTGATGGCGAAGTTTGAGATATGCCTCAATATCACCCTCAACATCAAGAGTTTCGTCCATATACGACTCTCCAAAACCCAAGGCACCCTCTGCCAAAAGTCTTTTTACAATTTTAGGATTGGATATACAAAGAGTAAACTCACTATCTTCACCTGTTCCGTAATATTTAGTTTCAATATCCCAAAACCGTACTCCAAACTTTGATCCTTCAAATTGTTTAAAAACATCGTCTAAAACTTTTATATAATTCATATCATTTCTATCAAATAGTACCAGAAGTAGGTACTTAATAGTACAATCAGTAGATGCAGATCTCAGATGTTAAATACAAAAAGATTTTTGTTGTCTTATTTCTGGTACTACTTTTTGGACTTTGGTATTTTTCTAAAACACCAAGTAATGATCGTAGCTGGGCGCTTGATCAGCAGATTCTCTCGTATGCTGAGTTTGATAACGACGAAGTGACTGTATTTAACATCAGAAATTTTAACTATGAATCCACCAGTGAATACATTCCAGATTACTACGACAAAACATTTAATCTCAAAGAATTAACTTCAGTTGATTACATCGTAGAACCATTCGGGAGTATTGGCGCAGCCCACACATTTGTAAGTTTTGGTTTCAGTACAGGTGATTATTTGGCAATTTCGGTTGAAATTAGAAAAGAGGTTGGGGAATCTTTTTCTCCGCTAAAAGGGCTCCTGAAAAACTACGAACTTATGTATGTTGTTGCTGACGAACGAGATGTAATCAATTTACGTACTAATTACCGAAAAGATACTGTATATCTCTATCCAGTTAGGGCTTCTAAAGAGAATATGCGAGCTCTCTTTGTTGACATGCTCAAGAGAACAAACAAATTACGAGACAATCCAGAATTTTATAATACCCTTACTAGTACGTGTACTACGAATATTGCGTCGCATATAAATAAGATTGTGCCCGGTCGAATACCATGGGATCCAAGATTGCTGTTTCCTGAAAACTCAGATGCACTTGCTTATGAGCTTGGACTTATAGATAACTCTGTCACTCTAGAAGAATTGCGAGAACGAAACAAAATAAATGGAAAGGCTGAACAATATGCAGATTCACCAGACTTTTCCAAACTGATACGAAAGTAAATGGACAACTTAAGTATCAGACAAAAAATTCCTTCCACTTTAAATTAGAAATGAGAGAAAATTATGTATCTCGTGCGCTCAAAATGTATCGGTGCCTTGAGCTAGCCCGACTTGACGGTGTTTTTTAATTAATGTGCAAACATTTTTTGAGCAAAAACCACACTGACCCCAATAACCGAACACCCCACCTAATAATTGTGCGCCGCCACTCTGGTGGTTTTTTAATTTGCCCGCGCCGATTTTTTTCTAAAAAAAGAAACCTATTTTACGAGGTTTTGCTCTTAACAAGCAAAACGGTAGGGTTGTATTCAATTTGGTTTTGCCAAGGAAAAGCAGAATTATTTCCGCCCCTCCTTCTATTTTTTTAAATGAAACGAGAACGGCAAACATGAGTGGGCAAAAATTATTTTTTCTGGACCGCTTCTTTTTCGTCCATTTGCTTTGACTTTGCTTCCAAAACTTTTTGGCAAGATGACAGGACAAAAAAGATAAAATCATGCCCGCCAATAAATCAGGTTTACTTTATTTACCATATACCCTATACTATAGGGTATATGGTAAAACACATTCAACAAAAACAAGGTGGAATTAATAATAAATCTCTTAAGTTAGTCAATATGGCTAGTG
>Ga0210041_1002919_pt1 | contig 13787 bp, 12 predicted proteins | sample CryGeymeta201503_FD_183973 | JGI IMG/M metagenome (GOLD analysis project Ga0210041, IMG submission 183973) | Groundwater microbial communities from Crystal Geyser aquifers in Utah, USA - Crystal Geyser metaG 2015-03 (SPAdes) (version 2) | ecosystem: Environmental > Aquatic > Deep subsurface >... | reverse complement strand
TAGGGTTTTTGGGTTTTGCTGAATAGTTAGCGACGAGGTAGATTTGTTTTTTGCTGTTCATGTAGTTACACGCTTCTATAGTTTTAACCGATTTGTGAGAGCTCAACTAGTGTAGCTGAAAGATTCACTTCAAAGTCTGCCACTAACGCATGGTTCACCAGCCCCTGCCGTAAAATCAATATTGCGGCATCTTGCCCTTCTGGCGTGTCACTCCACATGTCTAGATTGTCGTAGCACCAGCGGAAAAACTCATCAACTTCTTCTTGCCTAATGTTGCTGCAGATTAGTGTTCGTGCCTCACGCACTTTACCCTCTTTAAATAACGCAACTGCATCCAGTTTGAAGTCCGATGATCCCTTACCTGATGACAGCGGGGCAGTCAATGCCCCTGACGACGAGTTCATCTGCAGTAAGTTCAAGCATTTACGCAAGTCAGGATAAGTGGATTTCACATAACTGTCTAGAGTGTCAATGTCAAACTCAATATTTTCTGTCACTAGCACAGTAGCTACACGAGCAGTAAACTCTGTATGATCAATCTTGTCAATATGAAATCCTTGACATCTGCTGTGTAGCGCAGGGATGATTTTGTTTGGATAGTTACAAGTTAGGATGAATCGTGAAGTGTCAGCATATTTCTCCATCAAACCACGCAATACTGCCTGACCGTTTACAGTAAGATAGTCGGCCTCGTCAAGTAGCACGACCTTAAAAGTTCCAAAAGGCAAAGTGCTGACAAAACCTTCTACTGTGTTTTTAATGTAGTCAACACCGTTGTCCCGTGATGCGTTGATTTCTTTGACATCAAATGGATCAACTCCAATCTGGTTAATCAGAATTTTAGCCAGCGTTGTTTTGCCAATACCCGCACTACCTGAAAATAACAGATGTGGAATAGTCTTTTTCTCAATCCAAGAGTTGATCTGCTCACGCTGGGCGTCGTCAGCAAACACATACCCATCAACCGTATCTGGCCTGTATTTTTCTACCCATAGTTTATTCATATGCTACGCCTCTAGTTAAATAGTTCTCAACAAGTATAGCATCTGTTAGTGGCAAGATGCTAGACAAATGGCTATTACAGTGGGCGGCCCATTGTGTCGTCAGAAACTGGCTCGTCTGACACCATCAAAATGTCAGCGTTATCAACACGGCGGATTTCATGCTCTCCGGCACTATCCTCGATTTTAATGCCACGAGTCCATCTACCGTGTGCTACGCAGATATACTCGCCAACTTTGACATCAACCTGATCTGGGCCTACAGCAAAGACTCTACCCCATCGTGGGCGGATACCTTGAACTTTTCCGTTGTCACTTGGAATATAAATCCCTGCCTTAGTAAATCTCTCGTTGAATGCCATATCTTCAACCAGCACATGATCTTTTATTGGTTTGAGCGTAGTGATTTTAATAGGTGCCAAGGCACTAGGTAATGCTGCTGTCAAGTTATTTTCTCCTGGTTTAAAATCTTTGAACACCGTTTGCCTTATTGGGCGGAAGTTTTGCGGTTTGTGTCACCACCTTACTTGGAGCAACAGAGTTAGCTAAGTTGCCGCGAATCTTGGTTGCTGCGAACTCTTCGGCACCAGGCGCACCGTATTTTGGAGTCATATCAGCAAAAGTAGTTGGAGCAGGCTCTGCTACAGGAGCAGGCGCTACTTTAGGCACCACCTCATCAGCTACTACCGGTGGTGTTTGACGCGGAGCAACTGGGGATTCAACATTGATAATCTTTGGGGGCAGCATTTTTACTGCCTCTGCTGGTGGCAAAGGGGTCGGAACTGGAACCACTACCACTGGCTCAGTAAAATCTTCTTCATCTAACCCAGAATTTTCACTTATAATGATAGCTTCATCAACTTTTGCTGGCATTACTGGCACTTGCTGAACTGTCGGCAATGGATTTACCGTCGGTGCCGGTGCTTTACCAAGATTTTGCATTTCTTCAGCAGTCATTTCTTGAGCAACCGGAGTATTCAGTGAGTAATATTCTTTCATAAGTTGGTCACGAGTTTTGACGATTTTTCCGCCTGCCCCTAACTGGTCGCCCCTAGCGTTGACTTTCATATTTCCAACTGCGATAACTGTCTCATTTTTAAGTCTGATGGCATCAATATCTATCTTTTTGCCCATTGCTGACTGGTATGCATTTCCCATAATATCTCCTACTTAAAGTATCATCTATTTAGCAGTTAGACACCTGCTACTTTAAAAAATCTGTTATGTCAAGGTCATAGTATAGTGAGTTGATCTTGTGGATTCCGATCAAATATAAGCAATAAGATGCTGTTGAACTACCACGACCCACCCCCCATACTACATTGTGTTTCCTAAAAGTATCAACCAAATATTTCATAAACTGAAGAACTATCAGCATATCACGATCTTGAAACATAAGCAACTCTTGCCCAACTCGTTGTACCTCATCTTCAGTTTTACATTGATCAAGAAGCCATTTTGCTATGTCTAACTCCTTATAATTTTGGGGCATAAACCAAGAATCTTGTTTTTGCTTGTCAAAATCTGCTATTTTTTCTTCAATAGTTTGGTAATCTGATTGAAACTGATGGTATTTTTCTAATAGAGAATGCTCATAATAAAGCTGTTTAACACTTTGATTAAAAGTTTCTGGATCATCTACTTGTACATCTGCCAGATTTACCCTAGGATTGGTGTAAATAATATCACATAAATCGTCTGACATAATATGTGAGACTCCAAACGGATCTATCTCCATAGCAGCTTACTTAATGTCAATAATGTTTTTAAACTCTGCTGATTTTTCAGCTATTTCAGCCATCATTTTTTCTTGCCGCAATCTGATCTCATACTGGTAGTCTTGAAGCAGCAAGTTTAACTGTCCAATCGCATCACCCATATTCATACGGTATGCAATTGAAAGTTTTTTGGTAAGGTCGGCATGCTTTTTACTCAACTCGTCTGCAGTTAGCACAGACAAATCACCTGCCAATGGGTGTACTGACATTTAAATATCTCCTACTGCACGATTCTCTGATCGTTCTGCTGAAAATTTACCGCCAGGATATCTAGATTGAAGTTTTTCAATATTGTCGCTAATAACTCGATTAGGATCAACATCAAGGGCGCGGCACGCATTCGTCCAGTACCAGATCTGGTCTCCTAACTCTTTTACCATATGCGAACGAATTTCGCCTGTAATCGGCTTACGATGGAACACTAGCTTTTTTACAATCTCGCTAAACTCTCCCGCTTCACCGCTCATACCCATTGCTGCGGTCATCAACAGTGCGACATTGATGTCTAGATTGTCCATTTGAAGGTCTTGAATACTGCGAACAAATGATCCTGTATTGTTGGACTCGTCGCTCGTGATAGCGTCTACAAACTGGGTGTATTTGGTTAAGTCAATCTGTGTCAAAATAAATCTCCTAAATAGTGTGCTGTATGATAGCAGACTCAGTCAGGAGATGTCAACTGTTTTGGCTGATTACACTGGGACAAATAGTGGATTGTAGATCACGGTCACACCCGCATCAAACGAGCTAAACTCCATCATATAGTTGTAAACTGTAACTGTAGGTGTTGCTGCAGGAACAGTAATAGGTGCGGTAGGCACATTCATATTGATCGCTGTTGGCAGAGTGATTGTGATTCCGGCTGCCGCTTTAACTAACACTCGTATTACTCTATATCTAAAGTTGTCAGGCCAAGTTGCGCCCAGTGTTATTGTAAGATTGGCTGCAGCGTCGATTACAAAAAAATCAGCAAACGACGGATCAATAGTTACTGCCCCTGCATTAACTGTTGGGAAGTTGACATGTTGAGAAAACCCTTGAGTCGCAGCATTTTGAATTAGTGAACCATTGAAGTCATTTAATATTGGGCTTCCGCCAGTCAATGGTGCAAGCAGCAATGCTTTTGTTTGCAAGTCCGTGATCTCATCTTTTGCCTTGACAAAGTTAGTTTTAATGTTAGTGAAGTTATCTCTAAATCCTTGACTATCATTATCCTGCCCAGCGATTGGGTAGTTTCCATTTATGTTTAGTGGGTTAATACTGCTTGCCATTGTGACTTTTTCCTTGTATGTTGATTAGTAAGTAAATGTTGCATTGTTGTTTCCTGAGCAGACCCATCGCCCGTTAACAAACTGCACTGTGACACCATCTCCTACGTTACTTAAAATAATGTTGCCAACAGTGCCGCCTGTTACCCATCCAGCATTTGATACTGTAACAGTTATGGGTGATATATTCCCAGCACCAGGCGATATTGCGGTAGCAGAAATATTAGCAACGCATAAAACTTTTTCTTGCCCGTCCGTGCCAGACGCTAAATTGACAGTGATTGGGTCAACATCAATAGTAAAATAAGTGGTATGTGTAAGTAATGAAACAGTAGTTGAGGTATTTTGATCTACACTTGCTGCATTCCATTGCAATGTCTCTATGTCATCTTTGGCGTGTTGAAAATTCTCACGAATCTGGGTAAAGTTGTCCCTAAACCCTTGCGTAGAATTATTCTGCCCAGATTTTGGGTAAGTGTTATCAATACTGTTAATGGTCGTGGTTGTGATGCTACTGGTCATAGTGTCTCTTGTATTACTCTTGTATGTGGTATTTATGTGAGCAAAAACTGCTCATATTTATTTTTTTTGGGGAACATAACATACTGGTCGTCCGTTCCTGGGGGTGCAATAATGTCACGATAGTTATGGAACTTAGTCGCTCCAGAATCAAATCGGGTTGAGTTTGCTTCTATTGATGGTTCAGATGCCAATACTGTATACTCAGGCACAGTATTCCCTGGTTTAATAGTTACATCATAATACATCTTAGTAAACCCATATCGCCCACCATCAGCAACTTGTACATATTCATTTGGCAATACACTGTCATATAGTTCACCAGTCTCAACGTTAACTCTAAACTGAGGGATCAGCATAACTACATTTTGCTCAGTTATTTCTACTTTCCAAATTCCTGCTCGTTTATTGATTACTCCAGAAAGTATCTTTTCAAAATAGCCAGGAACAATACCTGACGCATCATACATTAACTCTTCATATACCACCCCATTCTCGTCATATAGAGCTAAATTAAAATTCCAACCATTATTTGGAGAGTTATACCCGTCAGATCTACTTGAAGTGTCAATTCCTATTTTATCAAAGTTGTTTTGGTCGTAAGTATCGTATATATCGTTAAATGGATTTATTGTAAAGTGCTCTTGCTTGACAAAAATTAAAGTTTGCCCAGATTTAATTTTTGTACCGCGGCCAAGATCTAGACCACCTCTCATTTCAATGTATTCCAAAGTACGGCCATTCACCTCATCAAACGGAATAGTCAATGCGTAATCCACTGCCCCGGCATACCCATGAACATTACTAGCAGATGTTAATCTATCAAATGTTGTTTCCTTAGATGCGCTAAACTGTTTTACAGTTATGTCATAAAACTTGCTTAAATACTTGTCACGCACATAGCGATCAACACTAAAATCAACTTGATTAAAATTGTATTTATTAGCAGCAGTTCGTAATCTAAACGCGATTAGCTCACTTGCTCTAGGTTTTGTGTATGCTAGCACTATGCCAGTGGTAAAGCCTAGAACTCTACCATTTTTCTGTGGATCTAACATCCAATCGGGCATTGCACCACGATTGGTGTACCCTATAGTGGATAACTCTTTCTTCATATTGCCAAGAGAGTTTGGGTGTATGACAGTGAACGGAGTATGAATATTATCAATAGCCGTGTCATTGTTATCAAATACTTCTAAATAAACAACTTCGTATCTAACATTAAAATTTTCATCTAATGCCACAGCAGTTTTGACATTCTTCAAATCAACTTGCTTTTTATAATGATTATTTGCCAACGCCAACGCATAATCATGCAGTGTAGCTGGAGCAATACCAGCGGCAAATATAAACTCAATATGTTTTGCTTTACCGAACCACTGATCTTCTGGTCTATAAATCAACTCATTTGGGAACAGCGAAGTGTCGTTAATCATTTGATTAAACTCTGTGCGTTGTTTCTTATCTGGCATTGCCCGTAAATAAATATTTTCAAATGGAGCTACATTCCAGTTATTTACTCGAATTCTGAAAGTCTTTTCATCCCAAACTGTGCCAGCATACTCTTCCTGCATTAGTGTGCCAGTGAATGGATCAGCAGCAACATAAGAAGTTTCATCAGTAGCCACTATTGTGAACTCATACACATTGTCAAAGTTAGTAGTATTCTTATCTATAGTTGTGGAGTCACCGTCTATTGTAAAATGCCTAAAGGTAGGCCTTCCAACAATTAGCCCGTTTGGTAATAGTTGTAATCCTTGCGGCAATTTACTTCTTTCCTCAGGAATGTATAAAATTGGTGGAGCATCATCGTTATGGGTAGTTAAATTAGCTGGCAATTCTCGTCGGCCAGGTTTAATTCTATAGTTTAACTTGCGATGTAACGGTATGTATCTTTCTGCGGTTGATGTCGTTCTAGCAGATATAAATAGCTCGCTAATCCTTCCGTTGTCAATAGTTCCTAAATCAGATGGAGTATCCCACTCGATCAAATTATCCATCGCTCCAAGAACTGTTAGCTTGTATGTAATTGGCGGGCTAACATACTCAGGTAAATCTTTTTTACGGCATACCACTTGGAACTCATATTCCTTGACTTCTTCAATTTGCGGATCTAAAACTCCAAATAACCATCCAGAATCTGACCAGCCAGAACCATCTGAACTTGGAACTAGCCCTACCCCTGATGGAAGGACTTGCGAGCGTTGGTCAAACCCGTACTCATCAAACCCAACAGTAACACCATCAAAAGGTAAATCTTCGCTATTTGGACCTGACCAGGAATTGTCAACAATTTGAGGAATGTTAGGCCCATCTTGGTCAAACCTTACTTCGTCAGAGTTAATTATGAAATATTGTAATTGCCCTCCATCCACATCCTTACCAACAAACTCAAAAGCAAAGTTACTATTTTGTCTTTGACTTACCAGTTCAGACGGTTTAGTGATCATGAATGGGGTATGTTTGTTGCCAGTGTCAACAGTTATGCCCTGGCCGTCAATTTGAATATAAGTATTATCAGCAGTATACTTTCCTTTAGCGACTACATTTAGTGTATAAGAAGATTGATCTGTTCTAAACCCGTCACTTACTTTAACTGTAAAGTTATATACTCTAGACTGCCCAATCGACGCTGAATCCCACGGGGTTACATTAAACGGTGATTTTGACCATCCAGTAACTGCATCATCTAAACTTGTAACATATGGCTCGATATTGCCACTCAATAGACCATCTTCCGTCAAGGTGACCCCTGGCGGCAAATCACCGTGATCTAATGACCAAACCATAGTTGCTTTTGGATTGGTGCCAACTGCAGTTAGTTGTTTTTTTAGCAAGTATCCGTCAAAATATGTACCGAGTGAAATATTTTTTGGAGTAATAACTGGGTTATATATAGAGCCGACTGTAAGTGAAAAAGTACGATCTGCTATTGCTGTTGCAGTGTCACAGATTGCTCGTATAGTGAAGTTAAAAGTGTAGGAATCTTCGGAAACGATATTAGCTTCAATCTCAGGTACTCCTTGAATAATACCGTCTTTAATAAGCTGCATCCCACCTGGAAGTTTTCCGGCCACTACATAGTATTTCACTATACCACCAATACATGTTGATGATATAGTTTTTTCATAGAATGTGTCTTGAGGAATAACCCCAAGAGATCCAGCTTTAGTTTCCCATACAATCTTAGACATATTAAATGATTACTGCAGTAATAACTTTCATACCGTCAGACGCGTCTGACTCCAACGCTTTTGCGAATGTTGCGATAGGGTAAGACGCATCTTTCCTGACGCTTCTTGCGTACCCGGCAATGGCGCTAGTTACAAGTAAATCACCTTTTTCAACAGCACCGATCACCTTGACTGGAACTTTCCCGCGTAACGCTACTGCCACTGCATCCTGCTGATCTTTATTCATTAAATATGCTGGGGCAGTAGATACAACACCAGCCACTGCCACATCAGCAAAAGTTTCTGTAGTAGTTACTTCCTTGCTACCGCCAAACACTAACACTGTGCCTGGTTCGTATTGCGAATCACTAACATACATTTCTGCCAAGTCGGCGTATATCGCCTGCGATGCAATGGCAGTCATAGTACCAGCACTAAAATTACCGATTGCGTCACGCAATACAATAGTATTTGCAGTGTTAGCTGAAGTAGCAGTAATAGTCGCGGAATTAGCTTGCCCTGTAATTGATCCAGCAGCTAAACTCGAAGCAGTTCCGGTTAAACCGGCGCCAGAACCACTAAAACCAGTTGCGGTTAACGGGCCAGTTAAAGTACCACCAGTTAAAGGTAAGTCAAGAGATGCGTGACCAGTGACATTACCAGTTAAAGGACCACTAAAACTAGTGGCAGACAATTTCTTATTGGAGTTCCAACTGTCATTAGCACTGGCATAGTTAAAGGTTGCGTTGGCACCAGCAACAGTCAATCCAGCACCATTTGCTGCGGCTGCTGTTGTTGCGTTCTTAGCAACGGTAATATTCAAATCAGCTACATCTAATGTTGCTGCATTGATAGTCGTAGTAGTTCCATTTACTACTAAGTTACCACCAACTGTCAAGTTAGTACCAATATTAGCTGCACCAGATGTCGTCAAAGATGTTAAAGTGCCAACTGAAGTAAGTGATGAAGCAGTTACACCAGATGCCAAAGTAGCACCAGTTAAAGTACCTGCTGCTGCTGGTACAGTAATATTAGAAGATCCGTTGAAACTTACACCATTGATTGTTCTGGCTGTTTGTAAAGTTGTTGCTGTTGATGCATTACCAGTTACAGCACCAGTTAAAGGACCGCTAAATCCAGTTGCGGTTAACGGGCCAGTTAAAGTACCACCAGTTAAAGGTAAGTCAAGAGATGCGTGACCAGTGACATTACCAGTTACAGCACCAGTTAAAGGACCGCTAAATCCAGTTGCGGTTAACGGGCCAGTTAAAGTACCACCAGTTAAAGGTAAGTCAAGAGATGCGTGACCAGTGACATTACCTACAAATGTTGTAGCAGTAACCGAGGTTAGCCCTGCCAGTGTAGTAGTAGTCCCTCCGAGAGCAATATTTGTTGCCCCAATAGTTAAACTACCTGACGGTGATCCCGACAACGCCGTATATGGTACATTAGTCAATAATGAGCCATCACCAGAAAACTTGTTTGCAATAACAATGTTAGCGTTGAAACTGCCCGCAGCATCGCGCAAAACTATTTGATTTGCTGTGTTAGCTGAAGTAGCAGTAATAGTCGCGGAATTTTTCTGATTCGCAACAGCGTCAGCAAGTTTTGCTGAATCAACACGAACACCATACGTTAGTGAACCATTCCATCCCATAAGTACAGGATAAGTTGCAGCCCAACCAGCAACTGAGTTTAAAGCATTTATTGCAGTCCCGTCTGGAGCGAACCCAGACGATGCATCGAAAATTGTATGACCGTCACCATAGTTTCTCCAACTTAACTGCCCCACTACTGCATCGTTAACATTTTTTTCAACCCAGTTACTACGATTTGCTGACAGCGTGTCGGCAGTTGACGCATTGCCAGCCAAGCTAGCAGTAATAGTCCCTGCACTAAAGTTACCATTTACATCGCGTAATACTATTTGATTTGCAGTGTTAGCATTAGTTGCTGTGATAGTGGCAGAGTTAGCTTGATTAACAATGATGTTTGCTGTTGCTGCCAACACTGAGTAAGCGACATTGAAATTTGATGGATTATAAGTGTACGTTGTTCCAACGGCATTACCACCCCAAAGTGCAGTAGGTTGCCCTGACTGTGGTAACCAGTTAAAGGTTATAGCTGTACCGTTTCCGCCGTTAGCAGCTAACGTTGATGCTTTTGCTGCCAAAGATGAGTTAGTGGCATTTGATGCAGTGCCAGTCAAGTTGGCAGTAATCGTGCCCGCAACAAAGTTACCACTGGCGTCACGTTGTACAATCTGGTTAGCAATGTTTGCACTTGATGCAGTAATAGTGGCTGAGTTTGCTTGCCCAGTAATATTCCCTGCCGTAGTGGCATAGTTTATTGCCCCTGTGCTAGGAACACCGGCAGTAGTCTGTATCGTACCGTCTGGAAACTTAAACCCGTTAGCAGTGCTGTAGATCAGCCCATTGGCAGTTACCGTTGAGAACACACCAGTCTTTGGAGTAGTGCTTCCAATGTTTCCAGTAACCTCGCCAGATATAGTGTTGGCGGTAATAGAACTAGTTGAGTTTAATGCTCCACTAAGAGTGGTTGCCCCCGTGACATTCAATGCCACCAACGATCCTAAGGATTGAAGGCTAGAAGCAATAACTGATGAGTTTAGAGTAATACCTGACAACGTGCTAGCACTGGCAGTAACAGTAATATCTGCTGAGCCATCAAAAAAGACACCATTTATTGCCCTTGGTGTTTGCAACTTAGTTGCAGTAGATGCGTTGCCAGTTAATGCGCCGATAAAATTTGGAGCAGTTACATTACCTGACACATTCAGTGAGGTCAACGTACCAACTGATGTAATCGCTGGTTGAGCGGGATTAGATACTGTGCTTGACGCACCAGCAACATTGCCTATTAAGTTAGCAGCAGTAATATTTCCAGTGACTGCCAACGAAGTCAACGTGCCTACAGCAGTAATGTTTGGCTGACTCGTTGTTTGCAGAGTTCCTGTAATACCAGCAGTTGCTGTTATTGAGTTAGTGTTAATCGTGTTAGTTACAGTTAGATTAGTAAAAGTACCCGCCCCTGCTAGCAGTGATGATGTAACTGTTAAGTTACCTAATGTACCAACGGTTGTAATATTTGGTTGTACTGCAGTAGACAATGTTCCTGTCAATGTGGTACCACTGATGGTTGGCGCTGTTATAGTGCCTGCAGCGTTAATATTTTCACCAACACCTAACCCACCGGTAATCTTAACTGCCCCAGTACTGGAGCTAGTGCTAGTAGCAGTACTTTGAAATGTGGAGGCCAATGGAACTAGTCCACCACTAAACGTAGCTGCCAATGCTGTTAGCGTGTTGCTGCCCAAATATACATCAGCATTGGCGTCTAAATAAATGCTGCCGTTAAATATCGTAACGTCGCCAGCAGTATGTAAATCAGTTATTGTGCCAACGCTAGTAATATTAGGCTGGGCAGTGGTCATCAACGTGCCAGTTACACCATTATTGACGGTTATTGTGTCAAACGTGCTACTACCATTTGCCGTTATGTTAGCGTATACCCTAGCAAATCTCGCATTCCCTGGAGTGCCAGCAAATACGTCAGAATCGCCTACACCAATATACGACGATCTTGGAATATAGATAAACTCTTCAGTTGAAGCGTCAAATCCAAAAAACCCTTCTTGTTGTGAAGATGCAACGGAATCGTACCAATAAAACTCAACGCCACGATCTTTTCCATCTGAGTTAGTCAATACAGCATCACTCCCATCAGCTACCGTATCAACCAGTTGACCGATTCGTAGGATCGGGTATTCAACTTTGAGGTTTGACGTAGTAACGTTAGTAACATTACCATGTACCGTTAGATTACCAAAAATTTCTGCGTTAGCAACTTGTGTAGTAGTGCCAACCGATAAGTCACCAGTAATAACATGCCCTGTCAAGTAAGATGTACCTGGCACGCTTAAACTGTTTGATAACGTTATTGTAGTAGCAGTAATGTCGTCAGTAAATAAATCACCAGCAATATTTACATTGCCACCAATGGTGGCATTGCCACCAAAACCAACCCCCCCAGAAACTACCAATGCTCCAGTAGTCGTGCTAGTGCTATCAGCATTACCTAATAATGAAAGTGAGGTATTAACTTCGACGCTGCCCGCAGTGAGAGACTGAATAAAAGATGAGCCAGTAACATCAACTGTCGAAAAGGTTGGGGCATTTAAAAAATTTCCAATGGTAACAATACTTTCATTGTACGTGTTAAATGCTTTTCTAAGATTGTCACCAGTACCGTCGTTTGGAACAGTACCGATGTCTACAGTTAATAAGTTACCCGCTGAGGTGAGTGTTGTCATAATTCAAATACTAAATTTTAGATTACCAAGTTGCCACTACTGATAATGGGGTACGTGACCAAATGTCCGATAAACCATCAGTGTACGCCGCTGTACAGTAGTAAATAAAGTTTGCATCAATAGCTACTTTTCCAACAGTGTCACCAGTTGCGCCTTTGGATGTGGTCGGGGCAGTTAATGTAAACCCGTTTCCATCAGCGCCAGCAAGACCTTGCGGTCCTTGAATACCTTGGATGCCTTGGGAACCAGATGGACCTGTTGCTCCTTGCGGGCCAACAATGCTTACACCAGCTGGCCATATGCCTGCTGCTTTTGGCCCATATATGAAGTTACTGGCAGTATCAATATAAAAATCACCATCGACACCTTCAGTTGTTGGGGCAGTAATACCAGATAAGATTGTTTTGCCATCTACTCCATTAGTTCCATTAGTTCCATTAGTTCCTGAAGCACCGACCAACGACGCCAACCATTGTGTCTCGGTCTCAAATAAACCGGGACCGTTCACAAATAAATATGACTCATAAGCTGATAAGCCGTTGTTTCCAGCTGGGCCAATTGGGCCAGTTAACCCAGCTGCACCAGGAGGTCCGATCAACGAATCCAGCCATTGCTGCTCAGTCCCAGCAAATCCAAGATCAACTGCAGTTTGATATGCTGATGGGCCAACCCCAGCAGGTCCTGGAACTGTGCTGTCAGCACCTGGCAACCCCTGAGGGCCTTGAGGACCTTGCGGGCCTTGAGCGCCCGGTAGACCTTGAGGACCTTGAGGACCTTGAGGACCTTGAGGACCTTGAGGGCCTTGAGGACCAACATTGCTTGTTGGAGATGCTACACTGCTATTTTCTGAAGTATAAATCGGGGCTGCTGGTGCTGAAACATTTGATAGTCCACCACCTAGAACTTCGCTTCCCTGTGTTTGCTCATTTATTAGTGTGTTAAATCCATTAATATTGTTTACTGAATTGAATGCGTTAGGCATAATATATATATATATTTCCTTTTAAAATTGTTACCACGAAGTGTTTAATGGTGTTCTAGCCCATATTTCAGTAACGCCATCGTATATAGCGTTACATGAATAGATGTAGATCGAATCCATAGCTGTCATACCTTGAACATCACCTTGCTGCCCGATGGCAGAAGTTGGTGGTGTCTTAATCATATTTAGCAAAAAAGCGTCAACTTCTGCTTTAGTATAGACGTCAGTAGCGTTAGCTTTCGTATCGAAAATTGTGCTTGAAGGGTTAGCTTGAAACTGTAACACTGCCGACAATAACGCATTAGTCAGTGGCGCTGAAGTATTCAAAAAACCGTTGATTTCTTGGGCGATCTGATTTTCAACATAACCTTTAGTGACTCCGCCTGCTAAATCAGCAATTGACAGATGCACTCTTCCGGTGTGACCATTTACTGAAGTCACTGTGCCGTTTGCCGTAACGTTGCCGAGAGTTACGTTCCCGCCTAGTGAGGATACAGCATCGTAAACTTCAATAAAATTTTGATTTATCTTATCGAAACTGACACGAAGAGGGTCACCTGACCCATCAGCTGGGTGTGACCCTATATTAATAGATTGAAATGACATGCATATTTTCTCCGACTATTAGTATTTAGCCGTATTTAAATTATGCAGTTTAAAGAACTACATGCGATATACTACCCGACCGCGAGTTAAATCATAAGGAGACATTTCTATACGAACTCGGTCCCCA
>Ga0210041_1002904_pt1 | contig 13831 bp, 8 predicted proteins | sample CryGeymeta201503_FD_183973 | JGI IMG/M metagenome (GOLD analysis project Ga0210041, IMG submission 183973) | Groundwater microbial communities from Crystal Geyser aquifers in Utah, USA - Crystal Geyser metaG 2015-03 (SPAdes) (version 2) | ecosystem: Environmental > Aquatic > Deep subsurface >... | reverse complement strand
GGACAAACATAATCTTGTCGGTGATTGTGATTTTGTTATGGCTAATCCTCCATTTAATGTTGACGGAGTTGATAAGAAAAAAGATGTTGTTAAAAAAGATACAAGATTATTAGCAGCAAAAGATGATGATGGAAAAATAACAAGGTTGCTTCCCAAGAATGATAACGCAAACTATTTGTGGATACAATATTTTTATGGTTACTTAAAAGAAACGGGCAGAGCAGGTTTTGTAATGGCTTCTTCTGCCAGCGATGCGGGACACAGTGAAAAGGACATTCGTGAAAAGTTAGTGAAAACAGGAGCCGTTGATGTAATGATGGCTATTGGTAACAACTTTTTCTATACCCGTTCATTGCCTTGCACGCTATGGTTTTTTGACCGTGGGAAAGAAAGTCTGAACTATGATTCGTCTGATTTATCTGATTCAACGATTGATAAATCCGGAAAGAAAAATCAGCGTAATCATACTAATCAAAAAAATCACAGTTCAGACACTGTTTTGATGCTGGATGCCCGAAAAATTTATCGCAAAGTAACTTCCAAAATAAACGACTTTAGTCCGGAACAGTTGCAAAACCTTATTTGCATTGTAAACCTGTATAGAGGTAACACCAAAAAGTTTGAAGCCACAGTAAAAAGCTATTTGGAAACTTCTGCTCAATTGGCTAAAGAAACAGTGGAAGCCACCAGCGAACTGCAAAAAGTATTGCTTTCAATAATTAAAAACGAAAAGATAAAAAGCATCAACAAGGATTTATACAACGCAATCAATTCTATTGATGACTTTAAAGATGTTATAAGCAAGCAGAATGAGTTGATCGCCTCAGTCAAAAAAAATCATAGTAATCATTTAATCACAGAAATCACAGTCCAGACAAAGGGATTACGCAAACCGCAAGACAAACTCATTAAGCAATTGTTAGATGTGATTGCCACAGCTGCCAAAGAACACCATCTAAATAAAAATAAAGACTGGAAAGAGCTAAACCTAAAAGAACATCTTGACAAACTGAAAGCGCTGCAACAGCAACTAAGCGGCAACCCCGATGAAGAAGAACCCGGCTTGCTGCACGAAACCGAATATTTTTACAAACAAGCACTTTGGCTTACTAACCGTTTCCCCGATGGTGTTTATACCGATGTGGAAGGACTTTGCAAAGTAGTTACCCAAAAAGAAATAGAAGCCAAAGACTGGAGCTTAAGCCCGGGCAGGTATGTAGGTGTAGATACTGCTACCGATGATGGCTTTGATTTTGAAGAACGTCTCGCGGAAATACATATTGAACTGGAAGGGTTGAATGAGGAAGCAGCAGGACTGGTGGAAACAATAATGAATAACTACAAGGAACTGCAATTGTGAAAAAACAGGTAAAAAAAATTGATCTCCAGGTTAACAAGACTTTACCTATGGCTGCATTGAAGTTATACAACAAAATTTGCCAGCTCATTGAACAAAGCAGGGCAAATGTTGCATTAACCGTAAACCGGGAACTTACCCTCTTATATTGGCAAATCGGGCATCTTATTAATACTGAAATTTTGCAATCTAAAAGAGCTGAATATGGTGAACAAATTATTGCGACTCTGTCGCACCAATTATCCAGCGTTTATGGTAAAGGCTTTACAAGAACTGCTCTGGTCAGAATGAAGATTTTCACCGAAACTTTTTCATTTGAAGAAATAAGTGCGACACTGTCGCACAAATTCGGTTGGAGCCATTTTGTTGAGTTCATCGGGATAAAAGATGAATTGAAAAGAAGCTTTTATGTAGAATTATGTAGTATTGAAAGATGGAGTGTCCGGCAGCTAAGGGAACGCATCAACTCAATGTTATACGAGCGTACGGCAATTTCTAAAAAACCTGAAGAAACTATTAAGCAGGAACTTGAACTGTTGAAACAGAAACAGCAGATTACTCCCGATTTAATATTCCGCGACCCTTACTTTCTTGATTTTCTTGGTTTGAATGATACTTATTCCGAAAAGGATCTGGAATCTGCTATTATTATTGAGATGCAAAAATTTATAATCGAACTTGGAAACGACTTTGCATTTTTAGCGCGCCAAAAACGTATTACAATTGATAACCGCGACTATAAGATGGACCTCCTTTTTTACCACAGAAGATTGAAATGCCTTATAGTAATTGATCTGAAGCTTGGCGATATGAAAAGTCTTAACTATGATTCATCTGATTATTGTGATTTTGTGATTAATCAAGAAAATCATTTAATCACAAAAATCAAGGTTCAGACAACTATTTCTGAAAATTATAAAGAGTTTTAGATATGAAGTGGGAGAAGGCAAAGCTTAAAGATTTGGTTACGATGAAGTATGGCAAAATGCCAAACAAACAAGATATAGTTGAAGAAGGCTATCCCATTTATAGTGGATATAGAATTACAAGTTTTCATAAGGAATATTTATTTAAAGAGCCTCAGCTAATAATTGTTGCAAGGGGTGTTGGTGGCACAGGTGATGTGAAGATTTCTCCACCATTCTGTTACCTTACAAATCTTTCAATAGCTTTATTAACTAATAATAAAATCGTAGACAAATATTTTTTAAAATATCGACTTTCCGTTCAAAACCTAAGAAGTTTGGATAGCGGTGCTGCACAATCACAAATTACAATTGGTGCCTTAGAGCAATTTGAAACCACAATCCCCCCACTCCCCACCCAACGCAAAATCTCCAACATCTTATCTGCTTATGATGATTTGATAGAGAATAATTTGAAGCGGATAAAATTGTTGGAGGAGAAGGCGTTTTTTAATTACAAATTAATATCAGATAACGAAAAAAAATTTAATGAATTCTCTATTGATGAAGTCTGTGAAACAATAGGAGGGGGAACACCTTCAACAACTAACAGGCAATACTGGGATGAAGGAGAAATAATTTGGTTTTCCCCAACTGATTTAACAAAACATAACTCAATTGTGTTGCTTGATTCCGCAAAGAAAATAACTCAGTTGGGACTAGAAAAAAGTTCTGCAAAACTTGTCCCACCAAAATCAATATTGATGACCAGTCGGGCAACGATAGGATACTTTGGGTTGATAAATAGAACCGTATGCACTAATCAAGGATTCATTAACATTGTTCCCTTTAAAGAGCAATATAGAACTTATATTCTTTTTAATTTAATAGAACGGAAAGAAGAAATAATTAGCAACGCGAATGGCTCCACTTATTTAGAGATAACAAAAGGTAATTTCAGAAAAATGAAAATTAAAATACCGAAAAATGAAGAGTTACTTGAAAGTCTCGAAAGTGAATTTTCGGTAATTTTCAAGCTGATCGAGAACCTTTTAATTCAAAACACCAAACTCCGAGAGGCACGGGATATATTGCTTCCAAGATTGATGAATGGGAAGATAGAGGTCTGAATTAGGATTTTTATGATTAGCGGATGATAGGATTACTTTAGATATGAAATATGAAGAACTGACACATAAAATTATCGGGTGTGCGATGAAAGTACACAGCACACTGGGCAATGGCTTTCAGGAAGTGATTTATCAGCGGGCACTGGCAATTGAAATGGAGAAACATGGATTGGGTTTTCAGCGGGAAATGGAAATGACCATTTATTACGAAGGAATTGGTATTGGCACACGAAGAGTTGATTTTTTCGTAGAGGAAATCATAATGGTTGAACTAAAGGCTTTGATAAAATTGGAAGATGTGCACCTTGCTCAGGCTATGAATTACTGCCAGGCCTATAATATGCCCATAGGTTTGCTCATCAACTTTGGGGCTAAAAGTCTTGAGTTTAAAAGAGTGTATAATGTCAATCACCCCGAAAACAAAGCCTATAAAAATCAAATCCAAAAATCCACGAATCCAACAAATCCTAATTCAGACAATAAATGAACGGACAAATAGAAGTGTAAGCTATGGGAAAGAACAAAATCATAACTGTAAAGGGAACAGAAATAGCCGTTTTTACTCAAGATGAAACGGATTATATCAGTCTTACCGATATGACTGTTAGTTTTAAAGAAGGCAGTGGTTTAATAGGCAAATGGATTACAAACAAGAATACGCTGGAATATCTGAGTACATGGGAAAAAATCAACAACGCCGATTTTAATTACCCCGAATTCGGGGTAATTGAACATGAAGCCGGGGTAAACAGGTTTATAATGTCTGTAGGTCAGTGGGTCGAAAGAACACAGGCAAAGGGAATGGTCGTAAATGCCGGTAGATATGGAGGCACGTATGCCCACAAAGATATCGCCTTTCATTTTGCAATGTGGTTAAGCCCTGAATTTCAGATTTACCTGATTAATGAATTCCAACGTTTGAAAGAAGACGAAAACAACCGCCTAAAACTCACGTGGAACCTGCAACGCACCCTGGCAAAAGTTAATTACCGCATCCATACCGACGCCATTAAAGAAAATCTGATTCCGGTAACACTTTCCAAAGAGAAAATAAACTTTTTATATGCCGATGAAGCCGATATGTTGAATATGGCTTTGTTTGGAATGACTGCCAGGCAATGGCGCGCAGCCAACCCCAAAATCGATGGCAATATACGCGATGCAGCCACTATTGAACAATTGGTGGTTTTGAGCAATATGGAAAGCATCAATGCTGTTTTGATTCATCAAGGCTTGTCGCAGAGTGAAAGATTGGTGCAACTAAATAAAATTGCAATCACTCAAATGAAATCGCTTTTGGGTAATATCAATTTAAGGAAACTAAAATAATGACCTGGGAATATTCCGAAGACAATTTAATAGAGCAGACAACAATAGATCTTTTCTATGAAAGACTCGGTTGGAATACGGCAGTTGCTTACAATAAAGAAACATTTGGTGATGGCAGCACTTTAGGTCGTTTAAATAAACGGGAGGTAATATTAAAAAGAAATTTCTTTGCCAAGTTAAAAGAATTTAATCCCGACATGCCCGAACAAGCATATACCCAAGCATTTGAAAAATTGATTGAAGACAGCATAACAAAATCACTTGCCGAATTAAACTATGAAAAATATGTTCTGCTTCGCGACGGCATCCCCGTTGATTACAATGATGAAAATGGCAACCTGATTAAAAATAAATATTTAAAGGTATTTGATTTTGCCACTCCAGGTAACAATGATTTTCTTGCAGTTCGCCAGCTATGGATTGAAGGAAAAAGCAAGAGAGAAAGAAGACCGGATATTATCGGTTTTGTAAATGGCATACCATTATTATTCATAGAACTTAAAGCTGCACACCGCAAGTTAGAAAATGCCTACAACAATAATTTTATGGATTACCTGGATGTAATCCCAAAGTTATTTCATTTCAATGCATTTGTAATGCTCAGTAATGGAAGAGAAAATAGAATTGGAAGTATTACAGGAAAATACCAGCATTTCCACGAATGGAAACGTATCACAGAAGATGAGGAAGGGATTGTATCTTTAGATAAGATCATTGTTGGAGTTTGTGAAAAATCCCGCTTCCTGGATCTGGTGGAGAATTTTATTCTGTTCGACCGTTCATTAGGCAAAGTAATTAAATTGATTGCCCGCAATCATCAGTATATCGGTGTTAATAAAGCGATAGAGAATCTAAAGGAAAAAGAGAAACTTTATAAAGAAGGTGAAATTGATTTAGAAGAAAAACAGAAGCTCGGTGTATTCTGGCATACACAAGGAAGCGGTAAGTCATACTCAATGGTTTTTATGTGCCAGAAAATTCATAGAAAATTTACGGGGTCTTATACATTTCTTATCGTTACCGATCGCAATGAATTAGATACTCAGATTTATGGTACATTCAGTGGTGTTGGTGCTGTGCCGCCAATTAAATCAGGAAATAAAAATTCTATAAAGGCAGGGAGTGGAACCCATTTAAAGAAATTATTAAAAGAAGATCACCGCTACCTGTTTACCCTCATATATAAATTTAATTTTACTGAAAAGATTACCGAACGGGAAGATGTAATTGTTATTTCAGACGAAGCACATCGCACACAAGGTGGAACTCTGGCAATGAATATGAGAAATGCCTTACCTAAGGCTAAATTTATTGGTTTCACTGGAACGCCTTTGTTTAAGGATGATGAGTTAACTAAAAGAATATTTGGTGATTACGTTTCGAAATATGATTTTAAGAGAAGCGTAGATGATGGTGCAACTCTTCCTCTTTACTATGAAAACCGTGGTGAATACCTGGGAATAAAAAACCCGGTTATAACTGCACAGATAAGAGAAATTATTGATCAGGCTGAAGATCTTGATTCCGATCAGCGTTCACGGGTAGAGCAATTGTTTGCAAGAGAATATCCAATCCTAACTGCAAAGAAGCGGTTAAATTCGATTGCTAAAGATATAGTTCAACACTTCTGTAATCGTGGTTATAAAGGTAAAGGGATGCTTGTATCATTAGATAAACTTACTGCTTTAAAGATGTATGATCTTATCGTTGAGCATTGGCATAAAAACATTGATATGCTCGAAAAAGAAGTTAACAAAGGAAAATATGGAGATCAGGAGCTGCTTGAAAAACAAAGAGAATTAGAATGGATTAAACCGACTGAAATTTGTGTTGTTGTGAGTTCGGAACAAAATGAGATCAAGAAGTTTAAAGATTGGGGATTGGATATTGAACCTCATCGAGAGAAAATGAATACTCAGGATCTTGAAACAAGATTTAAGGATGAAAACGATCCTTTCCGTTTTGTTATAGTATGCGCTATGTGGATCACAGGTTTTGATGTGCCATCTTTATCAACAATGTACATTGATAAACCTTTGAAATCTCACACACTAATGCAAACAATAGCTCGTGCTAACAGAATTCACGAAGGTAAAAACAATGGTTTGATAGTTGACTATATAGAAACATATAAATCATTACTTGACGCATTAGCTATTTATGGTACTGGTAGTTTAGGTGCGGGTGGAGAAGAAGATATTGAACCACCGGTAAAACCTAAAGAAGAACTTATTGCTCAACTCGAAGAAGCAATAGATAATACCGAAAAGTTTTTAATTGAAGAAGTTAGTTTTGATTTAGCCATATTGATTAATGCATCGGGGCTGGAAAAAATTGCAGCATTGGAGAAGGCGATTAATGCCGTTTACACTAATGATGAGACCAAATATAAGTTTCAACTATTAGCAAGAGAAGTATTCAAAAAATACAAGGCATTGATGCCGGATAGGTTATTATCAAAATATGCTCCAAGAAAAAACGCTATTGATGTTATCTACTCGGCAATTGAAGACAATATTGAAAGTGCAGATGTTTCGGAAATCATGAATAAAATTCAAAATGTGGTGGATGAAAGTATTGAGAATATGATCAAGGAGCCTGCTAATGAGAACGGAAAGCTGATTGATTTAAGCGGATTAAATTTTGAATTACTTGAAAAATATTTTCTTAAAGTGACTAACAAGAATGCCGCTGTTCAATCATTAAAAAATAAAATAGAAAAACAATTAAAGGAGATGGTAGAGCAAAATCCTTTGAGAGTAGATTTCTATGAGCGTTACCAGGAAATAATAGATGAATATAATAGAGGGAAAAATTCTGTAATAATCGAGGAAACATTTAAGAAACTGATTGAATTTGTCAACTCACTTTCTGAAGAGGAAGCCAGGGTAAAACGTGAAGATCTGACGGAGGAACAAGCTGCAATTTTTGATATTCTTCGTAAGCAGGCTCTTAGTGAAAAAGAAAAAAAGAAAGTGAAAGAAATAGCCATTGAATTATTGGAGGAATTGAAAAAGGAAAAATTGAAAGTTGAGCAATGGTCGGAAAAATCAGTTACCGCAGCAGCCGTTTTCAATACTGTAAGTAAGACACTATTTGAAACATTGCCATATCCAACCTATCAGACAGACGAAATTGACTTAAAAACAAACTTAGTATATGAACATTTAAAACATCAATATTTTGGAGGAGGAATGAGTATTTACGGACAATATTAGCCAACACTTCGTAGTCAAGCACAACTTGTCCTGTTTTTCGGGATTGCCTGGTCGCTCAAAAAAGCCATCGTACGTCCAGAACCAGCCAAAGAGCTTGCCTAACCGGAGCAGACAAGTAAAACAAATACGTAAATAAAATTAAATAAAATGAACAGACAAAGAATAAATGCAATAATGACAGGATATTCACTTATCCTGATGGCTGTGGTAGCAGGATTTTCTATTGGTTACGCTTTTCCAAAATTCTTTGATGTAAATCAGCTTGAAATTACACATAGTAATCTGTCAGGGAACTTACAACTTTATCTTTCAATGCTGATTGGAATTGTCTTGATAATAATTTTAGACATTTTGGTTTCGTGGACAATTTATCAGTTTTTTAAAAATGATAATAAGAAAGTTGCCATAATGTCTTTCATTCTGAGAATAATTTATGCTGCTATTTTTGGAGTAGCCACTTATTTTTTGTTTGCGAATTTGGGGCAAGGGAACAATAACGAATTATTAAATAGTACCTAAAATTCTAAAATGAAATATAGGTAAAGAAAAATAGTGATAGAGAATGGATTTTTATTGAACAATTATTCGCAACGTGAAAATTCGGATTACCATAGGTTTTCTTTCCTTGTTGATTTTGCGCATTGGAATGGATATGCGGATAACTTGGGCGTAGCTATCCCCTGAACTTTTTTCCCCTATTGATTTTTAGTTTCCTCTTCTTACTTCACACTAACAGAGATTGCTCGAACTTCTCCCAATCTTCTCGGAAGTAATAATGCTCATAGATTTTCATTTTTGTTTGTCTGCCGCCGGTGAGTATTTTTGCCGGCAGTTCAATAAACCAATCTCTGAAAGTGTTGTGTTCTTCTTTCCAATGTTTCTTTACTTTGTATCTCATTATAACCGATAAGTTATAGGCAAATACTCCTATCTGCCACAGTAAATCATTTGCATGGAAATTATTCGTTAAGGTTTTTCCCGCTAACAGTTGATTTTTTACTTGTTCTATCCAGTTCTCACTTGTAGAACGTTCTTTATATTTTTCATGGATTTGTTCAACGCTAAGAGGTAAACTTGAACAATAACAGGCGTATTCATAGAGTTCAACTTGCTGTGTTTCTCCAAAGTATTCTGCCTCCTTATATCCGGTGAGTGTTCTTATTGCTTTAAGTTTTCTTTTCTTCTTCCAATGGTTGGCTTGATAGTCAAATTCACAAACGGCTATTCCGGGAGCTACTGCTTCCCATTGTTGTGCTAACAGAAGTGAATGCAAATTCTTTAGTTTTACTTTTACCAAATATTCCCACTTTAATTCTTCAAGGTAATCAAACAACTCGCCGCTGAAGAATCCACTGTCGGCTCTGAAAAACACGTTGGTTACGGTTGCCGGGAGAATTACCGAGGTTTGTTTTATAAATGAGAGTATTCCGTTGGAGGTATATGCCGATCCGGTTCTAAATCTATTGTTGACCACAATTTTTAGTTCGCTTACAAATGCTAATAACGGATGATAACTCTTTGCCCCTTTTTTATCCGGATTATATCCCTTCGCCGCACCTTGTTGATTTCCATAAACCGTTTTGACGGTTGAATCGCAGTCTATGGTTAGTGCCGTTAATCCGCTCTCCGTTATCCATTGGCTTACTTTCTTAAACGTGTATTCCTGAAAGAGAACTGAGCCTTGTTGACCAAATTTTTTCAATCGCTCCCCAATGACATCTTTGTTTAAGTGCTTCCTCAAGTTTAATAATAGCTGAACCAATGAATCGGCTGTGAAGTTTGCTATCCGTACGGCTCGATTTACTCCTGACAACGAGGACAAGAGTAACGAAAGCATTATTTGTCCGTTACTGTATTTAACCGCATTGTTTTTTTCTGTTGGGAACAGTTCGTTGAATTCTTCTCCGATCTTCAATTTGTTGATAAAATTCATGATGGGTGATAACCCGGCATATTTTGTCAGTTTTGTTCCCGTAAAAGAGTGCTTAACGTTTTGTGTTTTGTAACGGATTTTTTGCTTATTTTTACTCATCAGAAAAGTGGCGTTTGTTTGTTGATTATTTTTTTTAAACACTGCAAAAATAAACAACTTATGCCACTTTTCCTGATTTTTGTTTTAGAATTTTAGGTATTATGTAAAGGTGTTCCTTTTCGAATAATAACCACACCGAATCATGCTGGCAGTTGCAATCAAAATGTAACAGTTGATGGTTTACTTTGTCTTTTGGGAGATTATATAAATAACCCATATTCCTTGATGGATTTGCTTAATTTAGAAACGCCGGAGCCAACTCCACCTCATGATTGCAGAGGTACATTCTTAATTGAAAATCCATATTTCAATGCAGACCCTAATTTTACAATGACTCATAATTTTAAACCAAATTATTATTCTATATACAATCCACATCTTGGTAGAAATGTTACTCTATCATATCTCGTTACTCATTTAGACGCAATGAGTTTGCAAATAGCGAAAGACATGATCGATCGTTCAAAAGTAGCAATTAATTCAGAAGGCTATACCTGGTTTATTGATGCTGATCCAACACCAGGTCAAGGTGGTTCTATAATTCTATCTCAAACGACAGTAGAAAATATTTTTGAAACACTTGGAATTAATAATCGTAAAATAGATGGTACTGAAATTGTATATACAGATTTCCCATCTCCATTAATATCATATAGTTCTAATGGTACGCATACAACAGTTGGTTCTAATCATTTTTTTAATGAAGATTATATACAATCTCAACTTACTTTTAACTATACACCCGGAGCTATAATCAATACAGCGGAAAGTTTCAATGTCACCACATTGGGGACAGATCCTCCTGTTAGGAGAGCAGAACAAGGTCAGATAACCGAGTTCTTTAAAATGGGAGGCACTGTAGGTGTTGGACAGGCAGTTCATGGTTCAAGCGGTGGCATTATTATTCAAAATGATATTCTATTACCATCATATGCTTTGGGTTATACTTTTGTTGAGGCAGCTTACCTCGGGATGAATAATTTGACTGATAACAGAATTGTAGTTGGAGACCCCTTAACCCGAATTTTCAATTATACCGAACAAACCTTATCCGGCACCAATACTTTAACTTCCGGAGATTATAAAACAAAGTATGTTGTTCCCGATGGCAGTACGCTAATTATACCTTCAGGCGCTGACGTTACTTTTTCTCGAAACGCTTGCTTGTAAGTTAAAGGAAATTTGATAATTGAAGATGGAGCAAATCTAAACTTTAAAGGTTATTCAAGAGCATTTATAGAAAATATTCAATTATCAAATGATATTAATATAACTGCTGAAAAAAAATCTCAAATTTCTATCGATACTGAATTTACTCTTGATAATAATTGTACAATACTCATCAAAGATCAGGCAGTTTTAAATCTCCGAAACATTGAAATAATTGGTGGTCATTTATTAAGCACCGGAGGTACTTTAAATGTTAACGGGAGATTGAATATACATTCTAATAACATTGTCAATTCTTTTAATGGTTCAATCTTTGTGGATTCATTATACATTCAGCAATTTTCTCATTTAGCTATTCAAGGCGATTTAACTGTTAATAAATTTCTTTCAGTATCTGAAGGCTGCTCATTGAGTGGTAAAATACAGCTATATGGCGGGGTTCATATTAAAGGTTCGAAAAGTGCTCCAGTAATAATCTCAGATGCCTCCATTGAGAATCAAAGTGAAAGTGAATTTTTCTACTATTCCAATATAAATTTCAATTCATCTATTATTCATATTAATTTTACATCTTCAACATCGATCCCTAATGCTAATTTAATATTTGAATATTGTAATTTTAATAATTCGAAAGCGGAAATAAAATTTAAAAATAATGTTAACTCAACTTTTCAGTTTACTAGTTGTGTTTTTAATGCAGATAACTCAATTACCGCTCTAGAATATTCAAGAGTCGCAATTAATAATTGTGAATTTGTAGGCACTTCAGGGCTTATTGATAAATATAGCATTAGTTTAAACTCTCCTGCTTATTTTGAAATTAAAAATTCCTCTTTAACAAACTATTCTACTGGAATTAAAATATCTAATGAACGTCAAACTGATGGAGACATTATCGTCGATAATATTACCTTTCAAAATGTAGATAATGGAATAATCCGCGCTGGAAATGAACTCTACGGTGGAAACATCACTATCAAAAATTCAATCTTTAATTGCGCAAGTAGTTGTATTTTTTTAAATAAAATGAGTAACTCAAATATTATAATTCAGAACAATATTATTAATGGAAGTTCGGGGATCCATTACTTGGTTTCTGCATTTACCGAAGAATTGAATAATTTGGTTATAAACAGAAACGAGATTGTAGCCGTCAATTTTGGAATTTTTGTAACCAATTCTGCACAAGCATTCATATCTCAAAATCAAATTACAAGCAGCGAATTCGGTTGTTTTTTTTCTAATATTGCGTCGCTTAATTTCATTGATAACTCCATTATATCTCCGGCGTTGAGTCTTTATAATGGAATTCATATCGTCTCTTGCCAGGGGCTGCTAAGAGACAATAAAACAACTAATTTTAACAGGGGAATTGATGTTGGAAATTCAGACATACAATTGGGTTTTAATACAATCAATAATAATTCTTTAACAGGTATTTATTTATCGAATTCGGCAGCTTCTATGTCCGGTACGTATTTAAATCTTGATGGCGATTTGTTCTATTCTACGCTGACCGGTTATAACAAAATATTTGAAAATGGAACCGACGGAGTTACAGATATAAGTGCAGCCGAAATTAATATCGTTGAGAGTTGTTTAAATATGGAGAGCGGGTATAATACCATTGAGGATAATAGGAATATTACTCTCGATCCTGATATTCATAAACAATTAATTTACGGTGAGGAAGTAATCGAAATGGTTAATGCTGTAGAAAATTACTGGGGTGATCATCCGCTGTTCGGCACTAATCCTTCGGGAAGATTCTGGGATGATGATCTCCAAATTTATTTCGAACCTTATTTAACATCTCCTCCCGATGTCGTTCAGGGTATTAATTCACTTATGTTTATTCAGAACGGGACTCAAATATATGATACAATTAAAATTTATCCGGTAAACAGTTCTAACATTTCTAATAGAGCTCTGTTGTTTGCTGTTGCTGATGGATATTTTTACCAGGAAGATTATGATAATGCAAAAACTTATTATTTAGATTTTCTTGATGATTATCCTGATGATTATCAAAATTATATTCAATTATTTAAGATTGCTAAAATTCAAAACAGTGGTACTGCTGTATTTGAGAACCTTGGGATTACATTTGAAAACCAGCTTGGATATATAACAAATGCAACAACATCCGAAATAGTTAAACATTTAATCGAGTTATGTTATATTGCGCAAAAAGACGTAGAAACAGCGATGAACGAATTCGAGGAAATAATATTATCCAATCCAGGTACTGACAGAGCCTATTATGCTCAAATAGACTATTTATCTGCCGGTCTATTGCTGGGTGACAGCGGATTAGCGAAAGGGACAAATAGTAAGTTAGTTACCACAGAGGATTTTGTTAATGGAATAACGAAGCTTTTAAAGAACAGAAATAATTTTAAAGAATCTGATCTTAGCTTAATCAAACCTAAAGAATTCAAATTATTCCAAAACTATCCAAACCCGTTTAATCCTTCTACAACAATCAAATATCATTTGCCTAAAGATGGATTTGTAACACTAAAGATTTTCGATATTCTCGGCAGGGAAATAAAAACTTTAGTGAACGAACAAAAATCAGCAGGCAGATATGAGGTCAACTTCAATGCTGCTTCTCTTGCAAGCGGCGTTTATATTTACCGTATGGAAGCGGATGATTTTAATTCCGTTAGAAAATTACTGCTGTTGAA
>Ga0210041_1002887_pt1 | contig 13903 bp, 4 predicted proteins | sample CryGeymeta201503_FD_183973 | JGI IMG/M metagenome (GOLD analysis project Ga0210041, IMG submission 183973) | Groundwater microbial communities from Crystal Geyser aquifers in Utah, USA - Crystal Geyser metaG 2015-03 (SPAdes) (version 2) | ecosystem: Environmental > Aquatic > Deep subsurface >... | reverse complement strand
CAACCAAAAGCCATATTGGGGAGGTGTTGAGTTAAGGTTTATGTATGGCGGCGGATTTTCACTCGGTATTGCCAAGCCTTATTATCTCTATATTATCGAAGATGTTACCGGAGATGGCACCAATTTCATTTTAGTAACCGAACGATTTGATGCCGGGAAGCACTCATCTACTTATATATATGGAAGAGCACCCTTTTCCACCGGGTTAGACGAAATCACCTTACATCCGGGGTTGTATTTAAAGACAGGTTTAAATTTTGAATTTGGAACCAGAAACACCCTGGTTAAATCCCTTGAGGTGGGAGCCGCCATTGATATATTGCCCACCGGGTTAAACATTATGGCTGATGACAACAACCAAATTTTTTTTCCGGGAATATTTCTAAACTTTAGCTTAGGGAAACGATTCAACAAGTATTAAAAACAAAAGGCTCCCCTTTTCAGGGAAGCCTTATTGATTTTTAAAATCGGTTGTTATTACTTTACCAACATCTTTTGTGTAATCGATTCATCACCTCTTGAGATCATCAGTGTATACATACCCTGTTGGATATTTGGCAAGGAAATGTTCAGCTGATTGGCACCAGGCAAACACGTGATGGTGTTTATATAAATGCTTCTTCCCGCAATATCAATCACCTTAATACCATATTCATCAGAAGAATAACTTTCTAACGAAAGGGTAAAGTCTCCACTATTTGGGTTCGGATAAATAGAAACAGCCTCGCTGTTCAGGTACTCATCAATACCAATATACCCTTCAGTTTTAAACGACCAAACAGGGCTCCAATTTGAACTATCAAGCAAGGTAACTCCACGAACTTTCCAGTAAAACACCGTATTCTTTTCCATTTGTGCGGCACATTGCAAAAATGGCGTTTGGGCAATTGCGGATAGGGGATCTGTAAAATCTGATGTTTTGGAAATTAAAAGTTCATATTCCGGGGAACCAATGATTTCAGTCCAAGTGAACTTGGGACAAGAAGAAACATCAATCTGGCCATCAGCAGGAGTCAATAGGGTGGTACTATTTTTTGTAGTGAACGAGAACGGGGTTGACCAGTCTGAAATATCGAAGGCATTCTTAGCCGCAACACGCCAAAAATATTCTGTTCCAAAATAACTGCTGATTAAGTAAATGGAATTGGAATCAGAATAAAACAAAGAAGGATTTGTAAAATTTGAATTATCATCGACCTCAATAATATATTCCATTGTACCTTCATATTTCGACCACTCAAAAAGAATTAATAAATCAGTCACCATTTGATTTGTGGGCTTTACGAGTGTCACGGTGGCTTTTGTTGTCATTGATTTAACCTGCGACCATGCGGATGTATCACCATTATGAATTGCACGGACATGATAATAATAGGTTTGGTCGTAAAGTAAGTTTGATAATTTATAGGCCGTTATATCAGACGAAAGTGTAATTGTCTTGAGTGCTGGGCCGTTAAACCCTTCATCAGTTTTTAGTAAGATGGTTCCTGAAGCTCCAACAATAACGCCATAACTTCCAAGAACAGATACTCCTTGCAAAGCCTTGGTTGTTCCTGACGAAACAGCTGCCCATCCACCATCCAGCGCCAGGATGGTGCCACTTTTACCAACGGCATAACCTTTATAATCATAGGTGCTAACGCTATAAAGGTCATTGTTTGTATTGGAATTTTCTTCAATCCAGGCGGCACCATCATAATGATAAATCGTTCCGCCTTTACCAACAATCCAACCATTGTTATCATCCTGAAAACTGATCGCGTAAAAATCTTTTGTTCCAACAACCTGATTCGTCCAGGTAGTACCATCAAAGTGAAGTACTTTTTTACTCAAACCGCAGGCCCAGATATTATTTTCTGAAACCATGGCCACATCATAAATATCAGTTTCAATACTACTGGTGGTTTCAGACCATATCCCGGTATTATAAACAACAATTTTACCCCCGGCACCTACTGCAACACCTTTATCGGCATCAGCAAAACTAACACCAAGTAAATCACTGTTAATACCGGAAGATTGTGTTGTCCAGGAAGACCCATCATAAAACAGAATAGTACCTGAGGTTCCAACCACATATCCGTGAGTAGCGTCAACAAAATAAACATCCTTTAAATCTTCTGTCACCCCGCTTTCGCTAGAAGTCCAGGAAGTTCCATCATAATGTAAAATGATACCCCCATCACCTACAGCCCATATATCGCCTTCATTCAAAACATAACTGGAGTTAAGTGAGGTACTCACTCCACTTGCAACGGTGTGCCACGCATATTCCGTATCAATCTGAAACTGATATTTTGTAATTCCGGTAATTGGGTTCCAGGTAATTTCAGGATCAGAATCCACGATGGCTCCATCGCTTGGTTGCGAACGTAGCGATACAGTCCAGACAACCTGAAAGGAAAATGTCTGTGACCAATCAGAAGGATCATTCTGATCGAAGGCACGTACTCTCCAATAGTAATGTTGGCCAAAAATCAGGTCTGAAGTTTGTACTGAAGTTAAGTCCGTCTGTGGAAAGGTAACTGCATCGCTAAAATCGATATTAGATGCCAATTGAGCTTCGTAGGTAATATCCAGGGTAATTCCTGTTACAGCCTGCCAATCAAGCACCACATCAGGCATTTGGTTTATTTTACCATTCTCCGGGGCTTTAAGCGTTGGGGCATATATCTTTGTTTGTGCTGATAGTGCCAACGACATTAACATCAAAAAGCCCAACACTGAATAAATCTTTTTCATATCCTTCAATTTTATTATTTCAATCAAATTATTTCACGATAAATTTCTGCGAATACTTAGCATTCCCCACCATGGCAGTAATTACGTAAGCTCCTGTATTAAGATCACTCAAGTTTAGCTGGATCTTGTTATCACCTTTATGAACGCTGGACGATTGCTGATCAACCTGTCGCCCCGCAATATCATATATGGTTAGTATTATATCAGCATTTTGATCAACGGCCAATTCAATGGTGGCACGGTCTATAACCGGGTTTGGATACATTTTAAGCTCGCTGATTTGGGAAATATCACCCAAATCATGCTCATCTATTGCAACCGGTTTACGATAAGTGTTCGAGCGCAAAAGTCCACGGCCAAAGGTAGCGGCATAAATAATTCCGTAGTTACTTGTTCCTGGGAAGACAACGGTCGAAATCTCCGACCCATTTACAAAAATCACAGTGTCGGCAACCTTTGCCACATTCTGTTGTTGTAGCTGGAACACTGGCACACTACCCATCAGGCTGTCTTCTTTCACCCATTGCGATGAAGTACTGTGGATATTTTCGTTCACGAAAACACCGTGCTCAGTACCAATTATAGCCATGTCCGGATTCGCCATTTCAAGGATAGAGGAATAAACCGGCATCTGTGGCAGATTATTTTGTCGGCTGGTAAACACAGGAAATTCATCTAAGCCATTCTCTGTAAAGAGAACATAATGTTCATTTCCATAATTGCCCAAAGTGACCATCACATTGTTAGGATTGCTTGGGTCGACAGATACGGAGGTGACTACCTGAGTAATTGGTGTTGTGGTACCAGGTATGTACAAAGGAATTTCCTGGGTTGCAACGATACATTCAGAACTATTTACATCAGCACGGGCATAGTTATATGCCAAAGCCAGATTTGATAATCGATATAAACGTCCATCACGCATTCCAACAAACAAATGATTGGCATCTGATGAATAGGCCAAACATTGCGGGTCACCAATAAAATTACTCACCGCTGCATTGGCTATGATAAACCACTCAGGCTCTTTGGCAAACAGATGAAGCTCTTTTGTCATCCCAACAACGTTATCGCTTGCGATAAAAAGTCTGGAGGATACAACATCACGAATCTTTAACGAGTCACCGATGTTTAAGTTAACATCGGTTGGGGTGGTATAATAAAAAGGCTGAAGGCTGTTTTTACTTAACACCTGTATGCGTGTACCACCGGGGATCACTTTTCTAGCGTGATAAACTAAGGTGTCGCGGCTGTTTGGGTTATCGAAACTCTCCCAAAGAGCCAAGGGAGTATTAAAGAAGGTACCTGATAAGGTAAGTCCGTCTAAAAACTGACCTGAGTAAGTAAAGCCAGCGTCTTCTGTACGAAACAGATTACTTCCCCCACCATTTACGACCATAATTTTTTTGTTAATCAGTGAAAGGGCACAGGCTCCACCATCTCCGCCAAGTACCATCTCACCTTGCTTAGAAGTATTTCCATCACTAGTTATAAGAATCGAACCATTGCCCTGGGCGCCACCAAGAACATAATTTTCCTGCCCCGAAGCAGCTACATTATAAAACTGCGTTGTAAAGTAATTCCGGTTACTGCTTTGGTAGCTGTACACATTTGAAGTAACATTTCCGATAAAGACTCCGCCATCATTACCAACAAAAAAGGTATTGTTATAGCCAGGTCTAAAGGTAATGGCGTGTTGACTATAATGCAGGTATGTAGGAGAGAAATTCCCGGAGAAAAAATCAGAAACCGTAACCCAGGAATAGAACCCTGTTTCCTGAACTTTTGTACCTTCCCAAAGATCAAGGCCCCCCAATAGAATTTTATTTGGATTGTTGGGGAAAACTTTAATCACGTTATTATAAACACCGAGTCCATAAAAAACAACAACAGCTGGTGTACCAGGTAAAATAACCCTCCAGGTATCCCCTTTATCTTCGGATAAATAAATACCGAAGTTTGAACCAAACTTATTAATTACACTTGCATACACAATATTGGGATCAGAAGGTGCATAAGCAAATTCAATTCTCCGAACATCGCTGGCTACAGGTAAACTTACCGAGTCACCAGTAGATTTGAGCTTAAAACCATCAATAGCCCCATCCGATGAAACATAACATTTGTTTCCAATTGCTGCAATAACGCTTCCACTGGAAGAAACCTGAACATCATAAGCGTTTTCCACTAAATCAGTTCCGGCAGTATCTTTTACTGTAACCCAGGATACACCTTTATCAGCACTATATTTTAGTCCTGTATTCGTGGCGGCAAAAACGCCATTGGTTCCCTGGTTAACAGCCAACTCATTAATATAAGCCCAGTCGCTGGACATACTATTAAAAGTAGGTGCGGTAGCAGGCAGCAAGTGAAAGTTTTCGCCATCAATTGATTGATAAATACCCTGACCCATAAACCCGGAAGTATACCCCATTTCAGCCAAGCCAGAGAAATCCTGGGCATTGAACAGTTCGCCTGTACCGGCATAAATAACACCGTCAGCATCTTGCTCCATACAGCTAACATTCAAGTTATAAGATGCCTGATTGACTTTAGTCCAGGTGATACCCGTATTGATTGATTTCCATATTCCACCTGAAACTCCGGCTGCATACAGAACCGTGGAATTCTCACTTTTGTTATCAAAAATAATGTCCCGGGTGCGTCCGCCAAAATTATCAGGTCCTAATTGCGACCACTTTAATTGAGATTCGGCTCGCTGTGAATCGAATGCCTCAAGTTGATTTTGCACCTTATTATAATCTTCTGGTGTAATAACTCCGCTTGACTGATTGTTTCTAATCATAGCCAAATAATCCGAAGATGTCTTAATAGTTGTTACCACTGCGTCTTCTTCGTCGTTAATCAATGAGGCATAACCCCCACTTTTATAATTGACAAAACCCAGGATAATTCCTGCTAAAACAATGGTAATCAACACTAAGCTTAAAGGTAAATTTTTTCGTTTCATACTTTATTACTTTAATATGCTCATAACTATGGAATTCTTAAAAAGAAGGCACAATTTACAGCTTTTCTTAATATTTATAGCCTTATTGCGCAAATTTTTAATCTCTATTAATAACAAGACAATCAATAACAAAAAAATGGTGTACGGATAATAAAAAAAGAGTCGTTTTTTGGAATAAAAATACAAGGTCTGGAATAGTTCTATATTTAGTTAAATAAACCAAAAATCCAGTCACAAAAAAAAAGCTTGTCCTTTTCAGGGCAAGCTATTTTATGTCTTTGGCGACGACCTACTTTTCCACCACAGGGGCAGTATCATTGGCGCAGGCAGGCTTAACTTCTCTGTTCGGAATGGGAAGAGGTGGACCTTGCCGCAATAGTCACCCAAAGGTCTTTAAAGATTATCTATCCGGTAGTTTGGATAATTAATCAATGACAAAAGGGAGAAAGTATACTTTTTTTCTTGCTTATATAAGAGGTTCCTATGATTAAAAAGTCTACGGGTAATTAGTACTGCTTGGCTTTGATGTTGCCATCTTTACACCTGCAGCCTATCAACGTCATCGTCTTTAACGACCCTTAAAGGAAGCCTCATCTTGAGGTGAGTTTCGTGCTTAGATGCTTTCAGCACTTATCTCGTCCAAACGTAGCTACCCTGCGATGCTCCTGGCGGAACAACAGGTACACTAGAGGTTTGTCCAACTCGGTCCTCTCGTACTAAAGTCAGGTCCTCTCAAGCTTCCAACGCCCACAACAGATAGGGACCGAACTGTCTCGCGACGTTCTGAACCCAGCTCGCGTGCCACTTTAATGGGCGAACAGCCCAACCCTTGGGACCTTCTCCAGCCCCAGGATGTGACGAGCCGACATCGAGGTGCCAAACCACTCCGTCGATGTGAGCTCTTGGGAGTGATCAGCCTGTTATCCCCGGCGTACCTTTTATCCTTTGAGCGATGGCCCTTCCATGCGGAACCACCGGATCACTATGCCCTACTTTCGTACCTGCTCGACTTGTTGGTCTCACAGTCAAGCACCCTTGTGTCATTACACTCTACGTACGGTTACCAACCGTACTGAGGGTACCTTTGGAAGCCTCCGTTACTCTTTTGGAGGCGACCACCCCAGTCAAACTACCCACCAAACACTGTTTCCGCTTTAGGCGGATTAGGCACCAGACAAGCAAAGGGTGGTATTTCAAGGTTGACTCCACAAGACCTAGCGGCCCTGCTTCGCAGTCTCCCACCTATCCTACACATCACGTGTCCGATGTCAATGTTAAGCTATAGTGAAGGTGCACGGGGTCTTTCCGTCCCGTTGCGGGTAAACGGCATCTTCACCGTTACTACAATTTCACCGAGCTCATGGCTGAGACAGTGCCCAGATCGTTACACCATTCGTGCAGGTCGGAACTTACCCGACAAGGAATTTCGCTACCTTAGGACCGTTATAGTTACGGCCGCCGTTTACCGGGGCTTCAATTATAAGCTTCTCCAACGAATTGGATAACCTCTCCTCTTAACCTTCCGGCACCGGGCAGGTGTCAGGCCTTATACTTCACCTTTCAGTTTTGCAAAGCCATGTGTTTTTGATAAACAGTCGCCTGGGCCATTTCTCTGCGGCCACCCGAGGGTGGCTCCCCTTCTCCCGAAGTTACGGGGTTATTTTGCCTAGTTCCTTAGCCATGATTCACTCGAGCACCTTTGGATTCTCTCCTCGACTACCTGTGTCGGTTTGCGGTACGGGCAGCTTATACCTGACGCTTAGAGGTTTTTCTTGGAAGCCTGATTAGGGTCACTATCCACTCGCCCGAAGGCTTGTGGTACTATCCACCTTTAGCAAGACGTGCGGATTTTCCTACACATCCTATACCTACAGTGTTCAACGTACTATTCCGTCAGTACGCGGACCTTTCACTACTCCGTCATCTCATCGCAGTATAAGCTGGTACGGGAATATTAACCCGTTGTCCATCGACGACCCCTTTCGGGTTGGCCTTAGGACCCGACTAACCCTGATCCGATTAGCGTTGATCAGGAAACCTTAGTCTTTCGGTGTGCAGGTTTCTCACCTGCATTATCGTTACTTATGCCTACATTTGCTTTTCCAGACGCTCCAGCATGCCTTACGACACACCTTCAACGCAGACTGGAATGCTCCCCTACCACTTGTCCTTAACGGACAAATTTACAGCTTCGGCAATATGCTTATGCCCGATTATCATCCATGCCCGATCGCTCGACTAGTGAGCTGTTACGCACTCTTTAAATGAATGGCTGCTTCCAAGCCAACATCCTAGCTGTCTCTGCAATCAGACCTCGTTAGTTCAACTTAGCATATATTTTGGGGCCTTAGCTGGTAATCTGGGTTCTTTCCCTCTCGGACGCGGACCTTAGCACCCGCGCCCTCACTCCCGGGTATCATCTTACAGCATTCGGAGTTTGTCAGGGTTTGGTAGGCGGTGAAGCCCCCTAGCCCAATCAGTAGCTCTACCTCTGTAAGACTCGTGCCCGAGGCTGCTCCTAAAAGCATTTCGGGGAGTACGAGCTATCTCTCAGTTTGATTGGCCTTTCACCCCTACCCACAGCTCATCCAAAGACTTTTCAACGTCAACTGGTTCGGTCCTCCAGTCCGTGTTACCGGACCTTCAACCTGGCCATGGGTAGATCACCAAGTTTCGCGTCTACCTCCTCTGACTCAGGGCGCCCTATTCAGACTCGCTTTCGCTTCGGCTCCTCCCGTTTTCAGGATTAACCTTGCCAGAGAAGTGTAACTCGTAGGCTCATTATGCAAAAGGCACGCCGTCATCCGCCTAAGGCGGACTCCGACCGCTTGTAAGCGCACGGTTTCAGGTACTATTTCACTCTCCTGTTCGGAGTACTTTTCACCTTTCCCTCACGGTACTGGTTCACTATCGGTCTCTCAGGAGTATTTAGCCTTAGCGGATGGTGCCGCTTGATTCAGACAGGGTTTCACCGGCCCCGCCCTACTCAGGATACCAATAAGGTAATAAATCGATTTCGCATACAGGATTGTCACCTTCTACGATCTACCTTTCCAGATAGGTTCTGCTATCGATCTATTGTCCTATGTCTTGGTCCTACAACCCCAACTTTGCCGTAACAACGTTGGTTTGGGCTGTTCCGCGTTCGCTCGCCACTACTTGCGGAATCACTATTGTTTTCTCTTCCTCCGGCTACTTAGATGTTTCAGTTCACCGGGTTCGCTTCCGACCGAAGTCGGATACCATGCCTTCAACATGGTGGGTTGCCCCATTCGGAAATCTCCGGATCAAAGGTTATTTGCACCTTCCCGAAGCTTATCGCAGCTTATCACGTCCTTCATCGCCTCTGAGAGCCTAGGCATTCACCGTGCGCTCTTAGTAACTTTCTTAACCTATTTTTTAGGTGCTCTTACACCAGCAAAAAAAAATTGTTATACTTTCTTCCAATATGTCAATGAACTCTTGTTCGTCCGCTTAAGGCGGATATATCCTGCCGTAAAACAGAAGCCTTCGGCAAAAAAATGTGGAGAATAAGGGAGTCGAACCCTTGACCTCTAGAATGCAAATCTAGCGCTCTAGCCAACTGAGCTAATCCCCCGTTTGGGGTTTCGAGTCTTGAAGTTTGAAGTTCCAAGATATTTGTAAACTTTTAACTCTCAACTGTAAACTCTTAACTTTCTTCTTGTAGTCCCGCCCAGAGTTGAACTGGGGACCCCTACATTATCAGTGTAGTGCTCTAACCAACTGAGCTACGAGACTTTCTGGTTTTTCTTCGGTCGGTGATCGGTGATCAGGGATCAATGATCGGCAACCGGATTCAACCTCCCGCTAGCTTACCTGGTTGATGCGCATTACTCTTAAATGCTCAAGATCAGGTTATTGCTCTCTCCATGTAATAAAAATGAAGACCAAACCAAGTTGAAGTAATACATAGTTAATAGAATCTTTGTCGGAATGCTCCAGAAAGGAGGTATTCCAGCCGCACCTTCCGGTACGGCTACCTTGTTACGACTTAGCCCCAGTTACTAGTTTTACCCTAGGCAGCTCCTTGCGGTAACCGACTTCAGGTACCCCCAGCTTCCATGGCTTGACGGGCGGTGTGTACAAGGCCCGGGAACGTATTCACCGCGCCATGGCTGATGCGCGATTACTAGCGATTCCAGCTTCACGAAGTCGGGTTGCAGACTTCGATCCGAACTGAGACCGGCTTTAGAGATTCGCTCCCTGTCACCAGGTGGCTGCCCTCTGTACCGGCCATTGTAGCACGTGTGTAGCCCTGGACGTAAGGGCCGTGCTGATTTGACGTCATCCCCACCTTCCTCACTACTTGCGTAGGCAGTCCTCCTAGAGTCCCCATCATTACATGCTGGCAACTAAGAGTAGGGGTTGCGCTCGTTATGGGACTTAACCCGACACCTCACGGCACGAGCTGACGACAACCATGCAGCACCTTGTAGATTGTCCGAAGAAAAATCCCTTTCAGGACCTGTCAACCTACATTTGAGCCCAGGTAAGGTTCCTCGCGTATCATCGAATTAAACCACATGCTCCACCGCTTGTGCGGGCCCCCGTCAATTCCTTTGAGTTTCAACCTTGCGATCGTACTCCCCAGGTGGATCACTTATCGGTTTCCCTTGGTCGCTGACTGTGTATCGCCAACAACGAGTGATCATCGTTTACGGCGTGGACTACCAGGGTATCTAATCCTGTTTGCTCCCCACGCTTTCGTGCATGAGCGTCAGTTTTGGCTTAGTGAGCTGCCTTCGCGATTGGTGTTCTGTAGCATATCTATGCATTTCACCGCTACATGCTACATTCCGCCCACTTCAACCAAACTCAAGACTATCAGTATCAATGGCAGTTCCGAGGTTGAGCCCCGGGTTTTCACCACTGACTTAATAGCCCGCCTGCGCACCCTTTAAACCCAATAAATCCGGATAACGCTTGCACCCTCCGTATTACCGCGGCTGCTGGCACGGAGTTAGCCGGTGCTTATTCTTTTAGTACCTTCAGCCCTGCTCACGAGCAGGGGGTTATTCCTAAATAAAAGCAGTTTACGACCCATAAGGCCTTCTTCCTGCACGCGGCATGGCTGCGTCAGAGTTGCCTCCATTGCGCAATATTCCTTACTGCTGCCTCCCGTAGGAGTCTGGTCCGTGTCTCAGTACCAGTGTGGGGGATCATCCTCTCAGAACCCCTAGACATCGTAGCCTTGGTGAGCCGTTACCTCACCAACTAGCTAATGTCACGCATGCCCATCTTTAACCGCCGGAGCTTTAATTGCAAAGTGATGCCACTTCGCAGTGTTATGAGGTATTAATCCCGATTTCTCGGGGCTATTCCCCAGTTAAAGGTAGGTTGCATACGCGTTACGCACCCGTGCGCCGGTCGTGTACTCCCGAAAGAGCCTTACCCCTCGACTTGCATGTATTAGGCCTGCCGCTAGCGTTCATCCTGAGCCAGGATCAAACTCTTCATAGTATATTGTTTGTCCTTTTTTTCAAAAGAATATTTGTATATGCTGTTAGATCCCGACAAAGTGTTGTATTCTATTTTCGATCTGTTATAATAACAAATCCTTTGTGTTCCTTTACTTGGCTTGGCTTCATTATGTCTATGAACGCTCCGGTTGTATCCGGAATTTCTTTCTTTATTTTCCCCCTTCGTCTCTCTCATCATTCTTTCATCTCGAACGGGGCTGCAAAAGTAATGCTTTTTATTTCCTGTGCAACTTTTTAAGAAAAAAATAAATCTTTTTTTCTTATGCCAAAAGTTAACCCAACCTCCCTTTGTTTATGGGAAGTCTCCCTCTGCATTACCCGCTAATTTTTTTATGAACTTCCCCGCTTCTGCTTCCATCCCTTTAGCAGGTATGTGTTGAATTGGGAGTGCAAAAGTACACTTGTTTTTCTTCTTTACAAGTGGTTTCTAAAATATTATTTCATTATTTTTTTCCGGGACTGGTTAACAATTAGTTAATGAGGGAAATGAATTTAGAAAAGAGGGAAATAATTATCGGATCTGTTAATTTGATCCTCCAAAACCTCATTTTTGACTTTATACCATTCAAATTTCGTAATTATTTAGCTGCTCTGTTTTTAACCATAAATTTAGTCTCAATTCCTTTTCACCCCCTGCCTACCGGTAGGCAGGGGGTGAAAATTCAGGGAAATGTTGATTTGAGGATTAATTTAATACTGCTGCTAAATAATTACCAAATTTCATCAATAAAAAAGCTTCTCCACCCAAAATGAGGATAAAGAAGCTTGACAAAAAATGATTTATTCAATTCTTATTTCAGATACTTAAAGTTTTTACCAGGATACACAGCCGTATCGCCCAACAATTCTTCAATACGCATGAGCTGATTGTATTTTGCAATGCGATCGGTGCGACTAGCAGATCCGGTCTTGATCTGTCCGGTATTCAAAGCCACTGACAGATCAGCAATGGTAACATCTTCAGTTTCGCCTGAGCGATGACTTATCACGGAAGTATAACTGTTTCGTGTTGCCATATTAACTGCGTCAATGGTTTCGGTCAGGGTACCAATTTGGTTTACCTTTATTAATATGGAGTTGGCAACACCTTTGTCAATACCTTCTTGCAACCTTTTTGTGTTGGTAACGAAAATATCATCGCCTACCAACTGAATTCTTTTGCCCATCTTGTCAGTCATCAGCTTCCAACCTGACCAGTCATCCTCCGCCATGCCATCTTCAATTGAGATGATAGGGTATTTTTTTATCCAATTATCCCAATAATCAACCATTTCAGCAGGAGTTAGCTTCTCCCCGGTTGACCATTTCAGATGATATACATTTTCATCGGGCAAATAGAATTCGGATGCAGCGGGATCGAGAGCAATAAAAATATCTTCACCGGCTTTATAACCAGCTTTATCAATTGCTTCAAGAATCACTTTTACCGCTTCCTCATTTGATTTCAAATTAGGGGCAAATCCGCCTTCATCGCCAACATTGGTGGCATGACCAGCCTTTTTAAGAACTGCTTTAAGATGATGAAATACCTCGGCTCCCATCTGAATGGCTTGGGTAAAATTACGAGCTCCTATGGGCATAATCATGAATTCCTGAAAATCAATGCTGTTGTCGGCATGTGATCCCCCATTCAGGATATTCATCATTGGAATAGGGAGGGTTCTGGCATTAACTCCTCCAATGTATCTAAATAGCTGTTGACTTGTGGCCTGAGCAGCGGCATGTGCCACAGCCAATGATACACCAAGAATAGCATTAGCACCCAGCTTGGCTTTGTTGGGAGTTCCATCAATTTCGATCATGCGTTGATCAATTTCAGCCTGCTCCGTAACATAATAACCATTTAATTCTTCAGCAAGAATGTTGTTGACATTCTGAACTGCTTTTAACACCCCTTTTCCAAGAAAAAACTTTTTGTCCCCATCACGTAATTCAACAGCTTCGTGTACACCTGTTGAAGCCCCTGATGGAACAGCAGCTCTGCCAATAATACCTGAAGTAGTATATACTTCTACTTCTACAGTTGGGTTTCCTCTGGAATCCAGGATCTGTCTTCCATGAATACTTTGTATCTGACTCATAACTTTAATTTAATAATTATGATGCAAAAGTATATAAAAAAAACTGCCCAAATAAACAAAAGAGGTGCTGGAAAATTCCAACACCTCTTTATTTTTACAAACGTCAACCATTATGGATCAAATGTACACTTTAGATTCATTTAAATCGATTGCACCGTTCTACAGCTTACTATTCGGATTTTTCTTCTTCAGTAGTGGTGGCTTCCGGAGCCTCTACTTTAACCTCTTCAGCCGGAACAGTCGCTGCCGTTTTACTTCCACCCCGACGACGACGCGTTGTTTTGGTCTTTGCGCCAGATTTTTCAATCAGAAGCAACTCATTGAAGTCAACTAATTCCATCATGGCCATATCGGCATTATCGCCCAAACGTTTACCAAGCTTGATCACCCGGGTATAGCCACCCGGACGGTTTCCGACTTTAGTAGCTATTTCGCGGAACAATTCTGCAACAGCCACCTTGTCTTGCAACAGACTAAACACGGTACGACGTGAATGTGTTGTGTCGTCCTTTGATCGGGTAATTAATGGCTCAACATACGATCTCAACTCTTTGGCTTTAGCAACCGTAGTTGTAATTCTCTTGTGCATAATCAAGGAAGTCGCCATG